>Ga0233425_10003876_pt1 | contig 26207 bp, 16 predicted proteins | sample Watercolumn_Towu_2_FD_181712 | JGI IMG/M metagenome (GOLD analysis project Ga0233425, IMG submission 181712) | Freshwater microbial communities from Lake Towuti, South Sulawesi, Indonesia - Watercolumn_Towuti2014_140_MG | ecosystem: Environmental > Aquatic > Freshwater > Lake | place... | reverse complement strand
GATGTTTCCCGGTCTTCCGGTTCCTGTTGGGCGTGGCTGGGCGCAGCGGTTCTGCCGTTGGTTGCCTATCTCGGCTTGCGGCTGGGTGTGGCGCGGGTGCCGTTTGTGCCCGGTGCGTTGAGCGATGTCATCAGCCAGCCACTGGTCGGGCTCAATGCCTTTGGCCAGGAGATGCTCGCGTGGTTCGTGCCGTTCGGGCAGAGGGTGATGTATGCGCCGGCAAGCGGCTTCTCAGGCTATGCCCTGCTGGGCATTGTGTTCCTGGGACTGCTCTTGTTCGTGGCTATCCGGCAGATGCGGAGAGCCAGGAGCGCAAGCTCAAGCCACAAGCCACAAGCGACAAGCGACGGGCAGGCGAGGCAGGTCGCGCTGGGCTGCGCGTGGACGGTGCTGTTCCTGCTGCCGTTCGCGCAACTCGTGCCGTGGGGACCTTCCGGCCGGATGCTCTATCTGTCCGGATTTGGTGTTGTGCTGGCCGCTCTGGCGTCGTTCGCGGCTTCGCCTGAACGCGCAGAGGTGACACTTCAACAAAGCGTCGGGGAGTCATCTCACAGGCCTCGGACACGGCGCGCGAAGGCGATTGCGGTCGGGCTTGCTGCGGTCTATTGTGTTGCCCTTGGGGCCTGGACTGTGAAACGGAACGCCCTCTGGCGCGATGAGGCGACACTCTATCGTGCGACCGTGCTCGAAGCGCCGGAATCGCAGTGCGCGCATCTGTATCTTGCGGATTCTCTGCAAAACGCAGGGGAGACCGTTCGCTCGGTCTCAGAATATCGGGCGGCACTCGAACTGGACCCGGATCTGGTTGGCGCACACCATCGTCTCGGGAACATACTCATGGAGCTGGACGACATCGCTGAAGCAATCGAGGAATACCGCGAAGTCGTCCGGCTCAATTCTTCGGCGCTGGCGCATCACTTGCTGGCGCAGGCGTGGACCAGAGCCGGTCGGCTCGACTCCGCAACCGCGGAGCTGCGCGAGGTTGTACGGCGCCAGCCGGACATCGCGGCGGCGCACACCGAACTGGCGCTGAACCTGGTGCGGCGCGACCTTCTTGACTCGGCGCTGGTCGAGTTTCGTCTGGCGGTCCGGCTGGACTCGATGTCGGCCGAAACGCACAACAACCTGGCATTGGCATTTCGGCAGTCCGGGATGCCGGATTCGGCGATTCGCGAGTATGAGAAATCACTAACGCTCGACCCCAAATCACATGTTACCCTGGGTAATCTGGGCAGCGCCAAACTGGCGCTGGGCGACCGGCCCGGCGCCGCGGCAGCGTTTCGTCTGGCGCTCGTCCTGAAACCGGACTTTTCCCCGGCCCGCGATGGTCTGGCTCAGGCGCTCAGGGAGTAGGCAGCAAGTAGCAGGTAGGGAGTGGGGAGTAGGGAATAGTGGAACGCCAGTCAGCGCAAGGGTTCGAGGTTTCACCTCTCCGAAGCGAAGAGGAGAAACCTCAAACCGGTCCGCGGCCACCAGCCACCAGTCACCGACCATTCCTGCTTTTCGGTGTTGTGTCGGCAATCGTTCTGCTTGCCTACCTGCCGACGCTCTGGCATGACTTTGTCTGGGACGACAACCGGCTGGTCAAGAACAACTCGTATCTGGAACAGACCAACCCGACCGAAATCTTTCTCCGGGGTTTCGGTTACAATCCGGAACTCGACCGAAACCTGGACACCGGACTCTACTATCGCCCGCTGACGGTGCTCAGCTTCTTCCTTGAACGCAAGGAATGGGGCCTGAGCCCGGCCGGGTATCACCTGACCAACGTGCTGCTGCACGCGCTGGCCGCATTCCTGGTTTGCGTGCTGCTTCGGCGCATCTTCGGCTCGGTCGCGGCGGCCGCAGCGGGCGGGTTGTACTTCGGCCTGAACCCGGCCGTGAATTCCGCTGTCGCATGGATTGCGGGCCGGAACTATCTGCTGGTCACGGTGCTGCTCCTGTGTGCGGCGTGGCTGATGCTCCAGGACTTGAAGGCCAGGCCGCTCTACGCGCCGCTGCTCAGCGCCAGCCTGTTCCTGGCCTTGCTCGCGCACGAAGCCGCGATTGTCTTTATCCCGCTCGTGCTGCTCTGGATTGCCGCAAACCCGCGCCGATTCCAGCCTGCGGTCTCCTGGATGCTCGGGATTCTGCTCGTGTTCGGCAGCTACCTGTTGCTGCGGCTGGCCATCGCTCGGATACCGTTCCCGCCCGGCGTGGTCAGCGATACCATCCATCAGCCGCTGCTGTTGCTCAATGTCTATGGCCAGCAGGTGCTGCATCTGTTCGCGCCGTTCGCTCAGCATCTCTACTACCAGGCCGCGCCGCCGCTCACCGTGCCGTCGGTCTACACGGCGCTTGGTGTTCTGTTTCTTCTGCTGCCGGCGGCGCTGGCGCTGAAGAAGAGAGGATTTCAGGAATCAAGGAGTCTGGGAATCACGAGAGAGTCCTCGAATCCTCAGGTCCTCGAATCCTCGAATCCTGCCGCTGTGGGCGCGGCATGGCTGATTCTGTTTCTACTGCCGGCCGGGAGCGTGATGTTGCTCGGGCCGGCCGGGCGAACGCTGTATCCGGCAGTGCCCGGTGTTCTGATACTCGTGCTGGCCGCATGGGACAGGCTGCCGGTCGCGAGTCGCAGACTGCGGGCTGCATTGCTGATAGTCTGGGCCGGGTATGCGATAGCAGGCGGAGTCTGCACCGTGAAGCGGAATGCGGTCTGGCGCAATGAGTTGGCTCTCTTCCGGCAGATGGTGCAGGAGACGCCGGACGCCTCGGGCGCGCGCCTGAACCTGGGTATCGCTCTGCAGGATGCAAAGCGGCCGGATGAGGCAATCGAGCAATACCGCGCAGCAATCCGGCTCAGCCCGGACTACCCGGAGCCGCGCAACAAGCTGGCGTACCTGCTTCTGGAGCGGAACGATTTCAGCGAGGCGGCAGAACAACTTCGGGCCGTAGTACGTCTGGAGCCCAACTCCGCCGAGGCGCGCAACGACCTCGCGCTCACGCTCAAGAAGGCCGGACAGCTTGATTCCGCGATTGTCGAGTATCAGGCGTCGCTTGGAATCGAGCCCGGGTCTGAAACCACGCTGGTCAATCTCGGCAACGCCTATCTCGCGCGCGGAGACTATGGACCGGCGATTCAGTCTTTCCGCGACGCCCTGCGCCGCCAGCCCAACTTCACCGCCGCGCGCGTCAACCTCGCGCTGGCCTTCAAGGCCGCCGGATTTCCGGATTCAGCGGAAGCGGTGAACAGGGGCCGGTGGTAGCGGGATCAATGCGGGCGGTCCGCGTGGCTAGTGCTTCTTGCGGACCTGGAGCTGGCCGGTGTGGCTGGCGGCCTCGACAATCAGTAGGCCGCTGTCGCCGCCGAGCAGGGTGACATTGACGGTCGCACTGCCGTGGTCCGGGACGACCGTAATGTTCTCACCGATGGACCACTTGATGGACTTGGGATCGAGCGCCATCGGCCGGTCTTTCTCGTCGAAGGCTCGGACCGTGACCGTGCGCGACACGGACGGTTCGAGCTCCAGGTAGAGCATCGCCTCGGCCAGACTCTTGCGCGCGCACTGCTGCGGACCGCCTTCGTAAACAAGCAACACGCCGCGCGTGAACGGGGTCATCTCTGGTGTGCGCAGGGCGGTTGCACAGCCGCTAAGGATGAACGTGGCGGCAACAACCAGAAGGCCGGTGAGAACGCGGTGCAGGCGAACGCTCTGAGTCATCAGCCGAATTGTAGCGATAGACCCGAAGAATGCAAGAGGAAGAACAGAGACTGCGGACTGCGGAATGACGAAGGTCAGCGCGGGCGGGCGATGAGGCCGAGGCGGAGGCCGGCCTGACGGAAGTCGGATGGCAGGGGCGCGGACACCGACAATTCGGAATGCGGAATGTCGATCGCGGAATTCCGAATTCTGCATTCCGCGTTCCGCAATGCGGCGATGCGGGTGCAGTGGAGCATCTGGCGCGTGACATTGCGCGCAGCCGGGTCGGCGATAACTTTCGCGCCGTACTCCTTGTCGCCGACGACCGGGTGATGCAGGCCGGCGAGATGGACGCGGACTTGGTGCTTGCGGCCGGTGCGGGTCTTTATCTCGAAGTAGGAATAGCCGCGCGAGCGGGCCAGCAACATGATTTCAGATGCCGCGGGACGGCCTGCGACCGGCTGGTCAACCCGGGTCTGGCGGAACCGGGCCGGGTTGTAGCAGATTGCCCGGTAGGTCTTTTCAACGCGGTGCTCGCGCCAGAGTTGCTTGTACTGCTCGAGCGCAGCCTCATTGCGGGCAAAGAGCAGGACGCCGGTGGTGTCCCGGTCCAGGCGATGGATGGCGCGGATGCCCGGTTCGCTATGCTGCCGCCGCAGGAGCGCCTCGACTGAGCCCGGGCTCTGGTCCGTGACCATGCCGGCCGGCTTGTTGATGGCGATGACATTCCCGTCCTGATACAGAACCGCCAGCCGGTGTCCGGTGGTTTGCGGCCGCTGGCCGGCGACCGCGACCTCGACCGTGTCGCCGTGCTTCAGGAGATGGGTGGCAATCCAGACGCGCTGGCGGTTGACCAGAATGTTGCGCGAGTCAATCAGTTCCTTGGCCTTACCGCCGGATATGCCGAGTGCGCCGGACAGAAAGTGCTTCAGGTCCTCCGGGTTGCCGACTGTAAAGCGCTTCACGACAATTCGGAATGCGGAATATCGATTGCGGAATTCCGAAATCTGCAATCCGCAATCCGCATTGTCATCAGTAGTATGCTTCGGTGTTGATACCGGTGAGTTCGCGGGTTCGCTGGGCGACGCGGTCGAGTTGTTCCGGTGAGAGCTTCTCGACGCGCTGGTCCGCGACCGGGCGATCGGTGGTGTAGAGCTGAATCCGGTCCGGCCTAATTGTCTTCACCGCCTTAGCCCACGCATCGTATGGCGCGCCTTCCCAGTTGCGGACCAGGCCTGAGATCATCACGGTCTGGAGCACGAGCTTCGCATGCGACGCGAGCCGGGTCAATCCTCTGATGATGTCGTCAATCAGGATGCCCTTGCACGGGCGGTTGAGCAGTTCGAACGTTGCTTGGTCTCCGGCGTCGAGCTTGAAGACCGGCAGGTCAATCTGGTCCAGCGCCTTGCTCAGGCCGGGCCGGTTCGCGGTCGAGGAGTTGCTGAGCAGGGCAAGGCGCACTGACGGCCGAATTCGGGCGATGAGTTGTTTCAGTTTCGGAATGAGTTCGGCGAAGTGGGGGTACATTGTCGGCTCGCCATTCCCGGAGAGCGTTGCGAAGTCGAATTCGTGGTCGGACTTGAGGTACGCCTCGATTGCGTCGAGCACCTCGCGAACCGAAGGCACGCGAGCCCCGAGACACTCAAGCAGATGGTCGGTGGTTGCGCCGAAATGGCAGTAGACGCAGTCGTAGCTGCAGACCTTCTTATCGCTGGGAAAGAGGTTGATGCCGAGCGACCGCCCGAGCCGCCGGGAACGGATAGGGCCGTAAGTGATGCCGGACTGGAGGGGAATCAGGGTCATCGGTCCGGCTCGATTGCAGAGGTCAGAATGTGCTTCTGACTTGAAGTCTAGTCGGTGAGGATGACGACGCGGCAGCGCTCAAGCAGCTTCAGGCTCTCGAGCGAGCTGTGCAACTTCCGGGCATCGGAGTTGGCAATCACCAGTGTGGTGTTGTTGCGGCCGGCCGAACGCAGGACGCTGATTTTCAGCGGATTGGCGCCGACCCGGTCATCGGTCATGGCGCCGGCATAGTTGTCGTAGTAGCCGACCGCGCCCCGCTCCGCAGCGTAGGTCGGCAGGAAGAACTCCGGACCATAGACCGTGCGGACGTCTTCATTGATGATGCGCGGGAAGAGCGCGCGGTTCAATTCGACCCCGCGGGCGTCAATCAATACGCCGGTGTAGTTGACGGCATCGCTCGCCTCAAGCGGCACCAGGGCTATGCCGGGCGGGACTTCGCGGTCCTCGGGCCAGGACTGGCCGCAGGTCGGGCAGGCCATCGGGCCGACCGGAATGCCGCCGCCGGTCCTGGGCAAGATGGTCTGGAGAATAGAGCCGGTGAGCGGGAGTTCATACTCCACCGCAATCGTGCCGTCGGAGAGAAACTTCGTGCCGGACTGGATTGCCAGAAGATGCAGCCGGTCAAGCTTCCGGCTGATTTTGGGATTCGCGAGCAGGAAGTCGGTGACGGTCTGCACGTCATCGAAGTAAGCATAGCGCAGAACGTTCAGTCCGCGCGAGGTCAATTCGGCGCCGGCCTCTTCGGGCGGCGTGGTTTGCTCGATACTGGTCATCATTACCGACCAGCGACCGTAGTCCAGCGTATCGGCCGAGGCCACCGCCAGCAGAACACCGAGCAAGACAAAGAACCTTCTCATACTATTCTCTCCTCCAAATGCATTCAGTTCAACACCTCAAGAGCGGACGACGGGGATTGAACCCGTGCTAAGAGCTTGGGAAGCTCCTATGCTACCACTACACCACGTCCGCACGGTACCAGTTTCATGAATTGTAGATGAAGCGCTACTCAAGTCAAGCGGTTTCATGCGGTCCGACCGACCACCGGGCGCTAACGTGGGGAATATGCGCTTGTTACGCGCAGGCTATTGCGGAAACAACTGCCTGAACGCTTCGATTCCGGCCGGGATGTTCTCTTTCTTCCCGCCGCCTTCGGCAAGGTCCGGCTTGCCGCCGCCCCCGCCGCCGAGTACTTTCCCGGTCTCTTTGGCCAGTCGGCCGGCCGGGAGCACGGCCTTCAGGTCGTCGGTGGCAAAGACCAGAAACCGTATCTGGGGCTGGGTTGCGGAAATCAGCAGGCCGGCGAGCTTGCCGGGTTGCCGTGCGCGCAGGGCATCAGCCAGGACGCGCAGGTCGGCCGGCTCGAAGAAGTCGAAGCTCTCCGCGACAATCCGGATATCACCGGCGGTCCCGGCCTGAGCCAGCAGTTCATCGGCCAGGCTGTTCGCAAGGCGGGCGCTCAGACTCGCGACGCGGGATTCCAGGGACTTGACGGTTCGGGTCAGTTCCAGGGCCTTCTGAGGCAGCAGCTTGGGCTCGACACTCAGGACCGCATTCAGTTCATCGAGGACTCGCCACTCGGCGCCCGCGGCGGCGAACGCCTGCTCGCCGACCAGCGCCTCAATCCGCCGAATCCCGGCGGCAATTCCGACCTCGCTCGTAATCTCCATCAGGCCGATTTCGCCGGTCCGGCGCACGTGAGTGCCGCCGCAGAACTCGCGCGAGAAGTCGCCGATACGGATGACGTTCACCTTCTCGCCATAGTTCTCGCCGAAGAACGCCAGCGCGTCGAGCTTGCGGGCTTCGTCAATCGGCAGGTCGCGCAGCGCTTCGACCGGGATGTCGTCGAGGACGCGGTCATAGACCATCCGCGCGACCCGGGCGACCTGCTCCGGTGTCAGCGGCTCGAACGCGACATAGTCGAAGCGCAGCCGGCCCGGCTCGACCAGTGAGCCTTCCTGCTTGACATAGTCGCCCAGGATACAGCGCAGGGCCGCGTGCAGAAGATGGGTGGCAGTGTGCGCCCTCTCGATTTCCCGACGTCGGGCCGCGTCGACTCTGGCCTTCACCTTTTCACCCGGCTTCGGTTCGCCACAGAGTTTCCTGGCGTGGGCAACCCGGGTCGGACCGACATAGTAGCTGTTCAGGACTTCCAGCTCGAAACCAGGACCGCTGACCGAGCCGGTGTCGCCAACCTGGCCGCCGGACTCGGCATAGAACGGCATTTCTTCGAGTTCGAGTTCGACCGTGCCGTCTTCCTTCGGGTGTACGGCCATGAGTTGCGTCTCGGTTTCATCCCGGACATAGCCGCAGAACTGCTGTTCGTAGCCGGTGCCGGTTGTGCGCAGCTCCAGACCCTGGTTCAGGAGACTCGTCTTCTTGGAGCGCTCCTTCTGTGCCTGCATCGCCTGCTCGAATCCTTCGAGGTCGAGTTCCAGACTCGCGTCCGCGGCCAGTTCACGGGTGAGTTCGATGTGAAACCCGAAAGTGTCGTGCAGTTTGAACGCCTCATCGCCCGGGAGTCTGCCGCTCGGCCCGTACTTCTCAGCCAGCTCCTGCCAGCGGGCCATGCCCTCTTCCAGTGTGTTCAGGAACCGTTCTTCCTCGGACTTGATGATCAGCGCGGCCTGCTCGCGCTTGGGCGGCAGCTCCGGGTACCACTGGCGCATCAACTCCGTTACCTCGCCGCTCAACCGGTACAGGAACGGTTCGTGGATATCAGCGCGCCAGGCCTTGAGCAGGGCGCGGCGCAGGATGCTGCGGAGCATGTAACCGCGCGATTCGTTGGACGGTATCGCGCCCTCGGCAATCGCAAAGGTGAGCGCCCGGGCATGGTCCACGGCGGCATACAGGAAAGGATTCCAGGATTCGAGGATTCCAGGATTCGAGTATTCCGACCCTTGATTCCTCGATTCCCTGATTCCTTGAATCCTGTCCCTCAGGGACTTCAGCAGCGGCGTGAACAAGTCGGTCTCAAACACGGTGCGCACGCCCTGCGAGACCATCGCCAGCCGCTCCATGCCCATGCCGGTATCAATGCCCCGGTTCTTCAGGGGCAGGCGTGTGCCGTCCGGCTGCTGGTCGAACTGAGGGAACACGACGTTGTAGACTTCCATGAAGCGCGGGCAATCACAACCCGGGCCGCAGGTCGGCTTGCCGCAGCCGCGCTCGGCCCCGAGGTCGAAGTAGATTTCGGAACACGGGCCGCAGGCGCCGAGCCCGCCGGCCGGGCCCCAGAAGTTGTCTTTCGCGCCGAGCCGGAAGATGCGGTCTTCCGACAGGCCGATGTCCCTGCGCCAGATATCCCGGGCTTCAGGGTCCTGCTCATAGACCGAAACCGAGAGCAGGGACTTGTCCAAATGCACGATGCTGGTGAGATAGTCCCAGGCAAACTCGATGCCTTCCTTCTTGAAGTAGTCGCCGAACGAGAAATTGCCGAGCATCTCGAAGAACGTCAGGTGTTTGAATGAGACGCCGACCTCGGGCAGGTCCGAGGCGCGCAGGCACTTCTGGACGCTGGTCGCCCGGCGATAGGGCAGCGGCACGGTTCCGGCAAAGAGCGGCTTGAACTGCACCATCCCGGCGTTGGTGAAGAGCAGCGTCGGGTCATCCTTCGGGACCAGCGACGAGCTGGGCACGATTGTATGCCCGCGCTCGGCGAAGTAGGCGAGGAATGTCCGCCGTATCTCACTGTGCTTCATGCGGCTATTGTCCTGAGCCGGGGCGGAAAGTCAAGAGCGAGACAGAGGATGGTTGACCGCCGATGAACGCTGATGCACGCGGACGGGAGTTCGGAGTTTGGATGCCGGGCGCATCTTGCGCGGATTCCGCCGACAATCCGTGCAGTAGTGAAATCCGTGATTAGAGCCCGAATCCCGGATTCGGGGTTCAGGACAGCGATTTGCGGAGCCGGCGGCTGGCGGTGCGGAAGCCGAGCTTCTGATAGAATGCAAGCCCGCTCCGGTTGAACTCATAGACCGTCAGCTCAAGGTGGCTCACGGCCTTGCCGCTCGCCCAGCGCTGGACTTCCTGGGCCAGTGCGGTACCGATGCCGCGGCGGCGACAGGACCGGGTTACGACCAGCGTGTCAATCAGGCCGAACCGGCGGGGGACCAGGAGCGGAATCGTCGGGGCCTCGCGGATTTCGGCCCGCGCTGCGCCGATGATCCTGCCGTCCTGCTCAGCAACAAAGACAACCGAGTTCTCGCTGCCGATGATCTCTGCCACGTACTCGCGCGTGCGCGCCGGGCCGGGGGTCGCGCGGAACAGGTCCGGGAGCGCGCTGCTGTGCATCAGGTCGGCCTCCTGAAAGACCTCGCAGAGTCCGATGTAGTCCCGGAGTGTCGCAGGTCGGATGCGGAACCCGGGTTCGGTCACTGCGCGCTTGCGCACCGAATGCAGCCGGGCGAGGACGCTCGGTCGCTGCGGATGGAGCAGCCGGCGGCGCAGGCCCTTTCTCATGCTTTCACCGGTGGTTCCACATCATGCGGACTAGCGCGCCAGCAGTCGGGCCTGGCCATTACCGGAGAATACGATGACCATTGCCTCGCCGCTGCCGATGGTCCCGGTCTTGTGCTTCGGTTCGTTCAGGGTGAAGTTGACATCCGGGAAACCGGCGACGATGACCGAGCCGTTCGGAGCAGTGATGTCGAAGCGCGCCGACACCGACGCCGGAAGACGAAGAAACGCCGCGCCGTTGGCCGCGTTCACGTCTGCCGTGTCATCTCCGGAGAAACTCGCCACATCGCAGTCAATCGCGCCGTTGTCGGCCAGGATGCCGATGCTCCCCTGGTGGTTGCTCACCGTGACCTTGCCGTTGGCCGCGGCTACGGCCAGCGGGTCGGCGGTGCCGGTCAGCGTGATACTGCCGTTGTCAGCCGCAACCCGGCCGCCGGCGGTCATGCCTGAGACCGCCAGCGCACCATTGCTCGTCGAGACATCGAGTTCGATGGACGACGGCGCGGCAATCGAGAAGGCCGCGGCACAGGAGCGGTTGTTCGGCTTCGGTATCTCTGCCTGCAGGAAGAGCGCGCCGCCTGAGATGGAATCGCTGACCGCAATCCGGGCGAGCGCTTCCTCGGCATCCGGCTTGTCGAAACCGCTTGCCTGACGGACAATATCCGCGCGGATGACGGTATCGGTCGCGGCGGTGACGGTCACTTCACCGATGGGCGTGTGAGCGCGCAGCAGGTTGATGCCGGCGGCCGCCCAGGTGCGGGTTTCGGATTTCTCCTGATGATAGAAGTAGAAACAGGATGAAAGCAGCAGCACGAACAGGGCCAGTGTCCAGGCGATTCCCGGGCCGGCGACTTTCCCGTCACCTCTCATGCAATGCACACAATATGATAAAATCAGGCCGGGTCAAGTCAAGTTCCGCCGCAGCACGCAGCGGTTGAAACATCTCCTGGTTCGGTCTATAATCCCGCGCGATGGTTAACATCAATCTCTCGGGCAAGGTTGCGCTCGTCACCGGCGCATCGCGCGGGCTGGGCCGGGCAACGGCGCTACTGCTGGCCCGGGCCGGGGCGGACGTTGCGGTCCACTATGTCCGGAACCGCAAGGCCGCGCTCGGCGTTGTGGCGCTCTGCCGCAGGTCGGGTGCGCGCGCGGTGGCGGTTCGGGCAGACATGGCGGCGACCGCCCAGATCGCGCAGATGTTCCGGCAGGTCAAACGACAGATGGGGCGATTGGACATCCTGGTCGGCAATGCCGGCATCTGGAAAGAAGCTGCCATCGACCGGATGACCGACCGGCAACTCGAGGAGATGCTTGATGTCAACGTGAAGGGCGTCTTCGTCTGCTGCCGGGAAGCGGCGCGGGTGATGAAACGGCAGAAGTCGGGGAGAATCATCCTGGTTTCATCCACGGCCGGACAACGCGGGGAGGCCTTTCACTCGCACTATGCCGCAAGCAAAGGGGCGGTAATCAGCCTGACCAAGTCGCTCGCGCCGGAACTTGCCGGGCACGGCATCCTGGTCAACTGCGTTGCGCCGGGCTGGTTCGACACCGACATGTCGAGGCCGTCGCTGGAGAATGCCCGGACCAGAAAGCAGGTCCTGGCAACAATCCCGTTGCGCCGGGTCGGCCGGCCTGAAGAATTCGCCGGTGCAGTCCTGTTTCTGGCTTCCGACCTGTCCAACTTCGTCACCGGCGAAATCCTCAACGCAAACGGCGGCGCGGTCCTCGTCGGCTAGTTCCCTGCGAGGTTTCACCTCTGATATCGCTTTCATTAGATTTCTACTGCCTCTAGCGTCAGAGGTGAAACCTATGACATAGGGCTTGACATGGTGGAGGTGATAGGTAGAATGGGCGCGATGGAAGGAGTGTGCTGAATGCCGAGCCGGAACGTTGTTAAGACCTATGTTGAGCAGGGAATCTACCATGTCTACAACCGGGGGGTTGAGAAGCGGGTGATTTTCGCAGATACGCAGGATCACGTGATGTTCCGGCACTATCTCCGCGCCTACCTCTTGCCGCCCGACCACCCGAGTCAGAAGAAGCTGCCGATAAGCCTGAAGCGCAGTCTCAGGGGGTATGACCTGTTCAGGCGGGTTCAGCTTCTGGCCTATTGCCAGATGCCGAATCACTTTCACCTGATCGTCCGGCAACTCAGCGACCGGGGAATGCCGGAGTTCGTGAAGCGGTTGAGCAACGCCTATGTTTCCTATTTCAACCGGCGCTACAACCGGGTTGGTTCACTGTTCCAGGGGCCCTATCGCGGGGCATTGGTTGACGACCTGGACGGCGCTCTGCCGCTGAGCCGCTACGTCCATCGCAATCCGCTCGAAATCCTCGCCGGACAGGGCGCCGGCGTGCTCGAGGAGTACCCCTATTCCAGCTACCCGGAGTACCTGGGCCGGCGCCAGACTGAGTGGCTGCACCCGGAAGTGATTCTCGATGCGTTTGCCACCGGCGGGGCCGGGACCTATCAGGAGTATGTCGAAGGCGACGGGCCGGATGACCTGCTGGTGCTCGGGGACAAAGCCCTGGACGAGGAACCCCTGCCGGAAGTCGCGCCGGACTAGGTCTTGCGATGGGACTGTCCATGATGACATTGCGGATTGCGGAATGCAGATTGCGGAATTCCGAAGCGCGGGATGTCTGCACAATCAGGGCCGGGAGGGGCGTCAAATAGGGCGATGGGGCTGTTCAGCCGGAAACCGAAAGACGAACGCGCGCGGTTGACCGAACTGGTTGACCGCTGGCGGTATTTCGGGACGGTCGAGCTGGACCAGGCTCACATCGAACGCAAGCTGAGCGATTTCGCGGCCCGGCTGGAAGAACAGCTGGCCGTGGCCCGGGAGACGATTGCGGATGCCGGGCGCAAGGGAACTGCGGCCGATGTCGCTTTTCTGTTTGAGATTCTGAACCTGTTGCCGGCGTTGCCTGAGTCCGGCAATCAAACCCTGCCGGGCGACCCGAAGTTCACCTGGGAACGAGCCGAGTCGGAACTGGGCGGCATTGCCCGGGTCGCCAACGCGGTCCGGGTCAAGGTCCAGCAGGAGATTCGCCAGGCATGGCAGAAGAGCCTGACCAGTCTTGAGAAGCGCGTGGTCACTCTGGCCGAATCGAGCGCGCGGAGTCCGAAGTCGGAGACGGCGGCCGAACTCGAGAAGACCCGCGCCGATCTCGAAGCCACCCGGCAGGGCGAGCGCAAAGAACTCGGCGTGGTTGACCAGCGGTTCCAGGACCTGCTCAGCCGCCTGCTCCTTCTGACCGAATTGCGCGAGAACGCCCTGGCCGCGCTGTGCGCCATCGAGTCGGAAGAAGGCCGCGACGAAATCCGCTATGCCCTGCGCAACGAAGACCCGGGCTACCGCAACATCGCGCTCGTGGTCCTGCGGCGGCGAAACTGGCAGCCCGAGACGACAGAGCAGAAGCTCGACTTCCTGATTCCCCAGGTGAAGGCCCAGGGCGTTGACGGCAACGCGAACAAGGAGTTGCTGAAGCTGGTTCGCAGTGTCACTGACGCGGTCGAGTTGACGAACGTCATTGAGCCGCGCCTGGCCGAGGAAGGGCTTACCGAGCTCCAGGGGGCGCTGCTGGAACAGCTCTGCAGCCTGCACAGTGAACAGGCGCTGGACCGCCTCGCGGCAGTGATGGCGTCCTCGCTTGAGCCCCCGGCCCTGAAGGTGACGATTGCCCAGTCACTGCCGGATATCGGCACTCCCCGGGCCGTGCAGTTGCTGATTGCCGCGATGGATGAACTGGATACCGATGTCCGGACCGCGGCGGCGAAGGCGCTAGGCAAGGTTGCAGGGGTTCGGGGGTTCAAGGGTTCAGGGGGTCAAGGGGCAGAGGATGGCGGACTGCGCAGGAGCGCGATGGAGCGGCTGGTCTTTGCTCTGCGCGACGGGGATATCTCGGTGCGCGAAGAGGCGGCCAAGGCGCTGAAGCAGTATCCCGAAGCGGTCGCGAACCTGGTCGTGACGCTAGCTGAAGACCGGAATCCCAATGCCCGGGAATATGCGGCGCTGGCCCTGCGGGAATTCGAACCCGCGCCGGCCAGCACCGAGGCGCTGCTGAAGGCCTTGCGCGATGATGATGCGGCGGTGCGCCTGGCCGCGGCCCGCGCGCTGGAAGGCCAGAAGCAGGTGCCGGCAATCGGGGGGCAGGGGACGGGGGGCAGGGGTCAGGGAGTTCGAGCCCCCGACTTCATTCAGTTTCTATGCGCGCGCCAGAACTGGAAAGAACTCCGGCGGGTCGGCGAAAGCGCGGCCCCGAACCTGGTACTGCTCCTGCGCGACCGCAATGAGGCGATTCGCTTCGAGGTCGTCGAAGTGCTCGGTGCACTTCGCGCGCGCTCGGCAGTCAAAGCGCTGTGCGTCTCGCTCTCGGATTCAAACCAGGACGTGCGCCGCGAAGCCGCGGTCGCCCTGCGCCTGATCAACGACCCTTCGGCGCTGGATGCCCTGCGTACGGCACTGCCCAAAGAGGGCTTCAAAGAGGTCCGGGCCGAAATCGAGCAGGCGATAGCGAAGCTGGAAACGCATAGCGCCTGACGCTTGGCGCTGCGCCACCTGCACAGCACCGGGCGCCCATCGCCGTTCCGCACCCAACGACCGCCAAACCGTCGCTCAAGAGCCGAATCCTGAGACAAGACGACCCTGCGCTGGAGGCGATGTCACTCGAAAAGTAGCAGCCAACACCGAAACGACATGGTACCAAATCAGTACCATCGAACAGAAGCAGCAGGCACCACGAAGCTAATAGCGACGCGGCCTGGCGGTTACAGGGTAGAATCCCAGGTACGACCCCCTCAGTGACCCCCTGGATGACTCAGGGGGTAATCCCCTGGATGATTCCCTCAGTCATCCCCTGAATAATCCCATCAGTCATTGACCGGATTATCCAGAGAATCATCCAGTCAGTCATTCAGGGGATTATCCAGTCAATGATCCCCTCAATCATCCAGTCAATCATCCCCTGGATTACCCCCTGGATTATCCCCTGAATCATCCCTTGGATAATCCAGGGAATGCTTGGGTAGGGGGTGGGGGTGGGAATGAGCTGACATGTGACACGCTCAGAGTCAGCCTGTTGGCGGGCAGGAAACGTGACTCCGATTGCAGATTGCAGCGTGCAGATTACAGATTGCAGAATGCCCGGAGCTTCCTCATCCCTGCCTTTCGGGCCGCCATGTCCGGCAGGTTGCATCGTGGCGACGGTCTCACACAGGGGTGGAGCGGGCTGAGGTCTGGCGGGTTTTTTGCCGCTGCGGTCGCTGGCCCTGTGCGCCGGGCGCGCTGCGCCCTGCATCTCTCCTTGACACAATTCCGGGTCGGCCTATACTTGTCGAGAGCACGTGTCGAGCGGGCCGGCAGGTGCAGCGGTCAGCGATAGATTGGCGCCCGATGAAGCGAGCCGAGGTTCGACTGGAGGAACCTATGAGCAAGGTGTTTCTGGCATTGTTGCCTGCGCTGCTGGTCGCAGGAAGTCCGAAGGCACAGACGCCGCCGGGCTTTGACCCGCAGGGCGTGGTGCGGCAGGTGCGCGCGCATAACCCGGTCCCTCGGCCCCCTGAACCCCTGAACCCGCCGGCCGATGATGGCGAGTTTCTGGTGGACACGAGTATCGCCCGCGTTCCGGCTTACGAAATGCAGTGGTATCCCTCAGTCGCCTTCGACGGAACCAACTTCCTGGTCGTGTGGCATGACTGGCGGCGCGACTATCCCAACTACATCTATTGCGCGCGCGTGAGCCCGGCCGGAGTTGTGCTCGACCCGGCGGGCATCGCGATTGCGCCCGTGCGCGAGGAATGGGTTCAGACCGCGGTCGCATTCGACGGCGCCAATTTCCTTGCGGTCTGGGAGGATGTCGGAGACAGCAGCGCCGGGGACATCCAGGGCGCCCGAGTGAGCCCGGCCGGAATGGTGCTTGACCCTGGGGGATTTCACGTCTCGGCCTCACCAGAGAGACAACTGCATCCGGCGATTGCATTTCAGAGCCCGAATTTCCTGGTGGTCTGGGACGATTGGCGCGACGGCATCCGCGGCACGCGGGTTACTCCGGCCGGGGTCGTACTGGACCCGGACGGCATCATTATCGCTACAACCAGCGACGGCATCGCCGACCCCGATGTCGCTTCGGACGGCACGAATTTCCTGGTGGCCTGGGTGGATGGGCGCACTGGCGATGACTACGACATCTACGGTGCGCGGGTGAGCGAGGCCGGGGTTGTGCTGGACCCGGATGGCATCCGAATCTCGCTGGACGAAGAGAGTCAGCAATCGCCGGCGGTCGCGTTCGACGGGACGAACTACCTGGTTGTCTGGTATGGCATGACCGACCAGGACCTGCGCGGTTCGCGGGTGAGCCCGGCGGGCGGCGTGCTGGACACGAACGACATCGCAATTGCGCCATACGTTGACCGAGACCACACGCCAGCGGTTGCCTTTGTGGATACGACGTTCCTCGTGGTGTGGGGCGACTACAACGGCGGCTACCGGGTCTTCGGCGCCCGAGTGACGCGGTCAGGGGTTGCGCTTGACTCGGGAGGATTCGCTATTGGCGCCGGCGCATATGAGGCATCTCCGCAAGTGGCCTCGGCTGGTGTCGAGTTCTTCGCGGTCTGGGCGGACGACCGAGGCCTGCAGCCCTACGACATCTGTGGCGCGCGAGTGAGCCAGGCGGGCATCGTCCTTGACTCAAACGGTTTCGTGGTTTCAACCGCGGCCCGGCAGCAGGTCACCCCGGCAGCGGCATCGGACAGCACGGACTTCCTGGTCGTCTGGAAGGAAGAACGCAACGGCAACAACAGCATCTACGGCGCACGGGTGGACGCTGCAGGACACGTTCTTGACCCGGAGGATTTCGCCATCTCCTTCTCCGGCGACACGGAGAGCTACCCGGCCGTTGCTTCTGATGGTGTGAATTACCTCGTAGTGTGGGAACAGTTTGCCAACAATGGGACTCATGATATCTATGGGGCGCGGGTGTCCCCGGACGGGGTCGTGCTCGACACTCCCGCGATCGTCATATCGGCTGTCCTTCGCAACCAGATCCGTCCCGCGCTCGCTTTCAACGGCACTGACTTCCTGGTGGCGTGGCACGACGAACGCAGCACCGGCATGAGCATGATCTACTGCGCGAGAGTGAGCCCGGACGGGGTCGTGCTTGACCCTGAAGGGATTGCCGTCGCGCCAAGACACCACGACTACCTCGATGGCCCCGCTGTCGGTTCGGACGGCAACGACTTCCTCATAACCTGGGGAGATGCCGGAATACACGGTGCGCGGGTGAGTTCGGCCGGCAACGCGCTCGACTCCGGCGGCTTCACCATCGCGAATGTCCCGGAGGAATGGCATGCCCCGTCGATGGGATTCGATGGCAGCGGCTATTTCGTGGTCTGGGCGGACCGTCGAAGCGGTGCGGACTACGACGTCTATGGCGCCCGGGTGACCACGGCCGGGGTTCTGATTGACACGCCCGGTATCCCGGTTTCGACTGCGGCGCGCGATCAGCGCCATCCGGCGGTCGAGTTCGATGGCACGAACTTCCTGGTGCTCTGGCAGGACAAGCGCAATGACTATGCTCCGGACCTCTATGGCGCGTTCGTGAACCCGGACGGGAGCGTGTCCGGCAGCGGCGCGGTCGTGGCGGGACCGGGGTTCCAGTCAGTTCCTGCGCTCGCGCGGGGTCCGGGCGGCCACGTGCTTCTTGCTTATCAGGGCTGGACCGGCACGGTCGGCGGCAAGACGTACAACGCCGACCGCATCTGGGGCAAGCTGGACCCGCGCCCGGGAGTGGCAGAAGGCCGACAGCCAACGGTCTGCAGCTCACGGCCCGCAGCCACCATCGTGCGCGGCGTGCTGGAAATCAGCTCACAGCTTACGGCTGGCAGCTTACGGCCGGAGATCGGACTTCTCGATGCCGGCGGCCGGCAGGTGATGAAGCTGAAGCCGGGGGACAACGACGTGAGCCGCCTCGCGCCGGGCGTGTACTTCGTTGCCGATCAGCTCAAACGCAAGCCTCAAGCGCAAGCCCAAGCCGTCCGCAAGGTCATCGTGACAAGATAAGAGGATGAGATGAAGTGGATTGTCGTACTCATTACGCTACTGGGGGCGGGCGTTGCCCGGGCAGGGCCTCGCCCAAACTTCGACCCGAAGGACGTGGTCCGGCAGGTGCGCGCGCGTAATCCGGTCCCTCGGCCCCCTGAACCCCTGAATCCGCCGGTCGATGACGGCGAGTTCTTGATTGACACAACCGGTCTGCACCCGGAGTGGTATCCTGCCCTGGCCTTTGACGGCACGAACTTCCTTGTGGTGTGGGAAGACTTGCGCAACGGCGCTGACATCTACGGAACCCGGGTCACGCCCGGCGGAGTCGTGCTCGACCCCGCCGGCATCGCTATCTCCGTCGCAGCGAACTACCAAGTGGTTCCTGCGGTCGCGTTTGACGGCACGAACTTTCTCGTGGTCTGGCAGGACTGGCGCAGCGGCAGCGAATATGACATCTACGGCGCGCGGCTGAGTCAGGCCGGGAGCGTGCTCGACCCCTCAGGCATCGCCATCTCCATCGCAGCGAACGGCCAGTATGTGCCGGCCGTTGCGTTTGACGGCACGAACTTCCTCGTGGTGTGGTTCGACTACCGCAGCGGCAGCTACACTGACATCTACGGCGCGCGTTTGAGTCAGGCCGGTGTCGTGCTCGACTCCTCAGGCATCGCCATCTCCGTCGCAGCGGAAGACCAGTACTTTCCCGCGGTCGCTTTTGACGGCGCAAACTTCCTGGTGGTCTGGGAGGACTACCGCAGCGGCAGCGAATATGACATCTACGGAGCGCGGGTGACGCCGGGCGGAGTCGTGTTCGACAGCGGGCCGGTTGTCAGGCAAGAGTGGGGTCAGCGTGACCCGGCGCTGGCCTGCGGCAGCGGCGGTCAGATGCTCCTCGTGTATCGGGGCTGGGCCGGCACGGTCGGCGGCAAGGCGTACAACGCCGACCGCATCTGGGGCAAGCTGGACCCGCATCCGGGAATAGCAGAAGGCCGACAGCCAACGGTCTGCAGCTCACGGCCCGCAGCCGCCATTGTGCGCGGCGTGCTGGAAATCAGCTCACAGCTTACGGCTGGCAGCTTACGGCCGGAGATTGGACTTCTCGATGCCGGCGGCCGGCAGGTGATGAAGCTGAAGCCGGGGGACAATGACGTGAGCGGGCTGGCGCCGGGAGTGTACTTCATCAGGACAGCCCAAGCGCAAGCTCAAGCCCAAGCCGTCCGCAAGGTCATCGTGACCAGATAGGAGGACGAGATGAAGAGGGTTGTCGTACTCATGACGCTGCTCGGGGCCGGAGTTGTCTGGGCAGAGCCTCGCCCAGACTTCGACCCGCAGGGCTTGGTGCGGCAGGTGCGCTCCGGACACTCGACCACTGGGCCACTTGACTACTCGGCCACTGGCCTCGACGATGGCGAGTTCCTGCTCGACACCAACATCATTCCGATTCCGATGACCGGCGAGGGCGAGACGCCTGCGACGGCCGACGACGGAACCAGCTATTTCGTCACCTGGGCGTCAACGGTTGGCGGAGTCTGGGGCGCCCGGGTGAGTCATTCGGGCCGGCTGCTCGGCCCGGGCGGCATCCCTATTTCGGCCGGCGGCAGCGCCCCTGCAGTCGCGGCCGGCGCCGGGGAGTTCCTAGTTGTCTGGCAGCAATCGGGCGTCCGCGGCGCGCGCGTCAGCGCGTCCGGGGTCCTGCTCGATTCAATCGGATTCCAGATTGCCGCTGACAGCGGAACCGCTCCGGCAGTAGCTTTCGACGGGACCAACTTCCTGGTCGTCTTTGGCGGCCATGACCTGATGGGAGCTCTGGTCAGCCCGGCAGGACAGGTGCTGACCCAGCCGATTGCCGTGTCCGCTGCACCGGACCGCCAGGAGAATCCGGCGCTTGAGTTCGACGGAACCGACTACTTCGTGGTCTGGCAGGACCTGCGAAGCGGCGCATTCTTCGATGTCTATGGCGCGCGCGTGACTCCGGCGGGCACGGTCCTTGACCCGGACGGGATTCCGGTGTCTCGGGCGCTCAACTCGCAAGTGCTGCCGGCGCTCGCGTTCGACGGCACCAACTACCTGGTCGTCTGGCAGGACTATCGAACCGGCGATTTCCTCATCTATGGGACCATGGTCAGTGCGGAAGGCCAGGTTGTTGACACCAGTGGTTTCCCAATCGCGACGACCGCGATTTATCAGCGCTATCCGGCGGTCGCCTTCGGCGAGAGTCTGTTTGTGGTGACCTGGGAGCGCTACGATTTCAGCTCGTTCTCAGTCTGCGCGGCGCGGGTGGACCGGGCGGGCACGGTGCTCGACACGGTGGCGGTCGTGGTCTCGGACTCTGGGGTCGAGTCGTCCGCGATTGTGTTCGGCGGCTCGAGTTTTCTTGTCGCCTGGCAGGGACAGAGCTATCCATACTCAATCAGCGGGTCGCGCATGTCCCTGACCGGCGGCATCTCGAGCCCGAGCGTACTCATTTCGGCCATGATGACCGGACAATGGCGGCCGGCCGCGGCCTGCGATGGCGCGAACTACCTCGTTGTCTGGCAGAATGGCAGCCAGGATTCTCCCGGGGACTACCGTGCCGACATCTACGGGTTGAGACTTGACGCATCCGGGCACGTTCTTGATTCGCTCGAGATTCCAATCGCGAAGGGCACTTACTCGGAGAGCAATCCGGCCGTCGCCGCCGGTGACAGCGGCTGGCTGGTGGCGTGGGAAGACCATCGTGCCGGCTCGTCCATGGTCTATGCCGCCCGGGTGAGCCCGGCCGGGTGCGTGCTCGATAGCGCAGGGATTCCCATCGATTCGCTGACCCCGACCCAGTGGGTCCAAGTGGCCGTTAGTTCCGACGGGACGGACTACTTTGTGGTCTGGCTGAACAATGGCATTTATGGCGCACGGGTGACCGGGACCGGTCAGGTTCTCGATTCGAGCGGTTTTCTGATATCAGACAGCGCGCTTGGTCGCACGTTCCCGGCCGTCGCGTTTGACGGCGCGAACTACCTTGCGGTCTGGTCCCGGTTCAGCGCGAACGGCCGCATCGAAGGTGCTCGGATTTCGCCCGGGGGCGCCGTGCTTGATTCGCCAAACGTCTGCATCGCGCGGACCAGCCGACTCACGTATTGCCCGAGCGTCGCGTTCGACGGGGCAAATTACCTGGTTGTCTGGATCTGCGATTCGTTCATTTCCGGCGCCCGCGTCAGTCCGGGCGGAGTCGTGCTGGACACCGTCGGCATCACCTATGCTTCGAACGCAGTTTCCCGCCGGCCCGCCCGTCTTGCGTCGGATGGCAGCGACTTCTACCTGGTCTACGAGCGAGCGCAGTCCGACCGGGACCTGTTCGGCGTGCGCGTGGGTCCGGACGGAGTCAAAGAGGATTCCTTCCCGGTGGTGACCCAGGCCGGCGACCAGAAGTGGCCGTCGCTTGCTCGAGGAACCGGGAGTCAACTCCTGCTGGTCTATTCCGGCTGGACCGACTCCTGCCAGGGAAGGGTGTTCAATGCGATGCGCATCTGGGGCAAGTTCAGCCCGCTCGCCGGTGTCCTTGAGGAGCGCAGGCAGGTCGGTCCGGAACGCGCGGCATTGGAGGTCTTTCCCAGCCCGTTCCATGACCGGGTGACAATCCGCTTTCCGCAGACCAACGGCGGGTTCCCGGGCAGTATTCGCATCTACGACGCCTGCGGCCGTCGGGTCAAGTCGCTCCGCGAGGCCTCTACCGACGCGCGTTCTTTCTGGGGTTCCCTGACCTGGGACGGCCGCGATGACCTGGGACGCCGACTGGCCCCGGGCGTGTATGTTTTGCGCTTGGCACAAGGGAACCGGGCCTTGACGTGCCGCCTGGTTCTGAACTGAGGTTCTGGAGGACATATGAGAAGATTCGCGCTCTTGCTTCTGTTGCCGGGACTGCTCCTGGCGATCTACGATATCGGCTGGATTGACGTCAACAATTGGCGCATGCCGGTCCTGAACGACGGGCGCTGGGCGATTGACGTCACGCAGATGAACTTCCCGGGCGGGTCATGGCCCGATCCGCTGATGAACTTCTACCTGTTCGGGGGTGGCCTGTGGGTCGGCGCCATTGTGCAGGGCGAGACCCTGGTCACCTGCGGCTACAACCCGAACAGCGGCGGGGGCGAGATGATGCCGACCCTGTGCCGGTACTGGCGGGACGGCTACAACGACCCGCGCGACCGGATCTATCGCTTTCCGGGTGACTGGCCGCCGCCCCAGAGCCGGTTTCCCATGGCGCCGGCCGCGCCCAGATCGGACCTGGACCTCTGGACCTGTTTCGGCGATTCCGACCCGGCATTTCACGACTCTGCCGGCGGGCCGCTCGGCATTGACGTTGCCCTGACGACGTATGCCTTTGCCGATTCCGAATACCGGGATATCATCCTCCTGCGCTACGACGTATTCAACAACAACGAGTACGCCATCAACGAGTGCTACATTGCGCTCTGCCTTGATGCCGACATCGGCGACGCAAGCGACGACATGAACGGTCTGATTCTCGACAAGCACTTTCGACGCGGACCCGACACGTTCCGGGTTCGGAACACCGGGTTCACCGGCGACTACAACAACCACGAGAATGTCGGTGAGCGGTGGCAGGGCGGTACTCCGGGAGTTGCGGCAATCCGACTGCTCTCAGCGCCGGGCGGACTGGACCTCAGCGCGTTCAGGACCTTCACGCTCGACTACGACCCGGTGACTAATCAGGACCAATATCTGACCATGGCCGGCTACGACTACCGGACCGGCATCTACGAGCCGTTCGACTCAACGGACCTGTTCCCCTCGGACAAGAGATTCCTGCTGTCCTGCGGTCCGACTGACCTGGCAGCGCACACCTCCGCGACCTTCTACTATGCGATTGTCGCGGCGCAGTTCGGCCCGGAGAACGAAATCTGGCCTCACTCCGACACCAGCGAGCTGGCCTGGCGCTGCCATCTGGCCGAACTACTCTTCCAGCAACTTCTGGGCGTTGCTGAGACGCCGAGCCGCGCGATTCAAATCCCGGGTCGGATACCGTCGCATGTCCGGGGTGTGCTGAGAATCAGCTCACAGCCTACGGCTAGCAGCTTACGGCCGGAGATTGGACTTCTCGATGCCGGCGGCCGGCAGGTGATGAAGCTGAAGCCGGGGGACAACGACGTCAGCCGGCTGGCGGCAGGGGTGTACTTTGTCCGGGGCCGGGGGCAGGGAGCCGGGGTCAGGAAGAGGTTCGCAAGGTCGTGATTCAGCGCTGAGGAAGAAACGCGAAGAGGCATTTCTTCCTGCCGGCAACGGGAATAGTGACCAGGAGGCTCGGTGGCCGATTGGCCTTCACCAGACCACTCGACCACTTGACCACTGCTGGTTTTCAACCTACACTTAGCGGCCAACATGTTTGAAGCACTCCGTAGACTATTACCCTCCAAGAGCGACCGCGAGGTTAAGCGGCTCTGGCTGAAGGTTGATGAAATCAACCAGGTCTGGGAAACCTACAAGGACCTGGCTGACGCCGACCTGCCGAAGAAGACCGAGGAGTTCATCGCCCGAATCAAGGACGGTGAGCCGCTCGATGACCTGACCGTCGAGGCCTTTGCCCTGGTGAAAGAGGGCTGCCGGCGGCTGGTGGGCAAGAAGTGGTCGGTGACCGAGAACGAAATCACCTGGGATATGGTGCCGTTCGACGTCCAGCTTATCGGCGGGCTGGTGCTCCACGAAGGCAAGGCGACCGAGATGAAGACCGGCGAGGGCAAGACACTGGTGGCGGTGATGCCGCTGTACTTGAACGCGCTGGAAGGCAAGGGCGCGCACCTCGTGACCGTGAACGACTATCTGGCCAAGCGCGACCGCGAGTGGATGGGACCGGTGTTTGAGTCGCTGGGCCTGACCGTGGGCTATATCCAGCAGGGGATGGACCCGGATGAGCGCCGTCCGCAATACAACGCGCACATCACCTACGGTACGAATAACGAATTCGGGTTCGACTACCTGCGCGACAACATGGTGGTGGACATCCGGGACAAGGTCCAGCGCGGGTTCAACTACGCGATTGTGGATGAGGTGGATATCATCCTGGTGGACGAGGCCCGGACCCCGCTGATTATCTCGGGTCCGGTCGCGGGCTCGCGGCTGGATTTCAAGGACCTGACCGGGCTGGTCAGCCGCAGTTTCCGGGAACAGGACCGGCTGGTGTCGCGGATTGTTGACGATGGCGAGCGGTTGTACAAGTCGGGCAAACTGGAAGACGCCGGCGTGAAGTTCCTGCAGGCGCTGCGCGGTAGCCCGAAGAACAAGAAGCTAATGCGGATGGAGCAGGAAGAGGGCGTGAAGCGGGCAATCGAGAAGCAGGAACTCGAGTTCATCCGCGAGAAACGCTTCCACGAGATTGACGACGACCTGTTCTTCGTGATTGACGAGAAGAATCACAACATTGACCTCACGGAGAAGGGCCGGCAGGCGCTGTCGCCCAATGACCCGACGCTGTTCGTGCTGCCCGACCTGTCGAGCGAGCTGGCCAAGGCCGAGGTGAATCCGGACCTCGCGCCGCAGGACCGGCTGGCGCTGAAGGAGAAGATTTACCACGACTATGCGCTGAAGTCGGAGAAGCTGCATAACTTCCAGGCGCTGCTCAAGGCCTATGCGCTGTTCGAGAAGGACGTGGACTATGTCGTCACGCCGGACGGCAACGTGGTGATTGTGGACGAGTTCACCGGCCGATTGATGCCGGGCCGCCGATTCTCGGACGGTTTGCACGAGGCGCTCGAAGCCAAGGAGAACGTCATCGTCCGGGAAGAGACCCAGACCCTCGGCACGATTACGCTGCAGAACTACTTCCGGATGTACAAGAAGCTGGGCGGCATGAGCGGCACCGCGCTCACGGTGGCGAGCGAGTTGTTCTCGGTCTACAAACTCGACGCGGTCGAGATTCCGACCAACGCGCCGGTGCGCCGCAAGGACTATCACGACATCGTGTACCGGACCAAGCAGGAGAAGTACCGGGCGGTGGTCGAGGAAATCGCCAAGTGGCACAAGCGGGGCCGACCGATACTGGTCGGCACGACCTCGGTCCAGGTGTCGGAAGAACTCGACCGGATGCTGCGGCCCAAGGGCATCAACTACTCGGTGCTGAACGCCAAGAACCATGCAGCCGAGAGCCAGATAATCAAGGATGCCGGCATGCCCTACGCGGTGACGATTGCCACCAACATGGCCGGCCGCGGCACCGACATCAAGCTCGGCAAGGACGTGGTCAAGGGCGAGCAGTGCTGGCTTACCGACGGCGAAGGCAAGTGCCCGTACTGGGACGAGCAGGGCGGCAAGTGCGAAGAAGAGGTGCCGTGCGGGCTGTATATCATCGGGACTGAGCGGCATGAGGCGCGGCGGATTGACGACCAGCTCCGGGGCCGGTCGGGCCGCCAGGGCGACCCGGGGTCGTCCCGGTTCTTCCTGTCGCTGGAAGACGACCTGATGCGGCTGTTCGGTTCGGACCGGGTGGCGGCAATCATGGACCGGTTCGGGCAGAAGGAGATGGAGCCGATTGAGACGCCGATGATTTCCCGGGCCATCGCCGGGGCCCAGAAGCGAGTGGAAGTGCGCAACGCCGAGATGCGCAAGCACCTGCTGGAATACGACGACGTGATGAACAAGCAGCGCGAGGTCGTCTACACCCTGCGTGACCGGATACTTGTACTCGACGCCCAACCCCTGACCCCGGAACCCGAACCATTGACCTCGGAACCATCCGACTCTGAACCCCCTTCTCCCTCCGACGCGGAAAGCCTGAAACTCTCAAACGCTGAAACGTTGTTCAAGGATATCGCGTACCATGCCCTCGCCACGATGGTCGAGAAGCACTGTTCCGGGAATCATCCGGAGGAGTGGAACTGGCAGGACCTGCGCGCCGAATTCGGGATGGCGTTTCTGGCCGACTTTGAAATTCCGGCGGATGACGTCCACCGGCTCAGCATTGAGAGTCTCGCGGACCTGTTGCTGGAAATCGCGGTCAAACGGTTTCACCAGCGCCAGCAGCAACTCGGCGACCAGCTTTTCGCCAATCTGCTCAAGGTCGCCCTGCTTCGGACCCTGGACAGCCGGTGGCGCGACCATCTCTATGCGCTCGATGCGGTCCGCGAAGGCATCAACCTGCGCGCCTATGGCCAGAAAGACCCTCTGCTCGAATACAAACAGGAGTCGTTCAAGCTCTTCGATGAGATGATGACCGAGTACCGGCGCGAGGCGGTCACCTTCC
>Ga0233425_10003875_pt1 | contig 26211 bp, 14 predicted proteins | sample Watercolumn_Towu_2_FD_181712 | JGI IMG/M metagenome (GOLD analysis project Ga0233425, IMG submission 181712) | Freshwater microbial communities from Lake Towuti, South Sulawesi, Indonesia - Watercolumn_Towuti2014_140_MG | ecosystem: Environmental > Aquatic > Freshwater > Lake | place... | reverse complement strand
CCAGCGCACTTGCCGGCGCTGTTGGTACGCGATCAGCGACATGAGAAACGTCGCCGTTTCAATGAACGCCTCGTCCGTCGAGCATTTCGGCGTACCGCGGCTCCGGATGCAATTCACCCAATCGACCATGTGATCCGGCTGCGCCGGCGCCGTCCTCCACTCATAACCTTTGGGCAGATCCTTCCGGGTGTTGTGAGCTTCAGGAAGAATCTGGAAGCGGGTGACATCATGCGCGATGTTGTCGAAACGCAATGTCGCATCACAGCCGCAGATTTCCACAGGCTGTTGAGCCTTGCCGGTGTTCATGCTCCCCGTGAATGTCACCGTACGGCCTAGCTTCTCAAACTCGTACGTCGCGGACCAGGTGTCCGGCACCTCACGATCATCCCGCAACTGAGCGATCAAGCCGCTGCACGTGCATGTGTCTGGAATGCCGTGACCGAGGAGGTACTGTACGAAGTCCATCTCGTGCGAAAGCAAGTCGCCGGCATAACCGGTGCCATATGCCCAATAGCAGCGCCAGTGCCAGAAGTGGCGTTCGTTCCAGGGGATCTTCGGCGCCGGTCCGAGCCAGAGATCCCAGTTCACCTCTTTGGCGACCTGCGCCGGGTCCGGCCGATTCCATTGGTCGTAGTAGCCGTACCAGCGCCAGTTGGGATGTCCGGGCAGAGCAGCTTTGAAGCGACCGGTGCGTACGAGGGTGACCGGACCGAGGATGTCCTTGGCCAGCAGTTCCCGGGCCTGCAATGCGCAGGCGGCTTGACGGGCTTGGTGTCCCAGCTGGAACACGACAGGACTGGCTTTCAGCGCATCGCGCATCTGCTTGGCCTCGGCCAGCGTGCGCGAGAAGCCTTTCTCGCAGTAGATGTCTTTGCCCGCCTTAACGGCGTCGAGCACCATTTGGCAGTGCCAATGATCGGGTGTGCCGATAACGACCGCGTCGACGTTTCGGTCGGCCAGCAACTCCCGGTAATCGATGTAGGCTTTTGCCTCGGGGTTCTGGCTGCGTTCAATGCCTTTCTGCCGGTGCGGAGCGTAGACGTCACACACGGCCGTCACCTTGACGTCGGGAGCGTTCACGACGGCCTTGATGAGGTCGCCGCCGCGAGTGCCCAGCCCGATGCAGCCGATGCCCAGCGTCTTGCTCGGCGATGGTGCGGAAAGCACCGCGGGGGCGAATGTCGAAACGGCGGCCAACGCAGTGGCTGCCTTGCCGGTGGCATCGAGGAACCGCCGGCGGCTCATGGCGCGATTTCGTTTCATGACTTTGCACCTTCCTGCTGTTCTTTTCACGGGATAGTCAAAAGGGCGGTAGGACGGCCAGCCAAATCGGTGCTGCCGCACCGGTATGCAAACCCGCTCCTGTTGGTCGCTGGACTCTTGCGCGAAAGACTAACGTTCTGACGTCTGGTGCCACAGACTGCGTGCCTACTCTTCCACGGCCTGTCGTGTGACGATAGGCACGTAGCCTACCTCCAAACCGGGCGGTGGCGCTACCAGCAAAGCCGGATCGAGATCCGCCAGTCTGCCGACCGCGGGTCGGGGCAGGTATTCGCGGTCCTTCGTCCAATTGCGATGCAGCTGCTCGACTCGTGTCTGTATGGCCTCCCGCTCTCTATCCGTCAAGTCGGCGTTGAGCATGGCGGGCTGATCGGCGAAACGGTACCAGCAATAGGTGAGCGTGCTGCCGTCGCCGAGGCGTGCTTGGAACGGTCCGGCCACGGGACCGGGTTTCTTCCAGCAACTCGTCGGCTCCTCGGGTGTGACATATGGTTCGGCGTGGGCTTTGCGCGGGCGAGGAAAGCCGAACTCCGCCAGACCGGTTTCACCCGGCACTTCTTCGGCGCGCACCGGCATCCATTCAGCCTTCTGATTCTGATTCGTGGTCAGGTGATAGTACTCGGGCAGAGCCACGAGTGGACCTTGCGGCGAATCGCATTGGGCGACCAGCTGGCGATTCCAGCGGTAGCCGAAGGTGTTTGCATCGAGCGCCAGCGGAGTCGCAAAGGAACTCCAGGCAACCGGTGCTCGTTGTTCCTTGGGGACGTCGGCCCCGTAGATTCTCCAAGTCGCCCCGCCGCGTCCGCTGAACACGTGCATCACAGCGCCATCTTGATTGATGGCCCCGCTGGCTGGAGGACCACCTTCAAACCAGGCTTTCACTGCATCCCAAAGCGCCGTCTTGTTGTAGGAAGTAATGCGGTGCACCAGCACCGAATCGCCTTCTGCACTGCTTGGGAAGCACACGTTGGCGATCCGCGCATACGTTTCGCCCTGGGCATCGCTCGATTGCACGGCCGGGACGTATTGGGTTTCCATCTGCAGCGCCCGGTTGGGCTGGGACGGACGGGAATCCAAGAACATTCCCGCCAGGCTCGGCTCATTGACGGTCGGGCGAGACCAGAAGAACGGTGTGAAAAACGCCACCGGGCCTTTGAAGTTGCCCGTGTTCAGGAACAACGTCCAGCACTGATCCCCCGTGGGCACGTTTTGCCCGGCGGTGGTCGACTTGGCCGTGGCAAGCGGCAACGGCAGGTAACCGTAACCGAACAGTTCGCCGGCAGCGCCCTGTTGCAGATTGAGACCGTCGGGCGGCCAGAGCAGCCAGGGACTGAGCTGTGCCACGCCGTACTTGCCCAGCGGTTGATCCCAGTTGCGGCCCTTACCCGCTCCGGGGCCATTGGCCCATTCAACGAAATTCAACGCTACTCCGCCCATGATGAACTTCGGCGTTTCGGTGGCAAAGCGCGTATCGCGCCACCAGCCCAATCCGCCCTCGATGTCGGAATACATTTTCTCCTGGGGCTTGGGGCCGTCGTACTGGGCGAACATCCACGTACCGAAAAGCCCCGACTGAAAGCGATTGCCCGGATACCGCTGCAACAAAGGCCAGGCGGCCACATACATCGAGAAACCGGCGTTGTAGGTCTCCGGCACTTTTTCTTGGGGAACCAGCAGATAACCGGCCATCTCTCCTTCCTGGACTTGAGGCGCGGAACCGGCCGTAATGAGCCGTTGCATTGCTCGGCCCATCGCTTCGCCGATGAGATAATACGTTTCGGCGTTCGAGTTCCAATGATATCCCTGTTTGCTGGGTGATTGTTCACTCGGACGCCAGAACGCCCGAGTGCCCACGAACGCCACGTTGCCCCGGAATTCCGGCCGCTCGGCGACCGCAGCCTGAGCCTTCATCAGCGAAAGTGCACGCGGATGGTTCTCTTCGGGGCCACTCATACCGGTCTCGGCAATCACAAACGGCAGCGCAGGCACGCCGAGGTCCTTACGAATGTCGCGGATGAAGCAAGCCATGTTGCTTTCATACTCGGCATTGAACTTGTCGTTGATGCGATCGTTCCAGCCCTGATGCCAGCCAAAGCCGGAGAGTACATAACGTCCGTCACTGCCCGACACCAAGTCCTTGATGCTCGCCAGCGCGGCTCTGGTGAGCGACACCGTTTCGCGGTAGTACTTGCCGATCATGTCCGGGTCTTGTGCGACCGCGGCGTCAGCGCTTGTGCCCAATGAATACGCCGGTTTGCCCGCACTCGGCGGACGAAAATCGACCGCCAGGCTCTTGCCCCCCCAAGCGCACTTGATGAGCAACACCGGTTCTTCCAACGCGTCGCCCAGCACCCAGCCAAAGCCGAGTTCCGGCCCTATCATCCCCTCCTTGGCGCCGTAGCCGGCGGTGAGTGGGCCTTTGCGGTCCAAATAGGAGATCCACACGTCGTCGCGCTTGCGCCATTGCCGGGCGGAATCGACCAGCGGTGCAAAACGCTGCGCGGTCGCTGCATCCTTCACGAGATATTCCAACGAGCCTCTACCGCCATTGCGATTCGGATCGGCGGCAACGATGCCGTGCCCTTCCATGTTCGACTGACCGGCCAGGACAAAGACGCGCACCGTCTTCGTCGCCGCCTTCACGGAAGGGCTCACGGCCAAAGCGACCAACAAGAACTTCAGAACCAGTTTCCCTGTGGTTGTCATACTTTGATATCCTGGGCTCTCGTTTCTCATTGTGTGGCGCTGGGGTGTTCCGACCGACTCCGGCCGGACGCCTTGGATCGATCCAGCAAGGCTTTCAGCTCATTGACAATCTGCGGTTGCTCGAAGTAGAGGTTCTTCGTCTCGCGGGGGTCGGTTTCCAAGTTGTAGAGTTGGCCCGGAGCGCCGGGCGCGGTATCGGGGAGGATAAACGGCTGCAGATCGCGATTACTCTCATAGTTATTACCGCCAGAGCCCGTGTGATCCAGGTATTTCCAGTAACCACGGCGAATGGAAAGGCAACGCAGACCGCCAAAAGCCTGCTGGAGCAAGTAGGGTCGGATGGGGCCGTTATCCTGGCCGAGAAGTGCGGGCAGCAGGTTGAAACTATCCTCAGCCGCATCATCAGGCAGGTCCGCTCCGATGATGGCGCCGACGGTGGCCATGACGTCGGTCAGGCTGGTGAGCTGCCGGCAGGTCGTACCGGGCTTCACCTTGCCGGGCCAGCGGACGAGGAACGGCACGCGATGGCCACCTTCCCAATCGTCGCGTTTCATGCCGCGCCATGGCCGCGCGCCATCGTGGCCGTAGTCGGCGCGCATGTGGACAACGCTGGTGGTTTCGGGACCGTTGTCGCTGGTGAAGATGACCAGCGTGGTGTCCGCCAATCCAAGTTCTTCGAGCGTCGCCAGGAGTTCCCCGACGATGTAATCGAGTTCACGGATGAAATCGCCGTGAGGGCCGGCGCTGGTCTGACCCTTGAATTGGTCGCTGGCGAACGATGGCAAGTGCACGGCCTGCGTGGCATGGTAGAGAAAGAACGGCTTGCCTGGCGCATTTCGGGCGTTCGATTCGAGGAACTCACGGCTCTTCTGGAGAAAGACGAGGTCGATTCCCTCCAGAGGATAATCTGGGGCGATCAGCCCTTCCCTGCAGTCGTGGGCGTAGGGATGCTCTGGCAGTAGCGTCTTGTCGATCTTACCTGCGGGCGGAACCGGCACGCGGTCACCGTCGATGAAGGCGTAGAGCCAGTCCGTCGTAGGGCAACACGCCGTGCCAAAGAAACGGTCGAAGCCGTGGTCCAGCGGCCCTCCTTCGATGCGGCGCGAGAAGTCCACTCGCTGCACCGCTTCCACGCCGTTGCCACGAACCGGCTGGCCCTCTTTGTCGAAGAACGTCAATCCGATGTGCCATTTGCCGACACACGCTGTGGTATAGCCTTTCGCGCGGAGCATTGCCGGCAGCGTGAGCCGCCGGGGCGCAATGAGCGACGGACCGCCGACGCCAGTAAACACCGAGCCACCACCCGGGACGCGGAAGGCCATTTGCCCCGTCATCAGGCTGTAGCGTGACGGCGTGCAGACGGTGGCGGGGCTGTGAGCATCCGTGAACCGCATCCCTTCCCGTGCGAGACGATCGATGTTGGGTGTAGCGACCTTGGCTCGACTGTTGTAGCAGTACACGTCACCGTAGCCGAGGTCATCGGCGAGGATCACGACGATATTGGGCCTTGACAATGGCGTTACAACAGGAGAACTCAGCGCGGCCGGCGGCGCCAGCACCATGGCGATGAACGCCAAGAGAACGCCACTCATGCTGCATTTCATCCGGGGAATCCTCTTTCGTATGCGATAGGCAGTCGCAGTGGGGTGACTCCGAGTCTCTGTGAGATTGATCCCGCTCCGCCGCCGTTCCCTCACGCGCGTCCGCGCGCGGCGGCGACTCGGCGCAGCACACGATCCACGAATGGATCTCTACAGATGGATTCCAGCGTGAGACGCGACTTTCTCCTCCAGTTGATGCGTTCCGAGACAGTCCCAGGGGTGTTCTGCGGCAGCGTCTCACCCCAGAGGTCTTCGAGATTGACCAGGACCACCTCCGCGGCGCTCTGCCCCAAGAAGGCCAGGCACGCTTCGAGAACGGCCGCCGGGCTTTCGTCAGCATCGGGCAACAGGCCGCGCCGCCGCAGAAATTCCACGAGCGCCTGTCGCGTGGCCTGGCGGTGTGATCGTTCGGCGAGCGCTTCCTGCGGGGTCATCAGCTTCAGATCGACGCGGTCATCGATATCCACTCCCTGCCAGAATGCGGCAAACGGCGGCATGTCGTGGGTATTGAGTCCCGCGACGGAATTGGCACCAGGATCGGCGAGCGCCCAGTCGCTGTTGGGCCGGCATTCGTACTGGACGACATACAGCCGTCCGATCTTGTGGCGGTCCATGGCAATCCCGGTCTCCGGCGGCACGGTCCCCAAGTCCTCGCCGATGATGCGCGCTCGAGCGCGCTGGGACTCTATCACCAGCACCGCGTACAGTTCCTCGGCCGCATACCGCACGTAGACGCCCTGGTCGGCTTCCATTCCGCGGGGAATCCAGAACAGCCGGTGAAGCCCCATCACATGGTCAATACGCAGAACTTTCGCATACGTCAGATGAGCCCGCAGCACCGACAGGAAGTACTCGTAACCGAGCGTGCGCAGCCGCGCCGGATGAAGGGGCAGGAAGTCCCAGAACTGCCCCTTCGTGAAGAAGCCGTCGGGAGGCGCACCACCACTGGCGCCCGTGGCAAATGTCTCTCGATATCGCCAGACATCGAACCCGTCCGGATGCACGCCCAGCGGAAGGTCGAGGTACCAGGCCAACCGGCTGGACTGCGAATGTTGCGAGAGTTGCGTCAGTTGTTCGGCGACCAGGAACTGCACGTAAACATGGTATCGAAATGCCGGCTCATCGTAGTCACCGCTCGCGATATCTCCGGCGCGAAGGCGGTCGGGCCAGTTCGTCCAAGGGCGGCCATGCCGATCGATGGCGGCACGGAACCGCGCATACCGCTGCACTTCCGGGTTTCGCTGCATCCAGCTCTCGAGTTGCTGGCGGCGTGACGAGCCACCGGCAAACGCTGTTGCGACCAATGCATGCAGTATCCGGCGCTTCAGCTCCATCTGTTGCCGGTAGTCAACCGTTTCCGACTGGCGCAGGCGTTCTCGTTCGAATGCCAGCTGGCCGGACTGGAGCAGAGTGCGTGCCTCCTCACAAGCCGATAGCTCCGGGATCTGATTCAAGTCCAGAAAGAACTCGTTCCAGAACAACCGACTGACCGGGCGGTACGGGCTTTCGTCCCCCGGCTCGTCAAAGAATGACGCGAGCAGCGGCAGCGTGGCGACGAGGCTGCCGCCGCGAGCAGCGACCCAGTCGTTCAGCGCGGAGAGGTCGCCGAAGTCGCCGGCTCCCCAACTCGCCCGGCTGTGCAAGGCGTACAACGGCAGGAAGACTCCCCACCGCCGAGCCTTCTGGTCAGCCAGAACGAAAGCGGCGTCGGGAGCGACGAGCACCAGTGCGGACTGCCTCTGTTCGCCGGCGACAACCTCCAAGCGGTGATAGCCGTGCGGCAGGCCCCGCCCGATCCTCAACCGCGCCTCACGGTACGTATAGCCCTCGCACTGGTGCGAGTGCTGCGCAAGCAGTTGTTCGGGCTTGACCGTCCATGACTGGACGGTGCCGTCCTCCAGCGCGAGTCGGCAGGTGAGTTCGCGATCGCCGGAGGCCTCGGCAATGCGCACGCGTACCGCATCCTGTGAACTGTCCCGGATCACTGACACCGGTTCAAGCAACTGCCTTGCCGCCTCGACATGCGCGGCCCGCAGCAGATCGCGCGATTCGCTCCAATGATTCAGCGGGACGCCGAGACAGTTGAGCACGGCACGCAGGGATTCCGGCGTCGCGCAGCGCTCTCGGCCCCGGTAGTCAACGTACTTCAGCTGGATTCCGTGCCATTCGGCTAGTTCGTAGAGTTCGCTGGGCGCTGTCGTCATCCGTGTTTTTCCGCAGGTGCTGTCATAAGCGATCGCTGAAGAAGCCTTTCGTCCGTGCAACGGGATCGCGATGGGAACCGTGAACGAGCAACGGCGCTTCGCGACTGGACTGTTGCGATGATCAGAAGTCGGACGGAATCACCGTGCCGTCGTTGCGCGTGACCAGGGCCCGCAGGGTCTCTGGCGAAACGGTCTGGGAAATGAACCGCACGGAACCGTCCCCCATCGCCACGTTGCAGCCACCCGGATGCCGGCTACGCACCTCGGTCGGACCGCCATTGATCGCCATGCGCATGCTGTCAAGATTCAGATCCATGGGGGCCATCCAAGGTGTACCGCTGTCGTGGACCTCAGCCACCATGATGGTGTTGGAGGTACCGTCCGTGATGTCCGAGAAGGACACGGGCGTGGCCCCCTCGAGCATCGTTCCCGACCCCGTAATCGCCATGTAGCACGTATTGGCAGAGGGAAGCCCTTCGGACGGGCAACAGTATAAGGAGATGACCGTGTTGGCCATCTGCTGGTTATGCGCGCTGTTCCACGGTTCGTTCAGGTGAATCTGCGCGTACAGCGCCTGTTGCTCCATGAAGGGCAGCAGCAGCGTGCGCCAGCTGTGTAGCGGGGTGCCGTTTTCATCGGTGGTGTAGGCGGGCGGCAGGGCCCTGTAAACATCGTGGTAGTTATGCATTGCCAGCGCGATTTGTTTCAGGTTGTTGCTGCACTGCGCCCGGCGTGCCGCCTCACGAGCGGCCTGCACGGCGGGCAGGAGCAATGCTACCAGCACGCCGCCGCAGGCGAGAAAGCCGATCCCCGCAATCAAGAACACGACGACGATGATCATCCCCGTGGACATTCCGCTGGATGTTGGCCGGCCGCTCGAGACGGTGACCATCTTGCCGCAGGACGTGCAGGGGCCGGTCTGCCCCAGATACTGGTCCGCCACTCGCATCGTCGATCCGCAGTGAGGGCAGGTGAAGTCAACGGGCATGACGTGGACCTCCTTCTCGAAGAAGCGCTTTGCATCGCCCGAACGGCGAACGCCATAGGCAACTCCCGGCACTTTACCCGGATTCCCCGCGGCTTCCAAGGGTACGGGCTCGCGCTCAGCCGTTCGTCGCCACGTCGGCGCGGGCCACGACGCGATGAAAGTGGAGTTGCACTTCGCGGCGGACGACCCGACGCACGCCTTCCACCAGGCAGCGCGGCTCGTTGTCCTCCTGGCCGATGCGGATGATCTCCTCGAGCCCGGTGCCGGGGGGCACGGTGAACGTGGCCTGCTGGATAATCTGATTGCCGGCATCCAGTTCCGGCACGATGAAATGGCACGTGGCACCGAAGGTCAGCATCCGTGCCGCGTGCGCATCGTGGTAGGGTCGCAGCCCCGGAAAACTGGGGAGCAATCCGTGGTGCAGGTTTACGATGCGTCCTCCGGCGTATTTCCAGCACGTCGCGGCAGTCAGGACTCGCATGAAACGGGCCAATACCACGTAATCCACCTCGTACTCGTCCAGCAGGCCGACCAGCTGCTCGTCGTCGATCCCACCCTCCGCGTCACCGATCATGTGCCAGTCCACACGAAACTGCTCGGCGATTCCGCGGCAAGCACTCCGGTTGCCGATCATGACCGCCGGTTCGGCCCGGATCTGGCCATCGCGAATGGCACGCAGGATCGCCAGCGGCGGTTCCTGGCGATAGGTCACGCACAGGGCCAGACGCGGCTTTTCGGCGCGTTCTTCCGGTGACCAGACGCGTATCGACAGGTTCTTGATGCGGCCGACCTCGCCCATCGCTGACTTCAGCGGCCCAAGCCGCTCGGCGGGGAAGTCGATCCGCAACAGCATGGCGAAGAGCTGTTCCTCGTCGTGGTTGTACATCTGCACTTCGGCGATGTTGGCCCCCTCGGCGGTCACGTAGTGAATGATCGGGTCCACCAGCCGTACGTTGTCGGGACCAACTGCCGTAATCGTGATTTCCATGGGCACCTCGAGTTTCGTCCAACACGTCGAGCCGCACGCGAATGTCGCCTGTCGGGAGTCTAGTTCGAGTTACACCAGGCTGGCAATGCAGGATCGGCGATCCCGTCGCACTATCCACCGCCAGCCGTGTTTGATAACTTTTAACAGCAGTTGGCCTGAGTGAAGTCAAGAGACCATCGAGACACTTGAGGTAACTGTTCGCTGATGGACGCGAAGCTGCACCAAAAACCGAAACGCCACCAACTCCGACAGGGAGAAATCCTCTGCCAGTACTGCCCGGCCAAGTGCTGCCGCTACTTCGCCCTGCCGATTGATACGCCAACGACTCGCAAGGACTTCGATTACATCCGCTGGTATCTGCTGCATCGCGGAGCGGCCGTGTTCACCGAAGAGGGCACCTGGTACTTGCTCGTCTATTCCGCCTGCCGTCATTTGCAGGACGATCAGCGCTGCGGGATCTACGAGACGCGACCTCAGATCTGCCGCGAGTACTCGACTGACAAATGCGAGTACGACGATGACTGGGTGTACGAGCAGTATTTTGAGACGCCGGAGCAGGTGGAGGAATACATGGAAGTCGTTCTGCCGCGCCGCGCTGGTCAGTCCTTCCGCAGCCCGCAACCGGCCAGCCTGCCCATACTGACTTGACGCCGGATGTGCCCTCTTCGGTCAGGGATTCGTGGGACTCGAGTGCACCAATCATGAACACACCTTGCATCACGCCCCGCACCTTGAAGGGCTTTCGGGACTACCTGCCGGAGACGATGATCCCGCGCGAGCGCCTGATCGGAGTCGCTCAGCGCGTCTACCGCTCCTACGGCTTCAGCCCGATTGACACTCCCGCGCTGGAATACCTGGAGACGCTGACGGGCAAGGGAAGCGAAGAGACGGATCGCCAGCTGTACCAGTTTCAGGACCACGGCGGCCGCGACGTCGGGCTGCGATTTGACTTGACGGTGCCGCTGGCACGCTTCGTGGCCCAACACACAGCCGAGTTGGGCATGCCGTTCAAGCGCTACCACATTGCGCCAGTCTGGCGCGGTGAGAACACGCAGCGGGGACGTTATCGCGAGTTCCTGCAATGCGATTTTGACACCATCGGCACGACTTCCGTCGCGGCGGACGTGGAGACGGCCCTGGTGATCCACGATCTGTTGCAGGCGATCGGGTTTGCCGCGTTCACGATCCGTGTGAACAGCCGGATGTTGCTGAACGGCCTGCTGCAACGGCAGGGTCTGGGGGACCGCACGGGCGATATTCTCCGGGCCCTGGACAAACTCCCGAAAATCGGCGCCGCGCGGGTGATCGCGGAGATGGTCGCCACCGCCGGCCTGGCGGAAAGCCAGGCCCAGGACGTGCTGCGCCTGGCGGAACTGCGCGGAACGAATGACCAGATTCTCTCCCAGGCGAGCCCCCTGGTGGCGGGCAGCGAGATCGGCGAGGCGGGCGTTTCCCGGCTGTTCGAAATGCTGCGTTGCGTGCGCGCCGCGGGCGTCGACGAACAACGTTTGAAGCTCGACGTGTCGATCGCGCGCGGCCTGGACTACTACACGGGTGTGGTCTTCGAGACGTTTCTCGACGAGAAGCCGGATATCGGCAGTGTGTGTTCCGGGGGGCGCTACGACAATCTGGCGGGGCTCTTCACGCGCCAGCAGCTACCGGGCGTCGGTGCCTCACTGGGATTGGACCGCCTGCTGGCCGCCATGGAGGAACTCGGCCGACTCGAGAAAGTGCGGACTCCCGCCCAAGTGCTCGTCGCGTACTTCGACAAAGAACGACTGGGGGATTACCTGCAATTGGCAGGCCAACTGCGCACGCACGGGTTGGCGGTCGAGGTCTACCCTGAACCCAAGAAGCTGGGGCAACAACTCAAGTACGCGGACAATCGCGGCCACGCGGTCGCCCTCGTCGCGGGCGGTGACGAATTCGCCGCCAATACCTGCCAAGTCAAGGAGCTGCGCAGTGGTCAAAGCCAGACGGTCTCATTGGCGACCGGCGTGGCACCGCTGATCGACGCGATTCGCGAAGTCCTCGCGCGAACTTGATCGGTGCGTCAGCCTTTTTCCGGCCCCGAGCTGGCCCATATTAGAACCGGCCGATCGGACACTCGCTCCCCACGGAACATGCGTGTGAAGGAGCGCTGCACGGACAGTCGCCGCTCCGTGCACCAGGCTACCGCCTCCTGGTTGTCGACAGGGACGTCGACGAAAACCGCTTGTCCAGCGCATTGATGGGCCATCCAATCCAACAGCGCTCGCCCTTGATGGGGAAGAAGCGCGGAAGCCGGACCGATTTGCGTGGCATGCGTCCCGCGACGACCCAAGACGTAACCCTGCAAATGGCCCTCGCAGACGATCTTTCCCGCCAGTTGGGGAGCTTCCGCCAGCAGCCTGGCCAGCAATTCTCGTCGATCGGCTCCCGTGCAGTGCTGATCCAAGGCCGTCAGTTCCGCCAGATCAAGGGGCTCCAAGGGTTCCACGATTCGAATCAAATCAGAAACAACCTGCCCGTTCTGTGATGCGGTCATCTCCTCTTGCCTTCCGTCGTACAAGGGGGAGATGAGCGAGTCGCACGCGATCGCGCCGCATCCGGTTGTTGGAGCTTCGTCCTCTTTGTTCCTTGCCTCTTGCGCGTTCTTCGTTTCTTGCGGTGCCGTCGTCTCCAACCGCCCTTCGAAGCGGGATAGCTGGTACTCCGCGACGAACCCTAACCGCTGGTAGACCGGCTGTCCGAGCGCGGTGGCATCGAGTCGAATGGTTCGCGCCCCTTGCGATTCGAGGAAACGCACGGCGTGCTCCACGAGCTGCGTGCCAATGCCGCGATGACGTGCGGACTTCTCCACAAGCACCATGGCAATCCACGTCACGCCGCCAAACGCGCAGGTAGTGGTTGTGCCCACAGGCACTCCATCCCACTCCGCGACGAAGCAGCCTTGGGGAGCCAGATCCTGGAATCGCCGCCAGTCGGCCTCGGTCTGATTCCAACCCGCTTGCTCGCGCAATCGCTGGCCAAGCTGGATGTCGTCGTCGGTCATAGGGCGTATTCGCAGCATGGAATTGCGTGCCGGTCCGGCGCCGCCGTTAGAGAACATCATCAAGTTGTCCATACGTGCCACCGACCAACGAAAACGGGGCCAAATGCGGCAGCCATCTTTCCTTTCTCTTCATCTGTGTGCATCTGCGTTCATCGGTGGCTGATCATGGTCTTCTGATGGAGCCACGGATGAACACCGATCAACACAGATAAATCTCGCGGGTGAAGCTGTGCCTGGTTCTTTGTCCCAGTGCGGCAGCACTGCGGAAATCATCTCTCCCTTCTCTTCATCTGTGTGCATCTGCGTTCATCGGTGGCTGATCATGGTCTTCTGATGGAGCCACGGATAAACACAGATAAACACAGATGAATCCCACGGATGGAGCTGTGCCTGGTTCTTTGTCCCGGTGCGGCAGCGCCGATTGGGGTGGCGGCCCTGCCGCCTTGTGCAACAATATCGTGCGGTGCGAATCGTGGCCTTTGCGTGACGGTTTCCCATACTCCGTTGAGGTGGCGCATGCGACGCGTTCTGTTCCTGGCGGTTGTACTCTATCACGCGGCGCCGATCGCCGCCAAGGACTGGCCCATCTACCGTGCGGACGCCGCGCGCAGCGGGTACACGGACGAACCGTTGGCTGCGAGTCCCGGACTCGTCTGGACACACCGGCCGCATCACGCGCCGCACCCGGCCTGGCCGCGGGACGAACGCATGGATTTCGACTCCGCCTTCGCGGTCATCGTAGCTCGGGGACGTGTGATCTTCGGCAGTTCGGCCGACGGCGCGATACGGGCGCTGGAGGCCGCTACGGGCCGCGAATCGTGGGTGTTCTTCACCGATGCGCCGGTTCGATTCGCGCCAGCCGCGTGGCAGGACCGCGTCTTTGCGGTGAGCGACGATGGTCACCTGTACTGCCTTCGAATTGATGACGGCGGGTTACTGGGCAAGTGGCGCGGTGGCCCGGCGGACACGCGTATCCTGGGAAATAGCCGCATCATTTCGCGCTGGCCCGCGCGCGGCGGCCCGGTCATCCGCGACGATACGGTGTATTGGGCTGCCGGGATCTGGCAATCGGAAGGCGTGTTCCTGCGCGCGCAGCGCGCGGAATCCGGCGAGGTCGTCTGGGAGAACAGCCAGTCGGGCGCGATCGACATGCCGCAACCGCATCCGACTGCCCAAGCCGTCAGCGGCGTCACCGCGCAAGGCTACCTGGTCGCGGATGAGGACCAGCTGTTCGTTCCGACGGGCCGGTCGGTGCCGGCGGCGTTCGCGCGGACGGACGGCAAGTTCCAATACTACCGACTTCAGGAAAACGGTCAGAAGGGCGGAACGCAGGCGATGACGGCCGGCACCCTGCTGTACAACGGAGGCTACGCCTTCCAGCAATCCGACGGACAGGTTCTGCCCACACGCGTGGAGGGCGCCGTCTGCCAACACCCGCAAGGCATTGTGCAGGGGCTGAAGGACCAACTGCGAGTTCTGCGCGCGGTCACGAAGGAAGTGGCCGACCGCAAAGGGCAGCCGACCCAGCGACTCGAGCACGAACTCGTTTGGGAACTCGCCAACGTCCCGGCCGGCACAGCGCTGATTGCCGCCGGCGATACGCTCATCTCTGCCGGAGAGAACCGTCTCGCCGCGATTGATATGACCAACCGCCGCGTGACGTGGACGACTGAGGTCGACGCCCCCGCCCGCTCTCTCGCCGTGTCCGACGGGCGGCTTTTCGTGAGCACTGTGAGCGGTGCGGTCTACTGTTTCGGAGGCGATCCTTCGGTGCCCTCCGCCGCACCGGCGTCTCGGCCAATTGAATCTCGTGCGCCTCAACTCGTGGCGGAGGTCGTGGATGAGATCATTCGCACCTCGGGTATTACGGCCGGCTATTGCGTGGATCTGGGCTGCGGGGACGGTGACTTGACGTGCGAGTTGATTCGCCGCACGGATCTGTATGTTGTGGCTATCGATGCCGACCCGGCGAAAGTGGCGGCCACTCGCCGGAAGCTGCTCGATCGCGGGGTCTATGGCGCGCGCGGCATGGTTCATTGCGGTGATCCGCAGGCCACCAATTATCCAAAGTACTTTGCCAATCTTGTCGTCTCGGGTCGTTCGCTCGACTCGGGCTCGGCCGATTCCAACACCAAGGAGGCGCTGCGTCTGCAGCGTCCCTACGGTGGTGTCGTGTGCATGGGGCCTCCTGGATCGATGCGCGTGACCACACGTGGGCCGCTCGACAAAGCCGGGGAATGGACTCACTTGTATGCCACTGCGGCCAACGTCTCTTGTTCCACGGATGACATCCACGGCCCGCTCCACGTGCTTTGGTTTCGAGACATCGATCTGGCGATGCCGCAGCGACACGGGCGCGGTCCCGCGCCGCTGTTCAGCGCGGGACGTGTTTTCGTGGAAGGCATGGACGCGATTCTGGCGGTGGACGCTTACAACGGCCTACCGCTGTGGCGGTTCGAATTGCCCAAAGTCCTGAGTGCTTACAACGCGGATCATTTGGCCGGCACGGCGGTTACGGGCAGCAACTTCTGCCTCGAAGGCGACAGCCTGTTCGTCTGTTATCAGGATCGCTGCTATCGCTTGGATGTGGCTACCGGCAAGAAGCTGAGCACCTACACGTTGCCCGGGACCACGGCGGACGAGCCAGTTACGTGGGGCTATGTCGCCTGCGAAGACGGCGTGCTGTACGGATCGCTGGCCAATCGCGAGCACATTGTCCGTCATGCTTACTTGCGGGCCGACGACTTCATGAAGCAACAGTATTCCGAATCCAAGTCGTTCTGCGCGTTTGACGTCGCCACCGGAGCGCCGTTGTGGCGGTACGATGCTGCCCAGTCGATTCGCCACAATGCGATTGCCATCGGTGGCGGGCGCGTGTTCCTGATTGATCGTCCGCTGGCGGCAGGTGACCTGCTGTCTCGCGCGCCCGACGATCGGCGGAGCAAGACCGCCAAGCCACCGGAGCACGCGTTGGGGAAGCTCCTGGCCTTGGACGCACGCTCCGGCAAGCCGGTGTGGAACACGAGTACCGACGTCTACGGCACCATGTTGATCTACAGCGCGGCGCATGATCTGTTGCTCTCGTGTTACCAGGCAACGCGTTTCAAGCTGCCGTCGGAGGCTGGAGAGCGCATGGCCGTCTATCGTGCGAGCACTGGGGAACTCGTCTGGGATCGAGAAGTCAAATACCAGACTCGGCCGCTGCTCAACGATCGCACGATCATCGCGTATCCCTCGGCGGCGGATCTGTTTTCCGGGGAGTCGCGCCCGCTGGACTTCGTGAAATCGTATGGATGCGGTCAGATCGCCGGCTCAAAGAACCTCCTGTTGTTCCGTTCGGCGACTTTTGGCTACTACGACCTGACTCGCCGTAGCGGCACCGAGAATTTCGGCGGCATTCGCCCCGGCTGCTGGCTCAACGTGCTCCCCGTGGGCGGCATTGTGCTCTCACCGGACGCGACTACGGGCTGCAAGTGCAGCTACCAGAACCGCGCCTGGATGGCGCTTGAAGGGAGTCCGTGAGTCAATTCCCGCAAGCGCTCACGGGTCGGTGGGGGATTGGCGCATTTTTCGGCGATGGCGGTGTGCCGTCAGGATCAGACATTGGCCGAAAACATGGGCCGATCCCCGTCTCTTCACCGACCCGCGAATGCCAATTCGCGTTCATGGTACATGGCGCTGGCGGTACAGAGAGGGGTTGACCGCGGCGACCATATCGTCCACGGACATTGCGCCGCCCAGCCAAGCAACCAAACGCTCGACCTCGGGACGCGGATCGGAGACCAGCCGGTTGTAGTTCACGTCGATCTTGTCGAAAGACGGGTGATGCGTCAGCAAGCCATTGAGCGCTGCCATCTGCCGTTGTAAGACCCGTTTCAATTCATCGTCGGACAGCTTGCCACCGGCCCGTTGTTTTCGTGCGAGCATCTTGCGCTGCGAAGCTACCACTTCATCCGGCTGGCGATGCATCACGATCACGCGATAGAGCCGCTGCCGCGGAAGCCGCGGCACCAGCAGATGAATGATCTTTACGGCTTTGCCCTGAGCCTCGTCCAACCACGCTACGTCGCCGCCCATCTTCTTGACGGGTTCAAACTCGAAATAGCCATCGGGATTGTCTTCATCCGCCGCGCGCACTCCATCGGTGACGATCGGCACGCCTGCGGCGGCGAGCATCTTCATCATCAACGACGTACCGGATCGCGGCAGGCCCGTCACGACCGTAATCGTCTGCGCGGGATCGACGTGGCCGCGGCGCCGGGCCACGAACCGCTCCGCCACATCACCCTGCGGTGGTGAGGGTACTTCGATTGGTGCGTGTTCACCAACAGCGGCTTCGGGCTGTGGTTCGGCGCCAACGACCGACGCTGCCGCACTGGGCACAACCGTCTCACATGCGTCCGCAAGACGCCGATGCTCGACGGCTTTGTCTGGCCGGCCGAATCGATGGTGGTAGAGCGCAGCCAGTCGCCGATGTGCCTCTCGGAAATTCGGGTTGAGCGTCACGGCCACTTCGAGCGCATCGACGGCTCGTTGGTACCGGCCCATCCGCAGCAGTGCGACACCCAGCACGTAGTGGGCTAAGGGGTAGTGATACAGCAGTCCAATCGCCGTCAGCGCCTCCAGTACCGCCCGCCGGTTGCGGCGCCGGGCAAGATAGCTGCGCGCGAGCCCCAGGTGCGCGTACGGGTTATCGGGGTCAATCTCGACCGCGCGGGCGAAGGCCCGCCGAGCTTCCCGTCCGCAACGCAATTTGAGGTAGGTCTCGCCGATCTGGATATGCAGCCCGGGCCGCGTCGCGTCCATTTTCTCGGCGCGTGCCAGGTATTCCAATGCACCGTTGTAGTCCTTCTCAGCGGCCAGAACGAACCCCATCAGGTAGTCGAGCGCATAGGTGTTGAGAGCAGCCAGCGGCCGCAGTCGCCGGAGTTCCGCGACTTCTTCCTTGGTCAAGAGCCGTTCGTTCTTTGTTTCGGCGGGCGTACCCGCGGGTTCATCCTTCACACCTGCGGGACGCGACGGTTCTCCAGAATCGGACTGCTCGCCGGCGTCCGGGGCCGCCTCGGCGACTGCTCGTCTTTCCGCCAAGCGCTGCTGCCGTCGCTGCCGGAATTCGGCCACCATTTCCTTGAGTCTGACGCGGGCTTCCTCGGCCTCGCGGCGCCGGTTGCCGTTCATCTCCTCAACGAGCGCTCGCAACTCGGGGATTCGCTCCAACGCGCGGTAGCACATGGCCAACTGGATGCCAAAGCGGTACTCGTTGCGAGCTCTCTCGTAGAGTTCTCGCAGCATGGGGGCCGCTTCTGCATGGCGATCGGCATCCATCAGCGAGCGGGCCAGGTTGTAGCGCAATTCGTTCACCGTGTTCGCGATGGCCGTTTCGCGACGGTCGTCCGGCTGGTCGATGTAGCCCAGCGCGACCAACTGTTTGAGTGCTTCCTGCGTTTCGAAACTGTCGATACGCGTCTCCGGCGGATGCAGGCCCGCATCGCCCGGCACTGTGTCCCAACTGGGAATCACCTCCAATTCGGGCGGCGTCTCGAACGCATCGAGCAGCGGTTTCCCGTCCATATCGGCACCGACAGGAATGCCACACAGTGTCAACACGGTGGGCACGATGTCCAACAGATTCGCGCCGTGGATGATCTGGTCCCGCCGGATCTGCGGTCCGCGCATCACAAAGATGCCGATGTCACGATGCTCGACTGCCGGTCCCGCGGGCTCGCGCGGAATCGCTGCCGGGCGCAGGTGATCGGGATGAAAGCCGTGGTCCGAAATCAGGATCACCGTGGTGTCATCGCCGGCCAGTTTCAGCAGGTGATGCAGCATCAGATCGTGATACCGGTAGCCGGCTTCGACGACGCCCTGGTAGAGTTCAAAATCCGTCTCGGGAACGAATCTCTGCCGCGGCGGATGATAGCGCATGAAGCCGTGGCAGAAATGGTCAATCGCGTCGTAATACACGGCCATGAAATCCCACGGCTCGTGTTCCATCAGCCACGTCGCGGCGGCATGCACGGTCGTGCATTCGGCCAGGATCTTGGCACAGGCCCCCACGCGCCGGTCCTTGTCCTGATCGATCTCCGCCACGCGCGGAATAAACGGACCAAGGTGTTCGCCGGTCAGTTCGTTCGGATTGACGCGCAATTCCGCCAGCGGTTCGACGAGCCGGACCGGATGGATCGTGCCCGGTCGCACGGGCCACGGTTTGTCGGGCGGTCCAACGGCTCGATGGTAGTGGTCCGAGACCATCACGCCGCGGATCGGTTCCGCGGGATGACTGGGCCACCAGCCAACGACGTTGCAGGTCTTGTTGTTCTGGCTCAGGATGTTCCAGACGGCCTTCGTCTTGCGCGACAGGTTGGTGACCGGTCGAATCGCCTGACCGTCATCCGTCGGTTCGGTGAACCCCAACACACCATGTTTGAAGGGTCGTTTGCCCGTGGCAATGGACGCCCAGAGCATCGGTGAAAGGACGGGATGCAGCGTGGCCAGATTGGCCATCACGCCTTCGTTGACTAACCGCTCGAGCGCGGGCAACTTGCCCGCGTCCATCAGCGGATGAATGACTCGCCAATCCGCGGCATCCCAGCCAATGAGCAAGACCCTGGAGGCAGTGCCGCGAATCACGTCAATTCGGCGCCTCCCGCAAGCGCGGCTTTCTTGCGCCGGCGCCAGGCTTGCACTCCCGCAGCTCCCATCCCCAGGAGACACAGCGCGAAGGTGCCGGGCTCGGGAACCGCAGCCGCAGCGATGGCAGCATTCGGCGTGGTTTCGTATGCCCAATCGACAACGGTCACGGAACCGTCGTTCTGACCGGTTGTGTCCACCTTTATCCAACCGTAGTGTGTGTAAGAACTGGCACTGTCAAATTGTCCTTCGTTTGTATTGTTGGTGAACTGTACCCCCACGATTCCCTCTCCTGCCTGGAAATTACCCAGTGGGCCCGACGGGTCCCGCGCATTGAGCACAGCGAGCTGCTTCCCCGGGACTGGATCCGGAGGAACCGGTGAACCTGCCGAGAAATTCCGGGCAAATGTTGCCGCCGTCGTGCCACCACCGGTGGTGGGGAGCTGAATCTGGTTGCCGTCCCCAATAAAATTGCCATTCCAAGCGGAGAGAAGCAGCGCACTTCTTGTAGCGCTGACCGTGGCGCCGCCGGGGGTTTCTGAGTACCACTGCCGGCCCCAACCCAACACAAAATCATTGTTGCCATCCACATCCAGATCGAACTGCAGAGTGGTGAACTGAAAGGCCGCGCCTGACGTTGGAGTTCCCGGCCGGAAGAGCAATTGCCCAACCGGACCGGATGACTGAATGGCCGCGTGGGCGTCGTGAGCGAGCACAAGTGCCGCACCGCCGGCGGCGGTCAGAGTCGCCAGGGTCTTCATGTGTCGCGATTCACCGAACAAGATCACTCCCCGGGCCATGCGCCGGTACTTGTTGAGTCGATGGGTGAGATCCGTGCGTTTCATGGTGGTGGCTCCTGTGTTGTTTCACGCAATCAGATCGCGTGCGGGAAGATTGGGAACATATCAATGAGCGTGGACAGTGCGCGTCTCGCGTGCTCGGCGGACGCGAAGCGGGTCTAATCCGTGCGACAAAAACGGGCATTTTCGAGAACTTGAATTCCTAAAAGTCACAGCAACTCCGAGGTTTCCAGGTTGGCTGACTCTTGCCCAGGGTCTTTCGAGTTCGTGTCAGCGACCGGTCGAGCTTGCCGCGTCCGGGCCTCTTGTTCATCGGCCTCGGCCTGAGCCGTGTGTCGCCGCGCGAGATCCGGGTCTCCCAACTGGTCGTAGACTTTCGCCAGCGCCCGGTGCAGTTCGGCGCGATCGGGAAACGCGGCCAAGGCCAGTTCCAGGTCCGTGGCCGCCTCTTTCCAGCGGCTCATCTTCAGGAAGATCTGTCCGCGTGTATCGTGGAACTCGGGCGATCGCGGCAGCTTCTTCAACGCGGCATTGATCAACTCCAGCGCCCGGTCGTAATCGGGCGGTTCGCGGTGTGCCAGGACCCAGGCCAGGTTGTTCAGTACCCAAGGCATGTCAGGTCGCAGTTTGTTGGCTTGTTCCAGGTGACTCAGGGCTGTGGCATAGTCTTTCTGCGCAGCGGCCGCACTGCCGAGTACGATGTGCACAATCGCCGGAGCCTTGCCGCTGGCCAGCACGTCCTTGAGCGCCGTTTCCGCGGCCTGCTTTTCGGGACCCTCCTGGGCTGACAGCGCTGCCAGGCGGGCCAATGCCAGGCGATGGTCGGGCACGAAGGAGAGCGCCCGCCCGAGCAACTCCAATTGCTGGCCCAAGTCGGGCTTCTCTTGGCGCGCCGCGGCATCCGACCAGGCGACGCACAGGTTCGCCAGCGCGTGGCGATACTCGTCCTTGCCCGATGCTGCCAGACCCCGCGTCAGGATGGATTCAGCTTCGGCGTAGTTGCCGAGCAGCATCTCCGCATTGGTCCACTGCAACCATGCCTGCACTTTACCGGGATCGGGTTCAGCCAGCTTCTGGAAATGGTCGGCCGCCTGTTGCGCGGCGCTGGTCGCCTCGTCAGGTCTTCCCTGGGACTTATGGATACGCGCCAACGCGAGATTCAGTTGCGGATATTGATCCACCGCCCGCACGAGGTGCGTGGTCGCCAGGTCCTGTTGGCGCAACCGCAGGTAGTTCTGGCTCAACAACACATGGGCCGCCGCGTTGTCGGGAGCCGTCTTCAGGCTTTGCTCCAAGTGCTGTTGAGCGACTCGAACGTCGCGGGTGGTGGGCGACTTGGTGCCGCTCAGCAAATCGTTTGCCAGCCACAAGTGCGCCGCTGCATACCCCGGTCGGTCCGGCGAGGCAAGTTGTTGCATCAAACCGCGCGCTTTGACCCGATCGCCGTCTTTGGCTGCCGCGACGGCCAGATGATAGTGCGTCTCGGGTCCCCCGTAATCCAGATTGGCCAACTTCCGTAAGGCAACCTTGGCCGTCTGAACGTCGTTCCTGCGCATGGCTCCGTCAGCCGTGCTTCGATAGACGGGCGCCAGATGTGACGGCGTGACGTGTCGTGTGGCATGCGCCACAACCAAGGCCGTTCCCGCGGTGACGACGGCCAACGATCCCGCCGCGAAACGTACCCAGCGACGGCTATGCCACCATTCGAGGGCAAATCCCACCGTGGCGTGAAACGCACGCTGGGGGATCTCGATGAAAATGCGAGGCCAGATGGGCACTTCTTGCAGATCCGGCCGCAAGGGCGGATCGAATTCCCGAAGCGGCACCAGCGGCATCCCGCTGAACGCGTGATTCCACCAGCCAACCAACGGATTGCCGGGAAAGTAGGATTCCTGCAATTCGTCGTACCAGAACTCGTAGTCCGGTATAGGCTCAAATAGGAATGTCCACAACTGGTCGGTACACAGCATCAAGAGGACACCGCCAATCGCGATGGCATAAGCGATGATCTCGCGACTGGCGCCGAGTTCCCCTCCCCAGCCCAACCGCGATTGGAGCACTCCCAACGCTACGATCTGAACGACCACCACCACACAGGCCCAGAACACGCTGCTGGCCAACAACAACGACCCGTGGATGACTCGCTGCCGCCGAACGAGACTCCACAGCACGGCGGTGCAGATCAAGACACAGAACGCATTCACCACGCCCGACGAGACTTCGACAATCCGGCCGCTTGCCAGTTCCATGGCATTCCCATTGACAACGTGCCGGATTCCCACCAGATCAAGTATGCGGCTGCCGCACTCCACTGCGACCCGCTCGAGTGCCGGGCCGAGTAATCCCGAGGACAGGATCGCAGGCAAGACGCAGAGGACCAACAACACCCAAACCGGCAGCAATCCGCGGACCGATGCAAGCCCCTTCTCGCGCATCGCGAACCCGCTGAACGCACAAATGCACGCGCACATCCCAAGTGACGGTTGGGCAAAGATCACTGCACCGAGCAGCAGCAAAACGTCCGCAGCGAATAAGACGGCGGCCAGTCGAGTTACCGTCCGCGAGGACTGCGCAAGCGGCGCCACGGTATGCCAGCGACGCCACGCAACCCATCCAACGGCGACAAGAAGTGCCGGAAACAAATGGACGCGCGGGGCATAGCGCCAGAGGTGCAGTGTGTAAACTGCGAGGAAGAGAACGTGCACGGCGACGACGAGCACGATCAACCGGTGGTCCAACCGCTTAACGGGAACCACGTCTTCATTCGCTGCGGCAGTGTCCGACATACGGCTCACCGCACCAAGGGAGTGGCTTCTCCGCGTACGCGGCCAACAACGCAATGGCAACGTTGTCCGCGTTCCACGCCGTTGGGAACTCGCCACGCCCAGTTTCAAAACAGGGAGGGATTGTCGAGCGTTGAACAAGTGCCGATGCTAGCACGACGAACGGCACATGCAATCAGGCTCGCCAAGAATTCCAGGAAACTGAACGTCATCGTAAGGGTGCGCTCACGAATAACTTGCCGCATCGAACATCGTCGCACGGCTCTCCGAGCCGTGATTGCTCGACTCGGAGAGTCGAGCGACGGACGGCGATTCGGTGACCTATTGTGGAGCGCGCTCTAAGTCCGAGCGGGGTGGGGGCATGCTAGGCAGAAAGTGGAAAGAAGAGAGTAGACCGAGTTGGGAAGAGAAAGGGCCGATGGCGGTTCAACCCCGGCGTGAACCCAAAGTCTGCTCTACTTTCTACTTTCTCTTCTCAACTCTCTATTCTTTGCGGCAAGGCCGCAATAAATCGGGGCGCCGAGATTCGAACTCGGGACCTCCTGCTCCCAAAGCAGGCGCGCTAGCCAGACTGCGCTACGCCCCGTGAAAAGAGGCATTACTATGCGGCCCCCATGCTAATGGTGGAAGGCCCGGAGTACAAGGACAAGCCGCAAGCGGCAAGACCGGTGGCATGAAGTGATCGTTGCGGCTCCGCGACCGCTCGGCCGAGACCTCCGTTCCCTCCGTGCCTCCGTGAGAGCTACGCCGCATCGCGCACGTTGCGGGGCTCGCCGATCAGGGTTCCCCGCAAGCGTTCGAACTCCTCGTGATTCTGGAAGTGGATCACGATGCGGCCGCGCCCGCGGCTCGTCTGCCGGATTTCCACTTTGGTTCCCAGAGCCATGCGGAGTTCCTGTTGTAGAGACGCGACCTGTTCCGAAGTGGTTCGCTTCGGGCGCCGGCCGGTACTCTCTTCAACGATCGCCTCGTCGCCGCGCGCCACCATTTCCGACACTTGCCGCTCCGTGTCGCGGACGCTCAATCCCTCCCGCTGAATGCGCTGGCTGAACTCGATCTGTTCCGACTCCTCCCCCAAGGGCAACAGCGCGCGCGCGTGCCCCGCCGAGATCGCGCCCGTACGCAGGGCCTCGAGCACCGCGGGCGGGAGTTCCAGCAACCGCACCAGGTTGGCGATCGTCGATCGATCGATCTTGATCCGCTGCGCCAGATCGTCCTGGGTGCACGCATGTTCATCGAGATACCGTTTAAAGGACAGGGCCTTTTCAATCGGGTTCAGGTCTTTGCGCTGGAGGTTTTCCACGATGGCCAGTTCCGCCACCAGGCGGTCGTCGGCCACGCGCAGCCGCGCAGGGACGGTTTGCCACCCTGCCCGGATTGCCGCCCGCAATCGGCGTTCACCCGAGATCAACTGATAGCGCTCCGCGACGCGCCGCACCAGGACCGGTTGCAGCATGTCGTGCTCTTTCAAGCTCTCCGCCAGCGCGCCGATTTCCGACTCGCTGAAATCCCGCCGCGGCTGGAACGGATTGCCATCGATTTCATCCACCCGCAGATGCAGCAGCTCACTGACAGGCGCCCCCTGGCCGTCCACTCCCCGCACGCGGCCGGCGTCCCCCGCCACGGAATGCGCGGCGTCCTGACCGGCAAGTTCGTCCTCGAGCGAGGAACCCAACAGCGCCGCCAATCCCCGTCCCAGCCTTCTTTCCCTAGTCACGTTCCAGTACCTCCAAACACAGCTCCAAGTAAGCACGAGCTCCGCGGGCACGCGGAGCGTAATCCAGCACCGACTTCGCGTGACTCGGCGCTTCCGCCACCGCCACATCGCGCGGCACTACCGTGTCAAAGACGACATCTCCGAAGAAGTCCCGCACCTCGGCTTCCACTTCGCGAGTCAGCTCCAGCGAGGGATCGTACATGGTCAACACAATGCCGCCGAACTGCAATCGATTGGCCTGGCGCTTCATCACTCGGCGAATCACCTGGATCATCTGCGTCAGACCTTCCATCGCGAAATATTCGCACTGAATGGGCATCAACACCTCGGTGGAGGCAGCCAGCGCGGCCTCGGTCATCCGTCCCAGAGACGGCGGGCAGTCGAGCAACACGAAGTCGTACACATTGACACTGCCCCACAGATGACGTTTCAGGACGTTCGCGTCCCCATCTTCGTCGCTGAGTGCCTCCACGTCGGCGAAACTACGACTCCCCGGCAACAGTTCCAAAGCCTCACAGGCGGTGGTCCGCAGGGATTCGCGAAATGGCTTCCGCTCCACCAGCGGATGCCTCGGAGTCGGCTGGCAACCCAGGCTGCTCGTCGCGTTGCACTGTGGATCGAAGTCGACCAGCAACGTGCGACAGCCGGCCTTCGCCAGGCCGACAGCCAGATTGACCGCCGTGGTGGTCTTGCCCACGCCACCCTTCTGATTGGCTATGCAGAGAACCCGGGCCACGCGTCCGGCCTCCTTCCTTTGGCCTCAAAGCCGGGCGGGATTCTAGCCGCGAAACGGAAGAAGCGTGAATGGCATTTTCCGCGCTCGCTCCGACCGTCGCGGTTTGATGCTGTCAGCGCCGCAGAAGACCAGGGCCACCCCGTTAGGGTTACATAGGCATTGACGGCAGCGGCGCTCGAAGGCCCGGGATGATTGGGCCGATCGGTCAGATTGGACGGACCGGTGACGCCTGCCATCCACCTTCAGAGATCCTGGTGTGCCGGCGCTCGCTGCGCGAGCTGGTCACACCCTACATCGCACATGCCAATCGTGCTCGTGCTCAGCCGCGTCAGCGGCGGTGCTCGTGCTCGAAGGCCCGGGATGATCGGGCCGATCGGTCAGATCGGTCGGATCGGTGACGCCTGCCATCCACCTTCAGAGATTCTGGTGTGCCGGCGCTCGCTGCGCGAGCTGGTCACACCCTACAACGCACATGCCAATCGTGCTCGTGCTCAGCCGCGTCAGCGGCGGTGCTCGTGCTCGAAGGCCCGGGATGATCGGGCCGATCGGTCAGATCGGTCGGATCGGTGACGCCTGCCATCCACCTTCAGAGATCCTGGTGTGCCGGCGCTCGTTGCGCGAGCTGGTCACACCCACCCCTTTGAAGCTAGCGGTTTTGGTTTTGCGCGCCTCCACGAGCGGCGATAAGTCGTGCGGTAGATACATGTTTTTCCCGAAGACCACCCGTGCGCTTGGGTGGCGGC
>Ga0233425_10003874_pt1 | contig 26225 bp, 29 predicted proteins | sample Watercolumn_Towu_2_FD_181712 | JGI IMG/M metagenome (GOLD analysis project Ga0233425, IMG submission 181712) | Freshwater microbial communities from Lake Towuti, South Sulawesi, Indonesia - Watercolumn_Towuti2014_140_MG | ecosystem: Environmental > Aquatic > Freshwater > Lake | place... | reverse complement strand
CGCCGAACCCGTGTTCATCGACGTGGACGCCGCGACCTACAACATGGACCCCGGCCACCTCGAGGCGGCCATCGAGGCGACGCTGAAGGAAGGCCGGCTGAAGCCGCGCGTGGTCATCGCCGTCGACCTGTTCGGCCAGCCCGCCGACTATCCGGCCATCAGGGCGATCTGCGACCGATACGGCCTGAAGCTGATCGCCGATTCGGCGCAGGGGTTCGGCTGCACCATCGAGGGCGACCATCCGCTGAAATGGGCCGACATCACCACCACCAGCTTCTTTCCGGCCAAGCCGCTGGGCTGCTACGGCGACGGCGGGGCGGTGCTGACCAATGACGACGACCTGGCCCAGCTGATCGATTCGATCCGGGTGCACGGCAAGGCGGTGGCGCGCGATCTGGAGGGCAAGACCTTCGATCACGACCCCAAATATCTAAACATGCGCATCGGCCTGAACAGCCGTCTGGACACCATCCAGGCCGCCGTCCTGATCGAGAAACTGAAGGTGTTCGGTCAGGAGATCGAATGGCGCAACCGGATCGCCGCCCGCTACAACGAGGGCCTGCGCCCGCATGTGGCGGCCGTGCCGGACGCGCCGGCCGGCAATGTCTCCAACTGGGCCCAGTACACCATCGAGCACGAGGACCGGGACGGTCTGGCCGCCCATCTGAAGGAGCAGGGCGTGCCGACGGCGGTCTATTATCCGATCCCGCTGCACCTGCAGCCGGCCTATGACATGTATCCGCGCGGGCCGCAGGGCCTGCCGGTGACCGAGCGGCTGATGGACCGGGTGATCAGCCTGCCCATGCACGCCGATCTCGACGAGGCGACGCAGGACAGGATCATCGCGGCGGTCGCCAGCTTCGCCAGGATCGACGCATGACCCAGCATCTCATCCCTCTCAAGGTCGGCGTCGCCGGCGTCGGCGTCATGGGGCGCAACCACGCCCGCGTGCTGTCGGACATCCGCGACTTCGACCTGACGGCGGTCCTCGACCCGGACGCCGCGACCGCCGAGGGGATCGCGGCCCTGTACGAGGCGCGGGCCTTCACCACGGCGGACGATTTCGTCGCCGCCGGTCTGGACGCCGCGGTGGTCGCCACGCCCAACCGGCACCACGCCGAACTGGGCGTCGCCCTGCTGGAGAAGGGCGTCCATGTCCTGGTCGAAAAGCCGATCGCCGCAACCATCGCCGACGCCCAGCGGATGATCGATGCGGCCAGGGCCAACGGCCGGGTGCTGATGGTCGGCCAGGTCGAGCGGTTCAATCCGGCGGTGGATGCGGTCAAGCGCGCCATCGACGGCGACGAGGTCATCTCGATCCAGATCACCCGCGTCGGCCCCTTCCCGCCGCGCATGGGCGAGGTCGGGGTGGTCATTGATCTGGCGGTGCACGACATCGACATCATCCGTCACCTGACGGATTCGGAGATCGTCGAGGTTCAGCCCCAGCTGGCCCGCACCCGCGCCGAGCGCGAGGACACGGCCCTGCTTCAGTTCCGGCTCGAGAACGGGACGATCGCTCACATCACCACCAACTGGGTCACGCCCTACAAGGTCCGCACCCTTCAGGTCGCGACGATGAACAAATTCGTCGTCGCCGATCTGATCACCCGTCAGGTCACGGAGTATTTCGGCCAGCAGCCGGACGGCTCGTACCAGACCCGCGCGGTCAACAGCTGGCCCGCCGAGCCGCTTAGGAAGGAGCTGGAGGCCTTCGCCCACGCGATCCGCACCGGCGAGCCGCCGGCGGTGACGGGCGAGGACGGGCTGCGCAATCTGGAAGTGGCGCTGAGGTGTCTGGGGGAATGAAGCTGGTTCCCGCGGTGCTGGAGAACCGCTTCGTCCGGCTGGAGCCGTTCGAGGAGCGCCACAGGGAGCCGCTGCGCGCCGCCTGCGACGCCGACCCCGATCTGTGGCGGGATCTCTACTACACCTCCCTGGGCGGCGCGGAATTCGACGGCGGCTGGGACGCCCTGCGCGCCCAGCAGGCGAAGGGCCGGCGCATCCCGTTCGCGGTGATCCATGACGGCGAGGTCGTCGGGCTGAGCACCTTCATCGCGCCGGACGCGAAGAACCGGACGGTCGAGATCGGCACGACCTACTACCGGCCCGAAGCCCGGGGCTGCGTCGTCAATCCGGCGACGAAGCGGCTGATGCTGGACCACGCCTTCGCCTGCGGCGCGGGCCGGGTCGCCTTCCAGGTCGATGCGATCAACGCCCGCAGCCGCGCCGCCATGCGAAAGCTGGGCGCAGTCGAGGAGGGCGTGATGCGCAACGACAAGATCACCTGGACCGGGCGCGTGCGCAGCTCGGTGATCTTTTCGATCCTTCCCGAGGAATGGCCGGACGTGCGGGCGCGGCTGGACGAGCGGCTGGCGGTATTCGCCTAACCGCCCACCACCTGCATCCCCAGCCATTCCGCGATCAGGGCCGGCTTTTCCGCGCCCTCGATCTCGACCGTGACCTCGTGTTTCAGCAGCCAGCGGCCGCCGCCCTTGTCCTCGGCGGACAGGAGCCTGAACCGTCCGCGGACGTTCGAGCCCGCCCGCACGGGGGCGAGGAAGCGCAGTTTGTCGAAGCCGTAGTTGACGCCCATCACCACGCCCTCCAGCGGCGGGACGGCGTCATAGGTCATGGCCGACAGCAGGCTGAGGGTCAGGAAGCCGTGGGCGATGGTTCCGCCGAAGGGGGTAGCCTTCGCCGCCTCGGGGTCGATGTGGATGAACTGGCGGTCCTCGGTGATCTCGGCGAAGGCGTCGATGCGGGCCTGGTCGACGGTGATCCAGCGGCTGACGCCGATCTCGGTCCCGATCAGTCCGGGCAGGTCGGCGACGAGGGTGGGCGTGCCCTTGCGTTCGGTGCGGCTCATTGGGGGCTCCTCAGGCGACCGGGGTGAACCGGTTCTCGATGATGGCGGCGAACAGGGCCGGGTCGACATTGCCGCCCGACAGGATGATCGCCGTGGTGCGGTCCCTCGCCTCGACCTTGCCGGACAGGACGGCGGCCAGCGACACGGCGCCGCCGGGCTCGACGACCAGTTTCAGGGCGTGGAAGGCGTAGCGGACGGCCTCGGCGACCTCGGCGTCGGAGACGGTCTCGACCCGGTCGACGCGGCGGTTGATGGGGAAGGTCAGCTCGCCCGGCCGGTCGGTCATCAGGGCGTCGCAGATGGTGCCCTTCGCCGGCGCGTGGGTCAGGCGTTCGCCCGCGGCGATCGACAGCTGCATGTCGTTGTAGTCGCGCGGCTCGACCGCGATCACCGGCGTATCGGGCGACAGGGCGGCCATGGACAGGTTGATCCCGGCGATCATGCCGCCGCCCGAGGCGCCGCAGACCAGCTGATCCAGCGGCCCCACTCCAAGTTCTGGCGCCTGTTCCATGATCTCCAGCCCGATCGTGCCCTGGCCCTCGATGACGAAGGGATCGTCGAAGGGGCGGACGAGGATGGAGCCGCGGGTGCGGGCGATCTCCTCGCCGATGGCCTCGCGGCTTTCCGTATAGCGGTCGTACATCCGCACCTCACCGCCGAAGCCGATGACGCCGTCGACCTTCACCTTCGGGCTGTCGGCGGGCATGACGATGACGGCGCTTGTTCCCATCATCCGCGCGGCGCAGGCGACGGCCTGGGCGTGGTTGCCCGAGGAATAGGCCACCACGCCGCGCTTCAGTTCGTCGGGGGTCAGGCGGCTGATGCGGTTCCAGGCGCCGCGGAATTTGAAGGCGCCGGCGCGCTGCAGGGTCTCGGCCTTCATCAGGACGCGGCCGCCCACGCGCTCGTTCAGCGCCGGACTTTCGATCAGGGGGGTGCGGACGGCGTGGCCGAGCAACTGGCGGGCGGCGTCCTGAACGCCGGCGAAGGAGGCGGTGTGCATCATCGAGGTTTAGCGCGAAGCGTGGCTTTGATCACCCCGGTTTGAGGTTTGGGGTGAGCGTTCTAACGTCGCCCCATGAAGTCTCTCATCCTCGCCATCGACCAGGGCACGACCTCGACCCGCGCCATCGCCTTCGAGACCGCGCCCGAAGGGGGCCTGCAGCCCGTCGCCGTCAGCCAGATCGCGCTGGAACAGCATTTCCCGCATTCCGGCTGGGTCGAGCACGACGCCGGCGAGATCTGGGCGGCGACGCTGCAGACCTGCCGCGAGGTCATCCGCAAGGCCGGCGGGGTCTGGCGGTTCGCTGCCGTCGGCATCACCAACCAGCGCGAGACCTCGGTGCTGTGGGATGCGGCGACGGGAGAGCCGCTGCACCGCGCCATCGTCTGGCAGGACCGGCGCACCGCCGCGGCCACGGGCAAGCTGGCCGCCGCCGGACATGAGCCGATGGTGCAGGCGGCGACCGGGCTGATCCTCGATCCCTATTTCTCGGCCTCGAAATTCGCTTGGCTGCTGGATGCGGTTCCGGGGGCGCGGGACCGGGCGGCGAGGGGCGAGGTCAAGGTCGGGACCATCGAGACCTGGCTGATCTGGAAGCTGACCGGCGGCTCCAGCCACGTCACCGACGCCACCAACGCCAGCCGCACCTCGCTGATGGATCTGGCGACGCGCGAATGGCGGAGCGATCTGGCGGACCTGTTCAACGTGCCTTTGGCGGTGCTGCCCGAAATCCGGGGGTGCGCCGATCGTCTGGGCGATTGCGAGCCGTCGCTGCTGGGCGCGGCCCTGCCGATCCATGGCGCGGCGGGAGATCAGCAGGCGGCGCTGGTCGGGCATGGGGCCCTGCAGGCCGGGGACGCCAAGATCACCTATGGCACCGGGGCGTTCCTGGTCGCCAATGTCGGGGCGGCGCCGGTCGGCTCGACCAGCCGGCTCCTGGGGACGCTGGGCTATGCGGTCGGGGAGGATGTCGCATACGCGCTGGAGGGTTCGATCTTCTCGGCCGGGTCGGCGATCCAGTGGCTGCGCGACGGGTTGAAGGTGATCAGCGAGTCGCGCCAGTCCGAGGCGATGGCGCAGGGGCTGAAGGACAATGGCGGGGTCTATCTGGTGCCCGGCTTCACGGGCCTGGGCGCGCCGTGGTGGGAGCCCGAGGCGCGCGGGACGATCACCGGCCTCACGCGGGACAGCGGGCCGGCCCATATCGTGCGGGCGGGGCTGGAGTCGCTGGCCTATCAGACCCGCGACCTGCTGGACGCCCTGGCCCGGGACGGGGCGCCGCCGCTGAAGGTTCTGAAGGTCGACGGCGGCGTCACCGCCAACGCCTTCGCCATGCAGTTCGTGGCCGACATCTGCGAGGTCGAGGTCGAACGTCCTGCCTTCCAGGAGATGACGGCCCTGGGGGCGGCCAAGCTGGCGGCGCTGGGCGTCGGCCTGATCGGCGATCTGGAGGACCATCCGGTCGACCCGCCCGCGCGCTGGACGCCGCGCATGGAGGCGGGCGAGCGCGACCGGCTGCTCAGGGGCTGGCGCGGCGCCGTCCGGGCGGCCATCATCGCCGCAAACCCGGACGAAGCATGACCCGACCAGATCTATCAGACGCCCCGTCTTCCGACGCCCAGGCGGCCTTCTCCGGAACGCGGGAGGTCGATCCCCGCCATGCGCTGGACGAGGCGGCGCTGGACCGATGGCTGGCGGCGAATGTGGAGGGCTACGCCGGACCTCTGACGATACGGCAGTTCAGGGGCGGGCAGTCCAACCCGACCTATGAGCTGACGACGCCGCGCCGGACCTATGTGCTGCGGCGCAAGCCCCCGGGCACCCTGCTGGCCAGCGCCCATGCGGTGGACCGGGAGTTCACGGTGATATCGGCCCTGCACCGGCAGGGATATCCGGTCGCGCGACCATATGCTCTGTGTACGGATGATGCCGTCATCGGCTCGATGTTCTACGTCATGGACAAGGTCGAGGGCCGGGTGCTGTGGGACCTGAAACTGCCCGGCATGGAGCCGTCGCAGCGGCGGGCGATCTATGACGCCCAGGTGGATACCCTGGCGGCCCTGCACGCCTTCGATCCTGTCGCCATCGGACTGGGCGACTACGGCCGACCGGGCAACTATTTCGAACGGCAGGTCGGGCGGTGGACGAAACAGTACCGGGCGTCGGAGATCGATCCGATCCCGGCCATGGACCGGCTGATCGAATTCCTGCCCGCGACCCTGCCGCCGGAAGGGCCGGTGCGGATCGTCCACGGCGACTTCCGCCTCGACAATCTGATCCTCGCGCCGGATGCGGCCGAGGTGCGGGCGGTGCTGGACTGGGAGCTGTCGACCCTCGGCGATCCGATGGCGGACTTTTCCTATCTGCTGATCGCCTGGGTCATTCCGGCGACGGCGCGCAACGGTCTGGCGGGAGCCGACATCGAGGCGCTGGGCATTCCCTCCGTCGAGGAGATCGTCGAGCGCTACGCCCGGCTGACCGGGGCGGCGCCGCAGAATCTGGACTGGCTGTTCGCCTACAACCTGTTCCGGCTGGCGGCCATCTGCCAGGGCATCGCCGGGCGGGTGCGTGACGGCACGGCCGCCAGCGAACACGCGCGCGCCATGGCGGCGCAGGTGCCTATGCTGGCCGCGGGGGCGCTGGGCTTCGCGAAGAAGGCCGGGGCCTGAGCCCTAGCCGGGCGGCAGGACGGCGGCGTTGAGGATGCGCCGGTCGGCCTTGCCCTGCACCAGGATAGCGACCGCCTGATCGGGCCCGCGCGTGGCCGGCAGGGCGTAGAGGCGCGGCTGGCCGGTCCAGTCCCCGAGGGTGCGCACCGAACGGACCACATTGGCGTGGCGCACGCTGCGGCCGCGGTTGTCGCCGCGCTCGATCTCCACCGTCTGCGGGCCGGGCGTATAGGTCACGGCCACGACCTCGGCGCCGCCGGCGGGGGCGGGGCCCGAGCCGACGCCGACGCGGTCGCCGCTTTCGCGGAATTCGATCTCGGGCGGGAAGATGCGGCGCGCCGCCTCCTCGTCGATCGCGGTCTGCAGGGCCGCGCCGCCGGCGCCGACGACCTGCCGGCGGCCGTCGATTACGACCTGGGGCGTCGAGACGTCGCGCAGGCGCAGCGACCGGCGATAGGCGCGCTGGCGCTGGGCGAATTCGGGGCGGGCGAAGGTGTCCTGCCAGCCCAGATAGTCCCAGTAGTCGACGGCGTAGGTCAGGGCGATGACGCCGGGCTCGTCGGCCACGGCCTCGACGCGGGCGTTGGCCTCGGGGCAGCCGGCGCAGCCTTGGGCGGTGAACAGTTCGACGACCACGGGCTCGGGCGGCGGCGCGTCGCGGTGGACGACGCGTTTCGTCGCCGGCTGGGCGCCCGCCCCCGCCGCCAGCAAGGCGGCCCCGAACGCCGCCGCAGGGATGATCCAGCCCCTCGTCATGGCGGCGAGGTTAATCACGGCGGGCGAAAACGCGCCGCTCATTTTCGCGTGAAGGCCGAGTGGCCGGGGCCCTCGACGCGCCCCCTAGACCCGGATGTCGAGCAGGGCGCCCGGACGGGTGGGGCGTTCCTCGAAGGCGGCCGGGGTCGGCCGCGGCGCGGCGGCGGCCAGGCTCGGCCCGGCGGCGGGGCCTTCGGCTTTCTCCAGCGCAGCCCTGAAGAAGTCCGAGCGCGAGGCCCGCACGGGAGACGGGCCGGCGGGGTGGGTCGGGAACAGGGCCGAGGGCAGGTCGGGACGAATCGAGCTCATGCCGACAGGGTTAATCAAATCCGTCGGAAATGGGTTAACGCGAGGCGGCCGTCGGCAATGGGCGAGGCGGGGCCTGGATGGCGGCGACCATGCGCTCGATCTCGGCGTCGTCGACCAGGGGGCCGGACGACTTGGCCACGACCTGGCCCATGGCGTTGACGGCGAAGGTCTCGGGGGCGCCGGTGATGCCCAGATCCAGCCCGGCCCGGCCCTCGCGGTCGACCAGAACCATGGAGTAGGGGTCGCCCAGCTCGTCGAGGAAGGCGCGGGTGTCGGCGGGGTCGTCCTTCCAGGCCACGCCGACCACGGCGACGCCGCGCGCCTTGAGCGCCATCAGCTTCGGGTGTTCGACACGGCAGGGCAGGCACCAGCTGGCGAAGACATTGATCAGCATCGGCTTGCCGACGCCGGCGGTCTTGAGATCGACATGGCCGGGGCCGGGGATGACTCCGTTCAGGATCGGCAGCACCGTTTCCGGCACCGACTGGCCGACGAGGGCGTCCGGCTTGACGGCGGGATCGCGCTTCAGCGACCAGCCGATGAACAGGGCGGCGAGGGCGGCGAGGATCACCAGCGGAATGACCGAAAGCCACCGGCTCATTTCGGGCCCGCTATGGGGCTTTGCCCTGCTTGAGCGCGGGTCTGCGGCGCGTCCGTGTCGAGCTGCTTCAGTTCGGCGTTCCAGCGCCGCGCGGCGACCACGGCCCGGATGGCGAGGGCGGCCAGAACCGCGGCGCTGATCCCCCAGGCGGGCCAGACGAAGGCGGCGTAGGCGCCCATGTCGAGGTCGATCATCTTCAGGCCTCCTGGGCGCGGCGGGCGCGTAGGGTCAGAACCCGGCGCCGGACGATCTCGGTGCGGATCGAGGTGATCCAGATTGCGAGGAAGAGGACGCCCCAAGCCGCCATCATGGTCAGCAGGGGGGCGAGAAAGACGGCGGGCATGGCCGGGCCGTCGGCCCTCAGCAGCGAGGCGGGCTGGTGCAGGGTGTTCCACCAGTCGACCGAGAATTTGACGATCGGCAGATTGATCAGACCGACCAGCCCCAGCACGGCGGCGGCGCGCGCGGCCTTGGCCTCGTCGTCGATCGAGGCGCGCAGGGCCATGTAGCCGAGGTAGAACAGGAACAGGATCAGCACCGACATCAGCCGCGCATCGCCCCAGGCCCACCAGGCGCCCCACATGGGCTTGCCCCACAGGCTGCCGGTGACCAGGGCCAGCAGGGTGTAGGCCGCGCCCGGAAGCGCCGCCGCCCGCGCCGCGGCGTCGGCCAGCGGATGACGGAACACCAGGGCGAAGAAGCTGGAGACGCCCAGCGCCGCATAGATCATCAACCCGACGGAGGCGGCGGGGACGTGGACGAACATGATCCGCGCCGTGTCGCCCTGCTGATAGTCCTCGGGCGCGGCGAAGGAGAGCCAGGTCCCGACCAGCAGGAGGACGCCCGCGAACGCCCATAGCACCGGCGTCAGCGGCCGGGTGAAACGGAGGAAACGGTCGGGGTTGGCGAGGAACATCCAGCGCTTCTTAGTGGGCTGGCGCGCTTCGCGCTACTTGAGCCCGTCGTCTTGTCGTGTGCTAGAGCGTCGCGTCTGGAAAGAGGCCCGCCATGACCGACGATGTGACCAAGGATTCCAACGGCAATATTCTGGCCGACGGCGACAGCGTGACCCTGATCAAGGACCTGAAGGTCAAGGGCTCGGGCGGTGTGACCCTGAAGCGCGGCACGCTGGTGAAGAATATCCGCCTGACCGGCGACACGGACGAGATCGAGGCCAATGTGGAGAAGGTGCGGGGCCTGGTGCTGCGGACCGAGTTCGTCAAGAAGGCCTGACATTCCTTTGGGCGCTATCGCTCGCCGCGCGGCGGCTCGCTGCTCGAGCGCGGTCAGCCCTGCGCATTGCGGATCGCAGCCGCCGCCGCGAACGGCGTGACCACGGCGGCGAACAGGACATAGGCGGCGAGGAAGGCGAGGGCCGGGGCGGGCGAAAGCCCGTTCGCCGCCCGCTCCAGCGCGCCCGCGCCGAACACCACGGGCGGGATGAACAGCGGCAGCACCACGACCGCGATCAGCAGGCCGCCGCGTTTGGCGCCGAGGGCCAGGGCCGCGCCCAGCGCGCCGGTCAGGGCGAAGCCGAGGGCGCCGATCAGGGCGGACAGGCCGACGAGCGGCGCGAGGGCGGGCGGCAGGCCGAGGGTGACGGCCGCGACCGGGGCGGTCAGGGCCAGGGGCGCGCCGACGGCCAGCCACTGGGCCTTGGCCTTGGTCAGGACGACCAGTTCCAGCGGCACCGGGCCGAGGGTGATCAGATCCAGGGCGCCGTCCTCGAGATCGCGCTCGAACAGCCGCTCCAGAGACAGGATGGACGACAGGGCCAGGGCCAGCCATGCGATCCCGCCCGCCACGGGCTTCAGCCCCGCCGGATCGCCGCCGGCCGCCAGCGGAACCAGCACCGTCAGGCACAGGAAGAAGCCGCAGGCCAGCAGGGGCCCGCCGCCCCCGGCCCAGGCGAGGGCGATCTCGCGCCGCCACAGGATCATCAGCGCCCTCACCGCCCGACCCCGATGTCGAGCGCGCGGGCGGGCAGGGGCAGGGGGTCGTGGACGGCGGCGATCAGGCCGCCGCCCTTGTCCAGATGGGCCTGCATCAGCAGGCCGATGGCGGCGCGCCAGCGGGCGTCCAGCGGGGCGAAGGGCTCGTCCAGCAGCCAGATCGGACGCGGGGAGGCGATCAGCCGGGCGAAGGCGAGGCGGCGGCGCTGACCGGCCGACAGTTTGCGCACCTCGAGATCCAGCAGGGGTTCCAGCGCCAGCACGGCGACGGCGGCGGCGATCCCGTCGGCCGTCGCACCCGACCATTGCGCCTGGAACCCCAGTTCGTCCCGGGCGCGGCGTCCCGTCTTCAGCCCGTCCAGATGGCCCAGCCAGTGGATGTGGTTCGCCCGCGCCTCGGCCGGTTCGACATCGCCGAAGGCGACGAGGCCGGCGTCGGGGCGGATGAAACCGGCGAGGGTCCGCAGCAGGCTGCTCTTGCCCGCGCCATTGGCCCCGGTCAGGGCCAGGGCCTCGCCCGAGGCGAGCGACAGGGAAAGGTCGCGGAACAGGATGCGTTCGCCACGGGAGACCGTGAGGGAAGAGACGGTGATCATGTTTTCTCCCTCCCCCTTGTGGGGAGGGTGGTCGCGTAGCGACCGGGTGGGGGCGACCCGGCGAAGGAAGCCCCGGCGTGCAAACCGCCTGGCCGTCCCCACCCCGTCGTCGCTCCGCGCCGACGTCCCTCCCCCTGAAGGGGAGGGAGAAGGTTTGTGCGAACGGCTCGCAATGACCCTGCACCCATCGTGGATACATGGACGCCGCCGGGAACCCTCGCTATATCCGGCCTCGCCGCAGCAGGCGATCGTCGCGCGCGACGGGGACCTGTGCGCCCCGCCGCAAGCCGCGCGTTCGTGCAACCGGATTGTCGGGCGGCGTTGACCAGAGGAAGCCTCTCCATGCCGTCGAACGACAGCCTCAAGACCCGTCAGGACCTTTCCGTCGGGCGCAAGAAATACGCCTATTACAGCCTTCCTGCCGCCGAGGAAGCCGGTCTGGCCGGGATTTCCCGTCTGCCGCGCTCGATGAAGGTGCTGCTGGAGAACCTGCTGCGCAACGAGGACGGGGTTTCCGTCACCGAGGCCGACCTGCGCGCCGTCGCCGCCTGGACCGAGAACAAGGGCTCGGTCGAGCACGAGATCGCCTTCCGTCCGGCCCGCGTCCTGATGCAGGACTTCACCGGCGTTCCGGCCGTCGTGGACCTGGCCGCCATGCGCGACGCGATGTCGGCGCTGGGCGCCGATGCGACCAAGATCAATCCGCTGAACCCCGTCGATCTGGTCATCGACCACTCGGTCATGGTCGACCATTTCGGCACGCCCGGCGCCTTCAACCAGAACGTCGAGCGCGAATATGAGCGCAATATCGAGCGCTATAAATTCCTGCGCTGGGGTTCGTCGGCCTTCAACAATTTCCGCGTCGTCCCTCCCGGCACCGGCATCTGCCACCAGGTGAACCTCGAGAACCTGGCCCAGACCGTCTGGACGCTGGAAGAGGGCAAGAAGACCGTCGCCTATCCCGACACCGTCGTCGGCACCGACAGCCACACCACCATGATCAACGGCCTGGCCGTTCTGGGCTGGGGCGTGGGCGGCATCGAGGCCGAGGCGGCCATGCTGGGCCAGCCGATCCCGATGCTGATCCCGGAAGTCATCGGCTTCCGCCTGACCGGCGCCATGTCGGAAGGCACCACCGCCACCGACCTGGTGCTGACCGTCACCCAGATGCTGCGCAGGAAGGGCGTGGTCGGCAAGTTCGTCGAATTCTTCGGCCCCGGCGTGACCAGCCTGACCATCGAGGACCAGGCCACCATCGCCAACATGGCCCCGGAATACGGCGCCACCTGCGGCTTCTTCCCGGTGTCGCGCGCGACCATCGACTATCTGACCGCCACGGGCCGCGACAAGGCGCGCGTCGCCCTCGTTGAGGCCTACGCCAAGGCGCAGGGCCTGTGGATCGACGAGACCTCGGAAGACCCGATCTTCACCGACGTGCTGGAACTGGACATGGGCACGGTCGTGCCGTCGCTGGCCGGTCCCAAGCGTCCGCAGGACAAGGTCGAGCTGACCGTCGCCGCCCCTTCGTTCGAAACCGCCCTGGGCGAGGTCTTCAACCGTCCGGTCGACGCCCCGCGCGTCGCAGTCGAGGGTGAGAAGTTCGACCTCGGCGACGGCGACGTGGTCATCGCCGCCATCACCAGCTGCACCAACACCTCGAACCCGTCGGTCCTGATCGCCGCCGGCCTGGTGGCCCGCAAGGCCCACAAGCTGGGCATGAAGGTCAAGCCGTGGGTCAAGACCTCGCTGGCTCCCGGCTCGCAGGTGGTCACCGACTATCTGACCGCCGCCGGCCTGCAGGCCGATCTGGACGCCCTGGGCTTCAACCTGGTGGGCTACGGCTGCACCACCTGCATCGGCAACTCGGGCCCGCTGGCCGAGACCATCTCGAAGGCGATCAACGACAACGGCCTCGTCGCCACCTCGGTGCTGTCGGGCAACCGCAATTTCGAGGGCCGCGTGAACCCGGACGTTCAGGCCAACTACCTGGCCTCGCCGCCGCTGGTCGTGGCCTACGCCCTGGCCGGCTCTATGCGGATCGACATCTCGAAGGATCCGATCGGCAAGGACAAGAAGGGCAAGGACGTCTTCCTGAAGGACATCTGGCCGACCTCGAAGGAGATCGCCGACATCCAGAAGAAGTCGGTCACCCCCGCCATGTTCGCCAAACGCTATGGCGACGTCTTCAAGGGCGACCAGCACTGGCAGAACATCCAGGTCGAGGGCGGCCAGACCTACGCCTGGGACGAGGCCTCCACCTATGTGGCCAACCCGCCCTACTTCGAAGGCCTGTCGATGGAGCCGGCGCCGGTCGCCGACATCGTCGAGGCGCGCGTGCTGGCCATCTTCGGCGACTCGATCACCACCGACCACATCAGCCCGGCCGGTTCGATCAAGAAGACCTCGCCCGCCGGCGTCTATCTGTCGGGCCGCGGCGTGGATGCGCTGGACTTCAACAGCTACGGCGCGCGCCGCGGCCACCACGAAGTCATGATGCGCGGCACCTTCGCCAACATCCGCATCCGCAACAAGATCACCCCGGACATCGAGGGCGGCGTCACGCGCCACTTCCCGTCGCAGGACACGATGTCGATCTACGACGCGGCCATGCGCTACCAGTCCGAAGGCCGGCCGCTGGTCGTGTTCGCGGGCAAGGAATACGGCACGGGCTCGTCGCGCGACTGGGCGGCCAAGGGCACGCGCCTGCTGGGCGTGCGCGCGGTCATCGCCGAGAGCTATGAGCGCATCCACCGCTCCAACCTGGTCGGAATGGGCGTGGTGCCGCTGCAGTTCAAGGCCGAGGGCTGGCTGCGTCTGGGCCTGACCGGCGAGGAGATCGTGACCATCCGCGGCCTGTCCGACGCCAACGTCGGCCGCCTGCGTCCGCGTCAGGACCTGTGGGTCGAGCTGTTCCGCCCGTCGGACGGCAAGATGGCCCGCTTCCCGGTCCGCTGCCGCATCGATAACCAGACCGAGCTGGACTACTTCAAGGCCGGCGGGGTCATGCCCTATGTGCTGCGCAACCTGGCGCGCGGCGACGCCGAATAGGCTTCAGGTCAGACGAAACGAAGGGGGCCGGCGGAGCGATCCGCCGGCCCTTTTTCTTGCTCTGCGCGAGCGCCAGGCAGCGGACTCTCCGAAGGTCCGCTATGGGTCGAAGGCGGTCTTTGGGACTCGAGGATTACGGCCCGCCGTCCTATCCCGCCGTCGCGTTGTGCGGTCCCCGGTCCCGCGGGTTGCGGCCGAAGGCCTGGTCGCAGATGGCGCGGCCGAACTCTTCCGAGACCATCATCTGACGGTCGCCGATCAGGCCGCCGAGGCGCCCCTGCGCGCTGGTCGCCACCGAGACCGGGAAGCGGCCGACGACGCGGTTGCCGTGGGACGGATCGACGAACTCGACCGTGCCGGACAGGGTGTGGACGCCGTCGCCGTTCAGCAGGGTTTCCACCCGGCCGGCGCGCTGCATGTCGTCGATGTGGATGCGGACGTCGATGGGGGCCGTGCCCCACATGCAGCGTTTCAGCTCCTCATGGACCTCTTCCGAGAAGGTTTCCGAAAAGTCTTCCTCCGCCCTCAGCCAGTCGCTGGACATGTAGATGGCGCCGATCTGGGCCGTCTCCTGCAGGCCCGGCGGCAGGGCGAGGGGCGGGCCGCCCTCGACGACCGGCGCGCAGGCGGCGGTGGTCAGCAGGACGGCGGCGGCGAGGACGGCGGACTTCATTTCAGGCTCCCGGTTTCCGGCCAAGCTTCGGCGGGCCCCGGTGAACGCCGGATGAACCGTGTTCGTCGGGAGATTAAATCGCCGTAAGCCGCCGCCCTAGCGTCCGAACACCTCGACCCCGATCTGGCCGTCGGTGGTCAGCCAGGCGCGCTTCATGCCCTGGCTGTTGAAGGGGTGGGCGATGGCGCCGTGTCGGTCCAGGGCGATCAGGCCGCCGTCGCCGCCCAGTCCGCCGATCTCGTCGATGACGCCCCGGGTCGCCTCGGCCAGCGTCTGGCCGGCGCCGACGCGCCAACTGACCTGGGCCGTCGCGGCCACCCGCATGAAATACTCGCCCTGTCCCGTGCCCGAGGCGGCGATGCGGTCGTCGGCCCAGGTGCCGGCGGCGGGGATGGGCGTGTCGCCGACCCGGCCCGGCATCTTGCCGAACACGCCCGCGGTGGACGTGGCTGCCGCCAGCCGCCCCTGGGCGTCCAGGGCGCAGCAGCCGACGGTTCCGTGGCTGAGCGCGCCCGGCGGGTGGTTGTCCTCGCCCTGACCGGCGCGGGTGAACCAGGCTTCGGGGTCCTCGATGCGGTCCAGTCCCTGATCGGCGCAGAAGGCCGCCGCGCCCTCGCCGACCAGCATGACGTGGGGGGTGCGCTCCAGCACCGCGCGGGCGGCGCGGATCGGGTTGCGGAAGCCCTGCAGGGCCGCGACGGCGCCCGGGCGGCGTCCGTCGCCGTCCATCAGGCTGGCGTCCAGCTCATAGCCGCCGGCCAGATTGGGCGAGGCGCCGCGTCCGGCGACGTAGAGGCCCGAGTCCTCCAGCATCACCACCGCCTCGACGACGACGTCCAGCGCCGACGCCCCTGCGTCCAGCCGGGCCTTCATGGCTTCCACCACCTCGCGCATGTGCGCGGCCTCGCGGTCGTAGTTGCGATCGCGCCGGGCGCCCGCGCCGCCGTGAAGGATGAGGGCCGTCATGAAGGGTCGTCTCCTGATCGCCTCTTTCAAACGGGCGTGCCGCTGATTAGCCTCAAGCCGACGCGCGCGCCACCGGGGCGGGACGCCCTGACGAAAGATCTCCCCATGCGCGCTGTACTGTCCAAGGCTCCCGGCGGTCCCGAAACCCTGGTGGTCGAGGAGGTCATGGACCCCCGGCCGATGAAGGGCGAGGTGGTGATCGACGTGCGGGCCATCGGGGTCAACTTCCCCGACACCCTGATCATCGAGGACAGATACCAGTTCAAGCCGCAGCGTCCCTTCTCGCCCGGCGGCGAGGTGGCGGGGGTGGTTGAGGCGATCGGCGAGGGCGTCACCAACGTCCGCAAGGGCGACCGCGTCATCGCCGTCCCCGGCTGGGGCGGCATGGTCGAGCGGCTGGCGGTGCCGGCGGCCACGGTGATGAAGATCCCCGACGCCATGGACTTCAACACGGCCGCCGCCCTGGTGATGACCTACGGCACGTCGTACTACGCGCTGAAGGACCGGGCGCAGCTGAAGGCGGGCGAGAGCCTGCTGGTGCTGGGGGCCGCGGGCGGCGTCGGCGTGGCGGCGGTCGAGCTGGGCAAGGCCATGGGGGCGCACGTCATCGCCGCCGCCTCGACCAACGACAAGGTCCAGTTCGCGCTGGAGGCGGGCGCCGACAACGGCCTGATCTACCCCTCGGGCAAGATGGACAAGGCGGCCCAGAAGGAGCTGTCGGGCGAGCTGAAGCTGGCCTCGGGCCGCGACGGGCCGGACGTGGTCTATGACGCGGTGGGCGGCGACTATTGCGAGCCGGCGATCCGGTCGATGGACTGGAACGGCCGCTATCTGGTGGTCGGCTTCCCGGCGGGGATCCCGTCGCTGCCGCTGAACCTGACCCTGCTGAAGTCGGTGTCGGTGATCGGGGTGTTCTGGGGCGCGGCGGTGATGCGCGATCCGGCCGCCCACGCCGCCAACATGGCCGACCTGCTGCGCTTCTGGGAGGATGGAAAGATCCGGCCGCGCGTCAGCCAGACCTTCCCGCTGGAACGCGCCCACGAGGCCATCCAGGCGCTGGGCGACCGGTCGGTGATGGGCAAGGTGGTGGTGACGATCGAGGCCTAGTCGTCGCGCAGCCGCTCCAGGGCGGCCTGGGCCTGATCCTTGTGCCGGCGTTTGATATTGGCGCCCAGGGTGGCGATCAGGGCGGCGATGACCGCCGCGTCGTCGGTGAAGCCGATGCCGGCGAAGATGTCGGGAATGGCGTCGATGGGCAGGACGAAATAGGCCAGCGCCCCGACCATGATCCCCTTGGCCGCGGTCGGCGTCTCGGGGTCGCGGGCGGCGAACCAGACCGACAGGGCCTGTCCGGCGAAGGGGATGCGCGAGGCCGTGCGCCGGATCTTGGGCCAGAATCCCTTCTGAACCCGCACCTCATTGACCCGCTGGATCGAGGGCACGAGGGCGCGCGAGGGGTTCAGCGCATCTTCCGGTGTCATGGGACCGGCGGCGTGATTGGCTTTGACGGACATGGCGGCTAAACCCCGCGGCAATCTCAAGGTTCAAACAACATAGGGGCTTCGGCCATGAAACTCGACGGGTCGATTGCGGCGGTGGTTACGGGCGGCGCTTCGGGCCTCGGCGAGGGCACGGCGCGGGCCATCGCGACCACGGGAGCCAGGGTCGCCCTGTTCGACATGAACGCCGAGAAGGGCGAGGCGGTCGCGAAGGAGATCGGCGGGGTCTTCTGTCTTGTCGACGTGACCGACGACGCCTCGGTCGCCGCCGGCTTCGAAAAGGCCCGCGCCGCCCACGGTCAGGAGCGGCTGACCGTCAACTGCGCCGGCATCGCGACGGGCCAGAAGACGGTTTCGCGCAAGAAGGACACCGGCGAGATACGCGCCCACGACATGGCGGCGTTCGAGCGCACCGTCCGGGTCAATCTGTTCGGCAGCTTCCGCGTCCTGTCGCAGTCGGCGGCCGGAATGGTCACGCTGGAGCCCATGGCCGACGGCGAACGCGGCCTGATCGTCAACACCGCCTCGGTGGCGGCCCAGGACGGCCAGATCGGCCAGGCGGCCTATGCGGCCTCCAAGGGCGGCGTCTACGCCATGACCCTGCCGATCGCGCGCGACCTCGCCCAGGAAGGGATCCGGTGCAACACCATCCTGCCCGGCATAATGTGGACGCCGATGATGGCCGGCATGGACCAGAAGATCCAGGACGCCCTCGCCGCCGCCATACCCTTCCCCAGCCGTCTGGGCACGCCCGCGGACTACGCCTCGCTGGTGCTGGAGCTGGCCCGCAACGTCTACATCAACGGCGAATGCATCCGGCTGGACGGGGCTATTCGCCTCGCGCCTCGTTGAGGCGCGAGAGGCCGCTATCGCTCGCGACGCGGTCGCTCGCTGCTTGAGCGCGGAATTGTGCGATTGGGGACTTGCGAGAGGTCGCGCCCCTCCGCTATACGCCCGCCTCCGACTGAAGTGCGGGCGTAGCTCAGTGGTAGAGCACAACCTTGCCAAGGTTGGGGTCGAGAGTTCGAATCTCTTCGCCCGCTCCAGTCGATTGAAGAGGCCCGGTCCCTGATCGGGCCTTTTTCAAATTCCGCCCGGGCGGCGTGAGTTTGCCAAGGTTGGGGTCGAGAGTTCGAATCTCTTCGCCCGCTCCAGTCGATTGAAGAGGCCCGGTCCCTGATCGGGCCTTTTTCAATTCTCCACTCCGGCGGCCTGACGCCGGCTCAGCCCGGACCGTGGGCTGTGCATCGCAACCGCTCGTCGGCCCATATCCGCGGATCATACTCGACCTTGAGACCGACCAGATTGGCGCAGCGGCGGCCGCCGGGCACGGAGGCGCAGCAACGCGTTCTGCCGCGGGCCTCGACCCAGCTGTCGATGACCTGGGGCTCCACGCCGAAATAGCCGGCCAGCGCGCCGTTCTGGTCTGGATCCGAGGCGATCGTTTCGATCAGGCCGATCCAGACATTGCCCATCTCGGAGATGAATTCGTCCGGGCTCTGGACGCCGCGATAGGGCGGCGGGGCGGTTCTACGACGGGCCATTAACACTCTCCGTTTGCGGAGCGCTCCTGCCGCCAACACGTTCCCGGCGCGGAACATATTGATGCATTGCGTTTTTCCGCCCCATGACCTCCCCCCGGATGACGCCCGAAGAGATGGAACTGGACCGCGAATGGCGCGCAAGGTTCGGCCAGCCGCTGCCGATGCTGGGCTGCGCCGACATCGTTCGCCGGATCCTGCTGCAGCCCGAAGACGCAGCGGCGACCGCCACGCCGGCCTGAGGGGTACGACCGAACGCCGCCGACGGGGCGGTCGATACAGGTTCCGGCACTGGACCGCGGGCCCTGGTCCGGCTAGGTCGCCTCAGGGGCGAAAGCGGGCCGGTTCGGTTCGCCGTTTGCAAGGTATCTCCCGAACGGGCGCGCGAGGCGCCAGAACGGGACAGTCGGGTCGCATGTTTCTCGAAGGCCAGGTCAACTGGATGTGGGTTTGGGCCGCCGCCGCCGCGGCCGGCTGGGCCATAGCGCTGGTGGCGCTGTGGTTCGCGGTGCGCAAGGGCGCCCAGCACGGCAGCGCCACCGACCAGCTCGATTTGATACAGCGCGTCGCCGAGGATTCGCAGAAGCGGCTCTTCGAGACGCTGAACGCCATACCCGTGGCCCTGGTAGAGACCGACAAACAGGGCAAATTCGTTTTCGCCAACCGCGCCGCCCACCAGCTGCTCGGACGCAAGGACGCCGAACTGATCGGTCTGCGTTTCCACTCGGCGACCTGGGGCATCACCTTCCCGGACGGCCGTCCCGTGCCGCCGGACCTGCTGCCCAGCGCCCGCGCGCTGCGCGGCCAGACGGTGCGGGGATTCCAGCATCTGCTGGCCAACCCCGCCGCGCGCCGCAAGATGCTGGTCTCGGTCACGGCCATGCCGATCGAGAACGAGCTCGGCCAGATCACCGGCTCGACCGCCGCCATCGTCGAGAGCGAAAGCCTGCAGACGCCCGAGGTCGTCATGCCCGATCCCGCCGCGTCCGCCGCTTCGCAGGACGGTCTGACCCGCCGCGTGTTCGACGCCGCCTCGAGCGCCCTGGTCGTCATCGATGCGAACGGGCAGGTGCGCGAGGCCAACCACACCGCCCTGCTGCTGCTGGGCCGCGATGACGCCGCCGGCGACTTCGCCGACCAGTTCCTGGCCGAGGACGAGCGGGTCGAGGGCCGGCAGACGCTGCGCGCCGCCCTGTCGGCCCCTGCGGGCGAGGCCGACCCCATCATGTCCCGGAACGGCGGCCCCGAGGGCGTGCGCTGGTCCATCCTGCCGTTGACCGCCGCCGACGGAACCGTCGACGCCCTGCTGCTGGCCGGCGAGCGCGCCGAGGCTGCGGCTCCCGTCGAGATCGCCGCGCCGACGGTCGAAGGCGCCGTCGCGCCCGACTCCTCGCCCGAGATCGAGGCCCTGCGCGAGGCGGCGGACGCCGCCCGGCGTCAGGCGGACGAGGCTCTGGCCGCCGCCGCCGCCGCCCGCGAGGAGGCCGAGGCCGCCCGCGCCGCGGCGCTGAAGGCCGAACAGGACGCCGATGCCCGGCTTCAGGGCGGGCGCCGGATGGAGAACGTCGGCCGCCTGACCGGCGGGCTGGCGCATGATTTCAACGCCCTGCTGGGCGTCATGACCGGCGCCCTGGACATGATGCTGCGTCAGGCCGACGACCCCGTCCGCGTGCGCCGCATCGGCCAGGCGGCCCTGTCCGCCGGCCAGAAGGGCGAACTGCTGACCCGCCGCCTCACGGCCTTCTCGCAGGGGGACGACGAGCCGGTGCTGCGCGTTCTGGACGCCGGAGTGCTGCTGCGCGGCATGGAGGGCCGGCTGCGCGCCATGGCCGGGCCGGGCGTGGATCTGATGATCGAAGGGCCGTCCGTCGACGCCCCGGTGCGCCTGGACCCCGTCGCCTTCGAAGGCGCGGTCCGCAGCCTGACGCGCAACGCCGTGGACGCCGTCGATGGTCAGGGCTCGGTCGCCGTGCGGCTGGAGGTCCTGCTGGAGGGCGGCGTGCGTCTGAGCGTCCGCGACAGCGGGCCGGGCATGGACCGGGACCTGGCCGCCCGGGCGGTCGAACCCTTCTTCACCACCCGCGAGGGCGCCGCCGGTCTGGGCCTGTCGCAGGCCTACGCCTTCGCGCGCCAGTCCGGCGGCGTGCTGTCGATCGACAGCGCTCCGGGCGAGGGCGCTGAGGTCTCGATCACCCTGCCCGCCGCGGTCTGACGCCCCGTCTCTTTGCCTGTCCCCACAGTCCGTTATAAGGTTAACGGGAGTTGGGAGGCTCGAAATGAAGATCTTGCGTCTGATCGTTATGCTGGCGGTGCTCGGCTACGCCGGATGGCTGGCCTGGCCCTTCATCTCTCCGCTGATAGAGGGTTCCGCCGCGGCGGCGCGCGCGGGACAGGCGCTGCCGGCCGGAGAGGCGTTCGGCTTCCTGCCGGTCTGGGCCCTGTGGGCCGGCGCGATCGGCCTCTATCTCATAGCCGCCCTGATGCTGGGGGCCGGCAACACGCGCGCCGCCATCGCCTACTTCCTGGGCTTCGCCGCCGATGTGGTCCTGCGTCTGGCCATCAACGGAGAGGGCGGGATTTCCGCGCGCTCCGCCGGGCCCACGTCCATGGCTGCGCCGGAGGCGGCGCAGGGCCTGCCCATCGAACCGGTGTGGCTGCTGCTCGGCGCCCTGTTCGTGCTGGGCGTGCTGGTGATCGTCGCCAGCCGCCGCATCCGGCGCAAGCGGACGGCGGGCCAGCTCAACTTCTGACGTCTGTTGGAGGACGGTCGCCGCGCCTATATGCGGCGGCGCGGTTGACGCTCGCGAGCGGCGCCGTCAGGTTCCGCGCGCCTCCCCGCGACCAGACAGACGAGAGACCCCATGGCCGATTCCTCCAGCACTTATGACGTCGTCATCATCGGCGGCGGACCGGGCGGATACAACGCGGCCATCCGCGCCGGCCAGCTGGGGCTGAAGGCCGCCTGCGTCGAGATGCGCGAGACCCTGGGCGGGACCTGCCTCAACGTCGGCTGCATGCCGTCCAAGGCCCTGCTGCACGCCTCGGAACTGTTCGAGGCCGCGACGAAGGAGTTCCCCACGCTGGGCATCGACGTCGGGACGCCGAAGCTGAACCTCGGCCAGATGATGAACCAGAAGGCCGAAAGCGTCGGGGCCCTGACCAAGGGCATCGAATTCCTGTTCAAGAAGAACAAGGTCGAATGGATCAAGGGCCGCGGCCGCATCGCCGGCAAGGGCCAGGTCGAGGTGACGGCCGCCGACGGGTCGAAGACCACGCTGGCCGCGAAGAACATCGTCATCGCCACGGGCTCCGAGCCGACGCCGCTGCCGGGCGTCGCCTTCGAGGAAGGCAGGGTCGTGGACTCGACCGGCGCCCTGTCGCTGCCGGCCGTGCCGAAGCATCTGATAGTCGTGGGCGCCGGCATCATCGGCCTGGAGCTGGGCTCGGTCTGGCGCCGGCTGGGGGCGCAGGTGACGGTGGTCGAGTTCCTCGACCGCATCACCCCCGGCATGGACAAGGACGTGGCGACCGCCTTCCAGCGCGCCCTGACCAAACAGGGCATGACCTTCAAGCTGGGCGCGAAGGTCACGGGCGCGAAGACCGGCAAGGACGGCGTTGAACTGACCGTCGAACCGGCCGCGGGCGGGACCGCCGAGACGCTGAAGGGCGATGTGGTCCTGGTGGCCATCGGCCGCCGTCCCTACACCGAAGGCCTGGGTCTGGAGACGGTCGGGGTCGAGACGGACAAGCGCGGCTTCGTGGCCGGCGATCATTTCAAGGTGGCGGACGGCGTCTGGGTCATCGGCGACGTGACCCATGGCCCGATGCTGGCGCACAAGGCCGAGGAGGACGCCGTGGCCGCGATCGAGCTGATCGCCGGCAAGGCCGGCCACGTCGACTACGACCTGGTCCCCAGCGTGGTCTACACCTCTCCGGAAGTGGCCTGGGTCGGCAAGACCGAGGACCAGCTGAAGGCCGGGGGCGTCGCCTACAAGGCCGGAAAATTCCCCTTCACCGCCAACAGCCGCGCCAAGATCAACCACGAGACCGACGGCTTCGTGAAGGTGCTGGCCGACGCCGTCACCGACCGGATCCTCGGCGTCCACATCCTCGGTCCGCAGGCGGGCGAGATGATCGGCGAGGCCTGCGTGGCCATGGCCTTCGGCGGATCGTCGGAAGACGTCGCCCGCATCTGCCATCCGCACCCGACCCGCTCGGAAGCGGTCAAACAGGCGGCCATGGGCGTCGAGGGCTGGACGATGCAGGCCTGATCCGGCGGATCAGACGCCGGGGATTTCGAGCCGGCTGCTGGTCTGACGGCGCAGGCCCTCGAAGACGACCAGATTGGCCGGGAAGTCCAGGGTGACCTCGCGGAACCGGCCCAGCAGGTCGGCGCCGATCAGCAGGGCGGGCCGGCCCGACAGGCCCAGGGCCTCGAAACAGTGCAGGTCGGCGAACAGCATGGGCGTGGGGCCCAGCCGCTGGGGCCCGAACCGCAGATCGTCGACCAGGGCCAGGTCCGCGCTCAGGCTCTGGCCGGTCACTCCGTAGAGCGGCACCTGGCGCGCCACGCGGCCCCCGTCCCGGCGCCGCGCCGCGGCCGCCTGCCGCAGCGCCATATTGCCGATCGAATACTGCGCCCCGCTGTCGATGAAGGCCGCCGTCGGCTGACCGTCGACGCTGACCTGGGTCATGATCATCTGGCCGAAACGGCCGCGGACCGAACGCATGCCCTCGCGGCGCAGGCGGGAGCCGGTGACCATGTCGCCCCCCATGACGACCGCCACGCCGCGCACGTTCAGGCTGGCCGTCCGGCGCATGACGTTGAACTTCAGCCGGAAGCGATCCAGCACGTCCAGGCCGATCAGGCCGTCCGCGCCCAGCTGGTCGCGCGGGAAGACCGGGCAGGCGAGGTCGCGGAACCCCAGTCCGCTCAGTTGCAGCCGGTCGATCGACACGCTGCGCGTCACCCGGGCCTCCGTGATCCCGTGAACGAGCACGGACTGCAGCGGCGGCAGCTGCAGCTGGTCCGCCAGGGTGTCCGCGATGGAGGTGGAGCCGGCGCCCGTGTCGATCACGAAGGTGAAGGGGCCGTGCCCGTTGAGCAGCACGGCCGCCCCGACGCGGGTGAACAGATTGCTCACCAGCTGGATAGGCCGGTCCCCGGCCAGCGCGTCCATCGGGTCCTGTGCGGCGGCGGGTCCGGCGGGCAGGCCCAGGGCCCCCAGTCCGGCCAGCAGGACGCGTCGGTCCAGGCCTGTCATGCGCTCACGCTCCGCGCCGCCTCCCCAGCGGATGGACCGTCACTGTAGGCTGGCGGAACCGACCCTGACCAGTCCGTCGTTCTCAGCGTCTCGGATGAGCGGCGGAATATGCTTCCAGCAGGTGTTTTGCGTCGACGGCGGTGTATTTCTGGGTCGTCGACAGGCTGGCGTGGCCCAGCAGTTCCTGGATGGCCCGCAGGTCCGCGCCCGCGCCCAGCAGATGGGTCGCGAAACTGTGGCGCAGGGCGTGGGGCGTGGCCGAGGCGGGCAGGCCCAGCCGCCCGCGCAGCCGCTGGACCATGGCCTGGACGTGGCGGGGCGTCAGCGCGCCGCCGCGCCGCGCCCGGAACAGGGCGTCGCCGCGTTCCAGCGGAAACGGCTGCAGGGCCAGATAGGCGTCCACCGCCATGCGCACGGCGGGCAGGACCGGAGCCAGCCGGGTCTTGCCGCCCTTGCCGGTGATGCGCAGCGTCTCGGGCAGGGGCGCGTCGGCGAACCTCAGGGACAGGGCCTCGGAGATCCGCAGGCCGCAGCCGTACAGCAGGGTCAGGACGGCGCGGCCGCGGGCGGCCTCCCAGGGTTCGGCGTCGGGATCGGCGTCGGGCTCCTGCATCAGGCCGCGGGCCTGATCCTCGCTGACGGGGCGGGGCAGGGAGGCCTTGATCCGGGGGCCGCGCACCAGGGCCAGCTGCGGCGCGGGCGTGCCGCAGCGGCGGTCCAGAAAGGCGTGGAAGGCGCGGATGGCCGACAGGGTCTGGCTGATCGACCGCGCCGCCAGCGGATGGTCGCCGCCGCGCCGCTCGGCCAGATGGGCCCGAACCTCGGCGGCGGTGACGGTGCCCAGATCGGACAGGCGCTGGGGCCCGCCGCGATGGCTCTGCAGAAAGGCCAGATACGTCCGGCCGATGCGGCCATAGGCTTCCAGCGTATTGGCGGCAAGACGGCGTTCGTGGGCCAGGTGCTCGAGCCAGGCCGACAGGGCCTCGTCCGCCGTCAGCTGAGAATGGGCCATCGTTCGGCGGTCCGTTCCACCACCCGGGCGATGAAGGCCACCAGTTCGCAGCCCATGGTCGGGGCGAAGCCGTCCGGCTCGGGCGAGCCGAAGGCGCAGATGGCGTGGCGCGCCGGAACCTCGGCGCCGGGGAATTGCGGGGCCATGCGGATCAGGGCGACGGACTTCACCTCCGCCTCGGCCGCGCCGAACAGGTTGAGGCCGTCGAAATTGGGTCCCAGCCAGGTCAGGCCGTGCTCGCCCAGCAGGGCGTCGACGCCGCCGGCCTCGAGCCCGCGCCAGCCGAACGGCACGCCGCCGGGCTTCTCCAGCGCGATGGCGGCCCCGGCCAGTCCGAACCGCCCCTGCGCCACCGCATCGAGACGGCGGGCCAGGTCGGAGGGATTGCGCGCCTCCATCAGGTCCAGCGCGGCGACATGGGTCTGGGTCTGGGCGGCGAAATTGGCGCGGGCGATGTTCTCGATCCGCTTGCGGGCGTCGGCCTCGCGCTCGGCGACTTCCTCGAGCCGGGTCAGGGCGGCGCGGCCGAACTCGACGACGTTGCGGCCGTGCGGCTTCAGCCCGATCTCTTCCAGCAGGGAGCGGTCGTCCAGCAGGATCTGGGCGTTGGCCTGCAGCCACGCCCGGATCTCCGGCCAGTGCGGTTCTTCCGGCTGGGTCGAGAGGTCAGGCGAAACGCTCACAAACCTCTCCTCGAGGTCAAACTACAGGATCGACTGACCGGTCTTGCCCCAGTCCGCCAGGAAGGCATCAAGCCCCTTGTCGGTTAACGGGTGTTTGACCAGGGCCTTGAAAACGTCGGCCGGGATGGTCGCGGCGTCCGCGCCGGCGACGGCGGCGGCGCTGACGTGGCCGGGGTTGCGCAGGGACGCGGCCAGGATCTGGGTGTCGAAGCCGTGCACGTCGTACAGGACGCGGATCTCCTCCAGCAGGCCGATCCCGTCGGCGCCGTGGTCTTCCAGACGGCCGACGAAGGGCGAGATGAAGGTGGCTCCGGCCTTGGCGGCCAGCATGGCCTGGGCGGCCGAGAAGCACAGGGTGACGTTGGTCCTGATCCCCTTGTCGGCGAAGGCCCGGGCGGCGCGCAGCCCGTCCCAGGTCAGGGGCAGTTTCACGACCACGTTCGGGGCGATGGCGGCCAGCTTGTCGCCCTCCTTCACCATGGTCTCGAAATCGGTCGCCACGGCCTCGGCCGAGATCGGGCCCTCGACCAGGGCGCAGATTTCGGCGATGACCTCGGCGATGTTGCGACCGGATTTGGCGATCAGCGAGGGATTGGTGGTGACGCCGTCCACCATGCCGGTGGGGACCATGTCCTTGATGACGGCGACGTCGGCTGTGTCGAGGAAGAGTTTCATGGGGCCGGTGTTTAGCGCCCGTCTGGCGGAAGCGCGAGCCAAATCCTCCCCCATCGGGGGAGGGGGACCATGCGCAGCATGGTGGAGGGGGCCTGCCCCGGGCCCCGGC
>Ga0233425_10003872_pt1 | contig 26229 bp, 23 predicted proteins | sample Watercolumn_Towu_2_FD_181712 | JGI IMG/M metagenome (GOLD analysis project Ga0233425, IMG submission 181712) | Freshwater microbial communities from Lake Towuti, South Sulawesi, Indonesia - Watercolumn_Towuti2014_140_MG | ecosystem: Environmental > Aquatic > Freshwater > Lake | place... | reverse complement strand
CGATGGCTTGTTTGAATGGGGAATCAAGTGCAACCACGGAGGGCACGGAGGATGGGGAGGTCCGTTCGGAACCAGTCACTTCCTCGCGTTGATCAAACTGCGTTTCGGGCAGGAACTGTTAGACCGTTTCTGCCCTCAGCCCGAAGCCGCCACAATTTCTGCGGATCAGATTGAATCGGAGTTGGAACTTGCGCGGCAGGAAGACGATATCCCCGAATCCCTGGAAGCCTGCTTCTTTGACGATACCCGCAACCTACAGATCGAGACATCGACAGGGGCCGGCAAAACCCATTTCACCATTGCCAGGATATTGAAGTGCATCCAGGATCAAATGCCGTGGGCGGTCGTGGTCTCCAACAAGGAACAGCAGCGAATGATCGCCGACCGGTTGCGTGCTCACATCGGCGATGAGGCCATGGAAAGTTGCGGCTTCGACATCATCGAAGCGGAACGGTCCATCGTGTCGGGGACACTGCGGTCTCGCCCCTTACCCCGCCAAAACTCGTTTGGGATATTGGTCCACTCCCACTATCTGGTCCGGCGCGGATTCAGCCGGAAGTACTATGCCATCATGAAGTTCTGGAGCGAACATAAACCCTTGACCATCATCGACGAGGCTGACGATTTCGTCGACGGCTGCACAATGAGCTACGACTTGGGGGACCGGTATCGCGGAACCAGGGTGGTCAATTCGGACGGATCGGCCATCATCAACGGAAATCGCACCGCTCACTGCTTAATCCATGAGCGGTCGGGAAACTGCACGCAGTGCCACATGAGTTCTCACAGCCACTATGTCGGCCGGAGCAGCCACCAAATTCCGGACTGGCGCTTCGAGGTCGACCTGCGTCAAGGAAAAATCGTTGAGCCCCACCCGCAAGTCAACATTCAGGACCTGATTGTCGACCGCCGGTTTTATCGCAATGACTATATCTATCAGCTCAAGGAAACACCGCTCAAGGACGTCCCCCCCATGGAGTTCAAAGATGAAAACGATGCGATGGACTACAACGTCAACGCCATCTTCCAAGATTTGCTTGCAAGCTCCTTTGCTCCGACCGTCCACGAATACACGGCAACCCTGAATGGTGAGCCGATCACGCCAGACGACATTCGCGAACATCACATTCAGCGGAACAGCAAAGGCCGGATGGAACTCGTCCGGGACCGAGGCAATGGAAATGAGCTTAGTTTTCCGAAACTGTCGTGCAAAGTGAAACGCGCCGTTTTCATGGACCGGCGGCCGCTCGATTTCATCCACGCCCATGCCTCGCGGCTCATGATGTTGTCTGCGTCTTACACCGACGTCAGCCGGACATTCATCCAGCATTGTGCGCCGTCAATCGTCCGGATTGATTTTCCAATGGCAGCCACCCGCCAAATGGACTCGGTCATCGTATTGGGCTTGGTCGACCGACTCGATGACGAATGGTGGGAATGCGTCCAGTCCGGAGAGATCGAGCCGTTCCTGATATTCGAGGAAACCAGAGAGAAAGCCGATGTCCTTCGAGCAAAGGTCGATCATCTCCGCCAGGGAGAGTTCGAAATCTGTTATGCCAAAAGCTCACGCGAAAAGCTCGTGGGGGACGCCTCTCGCGAGCAATATGACGCGATCCTCTCTTACGCCCGTTCGGTCATTGGCCGAGGGGTGGACTTCAAGGACATCCGGATCGTCATCGGCTCCGTGCAGAACTATAAGCCGACTTGCGCATTCAACGTCGATGACTTCGAAAACCTGGTCTCCATCATGGCCCAGAACGCGATTTCCATTGTGAAACAGAACATTGGCCGAATCTTCCGCAAGCACGAGGGTACCGAAAAGCATTGTGTCGTGTTGGTTCACGGGTTCGATCCGAAAATCGGCCCGAAAACCTTCGATGTACTTGTCGACGAAATCAAGAAAGTGTCCCCCAGTGTCCAAGCCCATCTGTACCCGGAATGGACGACCAGTCAGATGCTCTACCGCGTCATGCTTAAAGCGCAAAATTACGGTCAACTCGTCGAGATCGATGAAAAATGGCTGTTGGACGAAATTGACCGACTGATTACCGCCGGCTTGACTCTGCCCGAAATCAAGTCGGAAATTAAATACAAAAGGCTTCAGGACTCTCTATCGCTTGAGGCCTTGGCCACCGTTCAGGAACGCCTTGATACGCTGAAACAAAAACGTGGTCCTAAGGCCGGTTCAAAAATGAACCAGTGGAAAACCAGAATACAAGGGATGATTGATGAAAACCGGCGCGTTGAAGACATCCGACGCCAGATTAGGGACTGGACTAAGGACAAAACCATCCGGGACGACTTAATGTCCTTTCTCGAGGCGTCGGTTGAAACCCACGAGACCTGCAGGGAGGATAGTTAAATTCAATCTCCTATAAGAAAGTACTTTTATTTAATTATCCTCCCCAGCCCTCCGATCCTTAAAAACCGGATAATAAACACCTAAAAACGCTATCTTCTTAATATTCCGTACAATATTTTCTTCAATCACCCGTCCCGCCGGTCTTCCGCGAGCAATTCCGCCACCCGAGAGACCGACCGACATCCGTTGCCCTATCCCTGTTTCCGGATGACGCTTTCCCTCGAAAGGCGACGATTTCCGTCCCCAAAACCGAGGGTGAAGGTCATGACCAGACAGTTCGAGGCTGTGATCAACAAGAACGGCAGTATCAGGACCATTCGGGTCCAAGCTCAGAATCAGAATGAGGCGAAGCGAATCGCCGAAACGATGCTCGGCCTGACTGGAGAGAAGGACGATAGGAACGGTCGCGTTACGGCGGTCAGGGATAAGGGACGAGCCTAGAGCATCAGTGACCAATCCGCCTTCGTGGTTACGGGGGCGGATTGCTGGTCAACAAAAGGCATATAATGACCGGCGAACCACCCACCAGTTCGCAGTGTAACGGCAGACTGAACTAACCCGTCTGGACTTCCTCCAATTTATAAGCCGCGCCATAATCCCATTCGCCCCAGTTACTTAGCTGTTGTCTCCGGCAAAAGGTTCATGGACGATGCTCAACGTAAGACCATTTTAATTATCTCGGTGTTATGAATAGTCTTACGCGACTACGAGCCAATCACTGGCAACGTAAGACCATTCCAATCATCGCCAGGCTGGGGAGGCCGTTGGAAATGTGCACTTCGACGGTGACCAGGGGAGCGGCGATGCCCTGCCGGCCCCGCGTGTAGACGATCGCCAGCGACATTCAGCATCCCTGCATCAGGTTCAGCGGCCCTGATCCGGCTGCAGGAGCAGACGCGGTTTTACCGGGAAAGCGTGCGCCGCAAACGCAGGCCGGGAAGTGCCAACAGCCGGCTTCATGAATGTTCAGGGCCTGGGGAACAGCCGCTCCAATTCGGCCACCCGTGCCTCCAGCCGCTCCAGCTTCTCCCGGGTACGGGCCAGCACCAGACGCTGGACCTCAAATTCTTCTCGGCTGACCAACTGCATCTTTTCGAGGCCGGCTTGCAGCAGGCCGTGGAAGGTCCGCTCCAGGTCGGCGCGGAGCGAGCCGACGTCTTCGGGAAGCGCCTGCACGAGTCGCCGGGCGAGTTGGTCGAGGGGAGAGTTGGGCAGCATAAGCAGTAGGATAGCCGAGCACTTGCGGGACCGTCCACAACGGTGTTATGCACCAGAATTGTGCCATGAATCGCAGGCGCTCTGTATCGGTGCTTATCAGTGACGGTTGGTGTGGGTTTAGCCCTGTAGAATCGCGGAATGGAGGGGCATGGCATGGTTAGTGCTGCGTGCTGACTGAATCGAGAACGCAGAACAGGCCGGCTTTCGGCGTGGAAAGGGCGAAGGAGATCGTCCGCGTCCCGGTCGCACTACTAACTTAAGCGAGGACCTAACATGAAATTTGTTGCGGCAATTCTCAAACCTTTCAAGCTGGATGACGTGCGTGAAGCGCTGTCGGAAGTCGGGGTCAGCGGCATCACCGTCACCGAGGTGAAGGGTTTCGGCAGACAGAAAGGACACACGGAACTCTACCGGGGCGCGGAGTATGTGGTGGATTTCCTGCCCAAGGTGAAACTGGAAGTGGCGGTCACCGACGAGCAACTCGACGCGGTCATCGATGCCATTACCAAGACTGCCAACACCGGCAAGATCGGCGACGGCAAGATCTTCGTCTACGACCTGGAACAGGTCATCCGTATCCGTACCGGCGAAACCGGCGCCGAAGCCCTCTAGGAGCCAACCATGACTAACGCAGTAAGAATCTTATTTCCCCTGGCTTTGCTGCTTGCCACCGGCGCCGCCTTCGGCGACGAAGCGGCCGCCCCGCCGGTTCCCAACAAGGGCGATGTGGCCTGGATGCTGACGTCCACCGCCCTGGTGCTGCTGATGTCGGTGCCGGCGCTCGCCTTGTTCTACGGTGGCCTCGTTCGCACCAAGAACATGCTGTCGGTGCTGATGCAGGTGTTCGTGGTATTTTCGCTGATCACCGTGCTGTGGTGCATCTATGGCTACAGCCTGGCCTTCACCGAGGGCAACCCCTTCATCGGCGGCCTCGACCGGCTGTTCCTCAAGGGCACGTTCAACCCGGCCGACGGCAGCTTCTCCATGGCGGCTACGTTCAGCAAGGCCACGGTCATTCCCGAGCTGGTGTTCGTCGCCTTCCAGGCCACCTTCGCCGCCATTACGGTCTGCCTGATTCTGGGCGCCATCGTCGAGCGCATCAAATTCTCGGCGGTGCTGATCTTTTCGGTGATCTGGTTCACCATCAGCTACCTGCCGATCGCCCACATGGTCTGGTTCTGGATGGGTCCGGACGCCTACACCGGTCCGGAAGTGGTCGATGCGATGACCGCCAAGGCCGGCCAGATCTGGCAGTGGGGCGCCCTCGACTTCGCGGGCGGCACCGTGGTGCACATCAACGCCGGCGTTGCCGGCCTGGTCGGCGCCTATTTGTTGGGCAAGCGCGTCGGTTACGGGCGCGAAGCCTTCACGCCCCACAGTCTCACCCTGACCATGGTCGGCGCCTCGCTGCTGTGGTTCGGCTGGTTCGGCTTCAATGCCGGCTCGGCCCTGGAAGCCAACGGCTTTGCCGCCCTGGCCTTCATCAACACCTTCCTGGCGACCGCTTGCGCGGTGCTGTCCTGGACCTTCGGGGAATGGCTGCTGAAGGGCAAGCCGTCCATGCTGGGCGCGGCTTCCGGCGCAGTGGCGGGCCTGGTGGCGATCACTCCGGCAGCCGGTAACGTCGGAATTCCCGGTGCCTTCGTCATCGGCTTCGCGGCCGGTCTGGTATGCCTTTGGGGCGTCAACGGCCTGAAGAAATTGCTGGGGGTCGACGACGCGCTGGATGTGTTCGGCGTGCATGCCGTGGGTGGCATCCTCGGCGCGTTGCTGACCGGGGTGTTCAACTCGCCGGATCTGGGCGGGCCTGGTTTCGTGGTGGATTGGGTCACCGCCAAGACTGGCTTTTCCAGTATCGGGGCGCAATTCCTGGTGCAGGCCAAAGCGGTCGGAGTGTCGGTGGTGTGGACCGCGGTGTCCGCGCTGATCGCCTTCAAGATCGCCGATGTGCTGGTCGGCCTGCGGGTTTCCGAGGAAGAGGAACGCGAGGGTCTCGACATCACCGCTCACGGCGAATCGGCATATCGCTACTGATCGATATCTGAGACACCGTCATCGCGCCGCCGGGTGTGCAGCACCCGGCGGCGCTTTCTTGTCTGCAGATGGGTCGAGGGAGCGATGTTGGAATCGCTGGCTGGAATGTATAATCTTTCGCATCGGGATCACTCGGCGCAACAGGGGGGAGCATGGGGACGGTCATCGTAGCGTTGTGTGCAGCCATCGTGATTGGCTGGTACTGGAGGCGAAACTTGCGGCGCGGTTCGCAACGGAAGCTGTTGCCGAGGCAGGGCAGGGAACCGTATGCCTGCGTGGCGATTCAGTTCGAGGATGACGCGTGCGCCGCCGTCAAGGCGTTGGCTGGCGTCCGCTTCCTGCGCAAGCTGGCGCCGCTGGTGCCCCTGGATGACTGCGATTGCGTGGTTTGTCTGTGCCGCTACCGTCACTATTCCGACCGCCGCCACCATGACCGGCGCGACAGCTTCTCCCGGTCGGGAAGTGCCGAACTCGCGGAACGCCGAATCAATCGCGCCGATCGCAGGCGCAACGTCCTCAGTGCCTGATCCGTCCGCGGCAGGCCGTTATCGTGGTTCAGCCGGCGAGTAAAGCGTCGAGCCGCCCGGCGTGGTCCAGTGCGGCCAGATCGTCGAAACCGCCCACATGGACATCGTCGATGAATATCTGAGGTACGGTGCGGCGCCGGGTGCGTTCCATCATCAGCACGCGCAGCTCAGGATCCAAATCCACCCTGATCTTTTCGATATCGGTCACGCCCTTGGCGCGCAGCAAACGCTCGGCCATGATGCAGTAAGGGCAGATGGCGGTCGCGTACATGGTGATTTTCGCCACAGTCTGAAGTTCCCGTAATCTATGCATGGGACGATCGCAGGGCGGTCGCCGGTGGGTGTTCTGAACAGTCGCTGATGGGGCCGGTAATCCCGGCAGACGGCCACAGGATTCGATCCATCGCCGGTCGACCAGGGCGGCAGCCCTGCCGGGGAGCGAACCAGGGCATCAGTATATGCTAATGCGTCCGCCTGAGTGATCCACCCATCAGGTTCACGCCCGTCGTCTGAAATTCACCCACGCCGCGCCGAAGAAATTCTCCGGCGAGCCGTCGAACTTGCCGAACACATCCCGGTCATATCCCGGTGTTCCAGTCCGGCCGGACGCAAATTCGTCCATCGCGGCAGGCGGCTTGGCTGGCGCCGGGGTCGCCTTTTCCTGCCGAGTCGCTTATGGTAGGCTCGCGCCAGCGATCAGGCCCGGCGGCAAATCCGGGAAGCGTCGTGACGCCGGATGGAGCGCGGCACAGGCCACATACTAATTCACATACAACGATAAATTACGAGGGAAGAGATATGCATAAATTTTACCCCGCCAACCGTTGGTTTCTCACGTTAGCGCTCCTGCTGTCCGCGTTGGTTCCGGCGTCCGTGGCTTGGGCCCACGGCGGTGCCAGTGTCGATACCGACCAATGCCGCATTTTCGTGGGCCCGCACCTGGTGCACTTTACGGCTTACCAGCCTCAGTTGACCGGCACCACCGAATACTGCAACGACGTGCCCGAACTGGGGCCCACCACCTTGGTGTTCGATTACGAAGGCAAGGCGCTTCGCAACATGACGGTGGAACTGGAAATCACCAAGGAACCGGAGGGGAGCCGGATGTTTTACATGCCGCCTTCGGTACATCCCACCGGCACTTTCAACACCTCCATCAACTTCACCGAACCCAGCAAATACCTGGCGCACGTCACCCTGCTGAACGAAGGGGAGCGGGTGGATGCGCACGTTGCCTTCAAGGTGGGAGCCGCCAAGGGGGCCATTTCGACCAACATGCTGATCGTCATCGTCGTGTTGCTGGTGACCGCGCTTTACATCTTCTATCTGTCCAATGCGCAGTTTAAGGCGATGGTCGACCGGATGTTCGCCAAGAAGGCCGCTTAGGAATAACTGTGTACTCGGGAGGGCGGCCTGAGCATCCGGCTTAGGCCGCTTTCTTGCATTTTACGACGTGGTTTCACGGTACCGACACATGCAAAGTAAGTCGCTCGCACTGGTGTTCACCTGTGCGGTTCTCGGATTCGTTCAACCTGTTTCCGCCGTCACGACCAATCCGGCCACGGAGAAAGTCACCATCGACGATGCCGAACCGTTCTGCAACAGCGGGGTGCCGCCGGAGTGGCGCGACGCCCAGGTGGTCGAAGGAGTCAACATCGAAGAATCGCGGATCTGCAATCCCGACAATCCGGCGGACATCGCGGCCTTCGTCAAGGGGACCAACAATGTCTCCATGCAGACCTTGATGGACACCAACCTGGCTGCCGATGCGCTGACACTGACCAATGACATGGACGGCGACGGCGATCCGGACCACATCATCATCAAGCTGGAGATCATGGAGCTGAACGGTCACTCGCCGGATTTTCCGGGGGTGGTACCGACCTTCGACATCGCGCCGGGAATACAGCCGAGCTTCTGGGTATTCACGCCCAAGACCCGCGACATGTCGACCAAAAGCTTTGCCAGCGCGGAAGCGAATCCGATGCTGCGGCTGCCCGCACCGGTGATCCGGGTGGAGCAGGGTGACGTCGTCTGGCTGGTGGTGGAAAACACCCATTACTTCCCCCATTCCATACATTTGCACGGGGTCGACCATCCCTACATGGACCATAGCGGGGAAGGCAACGACGGCGTCGGCCAGACCAGCCAGATGGACATCATGCCGGGCCAGAGCAAGACCTACGTCATCAAGCCGCGCCAGGCCGGCACCATGTATTACCATTGCCACGTCCAGCCCCATACCCATATCCCGATGGGTCTGGCCGGGCTGTTCGTGGTCGAGGAAAATCGGCCCAACAACTGGGTGCAAACCTTCAATGTCGGTGCCGGGCAAGTGCGGCATCCCTCGGTCGCGGTCAAGGAACGCTATGCCCGCGAATACGACTTGCATTTCCAGTCGATCGACAAGGAATTGCACCGGATGCCTCAGGCCGCCAACGATCCCCGGCTGATCGCCCGCGCCATGAACCAGGAATACGACATCACCGACGCCACCGACGATTATTTCGTCCTGAACGGTCGGTCTTTCCCCTACACGATGCGGGAGTCGCTGGTGGTGGTCCAGCCCAACGAAAAGATCAAACTGCGGGTTCTCAACGGCCACACCGACCCGATGGCATTGCATATTCACGGACATAAGGCGACGGAAACCCATTATGACGGGGTCGAACATCCTCCCGCGTCGCGGGTGACGCGCGACGTGTACTCGTTGGCCCCAGCGCAGCGCCTGGACCTGGAATTGAACACGACCGACGACGGCCTGCACAGCTTCGGCTCTGGCCTATGGATGTTCCACGACCACACCGAACGCGCCTTCACCACCGACGGAGTGGGCGAGGGGGGCAGTATCAGCCTGGTTGCTTATAAGGACTATCTCGATGACAAGGGTACGCCCAAGACCCATGGTATGGACTTGAGCCATTATTTTTCCAAGAAGTTCTGGCAGCGCAAGATACCCATCTGGCAGAACTGGGCGGATGATTGGGGCAGCCTGGGTGCCCCTGCTGGCTCTGGATCGGCCGCGCCTGCATCCGCCACGGCTTCCGCCGTCTCGGCAGCCACGCCCAGTTCCGGCGGGGCCGCAGCCAGTGGTAGTTTCGGAAACCTGCTCATCGGCCTGTTTCTGGGAATACTGGCCTATATCGGATTTGTGAATCGGGCGTTTCTGCAGACGCAGGCTGGACGCCTCATTAATCGGCAACAAGGGAATTAATGGGGAGCGCAGCATGAACACAAAGATCATTTTGGCGTTAGGACTGGTGTTGTCGGCGGGCAGCGCCATCGCTGCGGAAGAACCGCAGATCATTGAGCACAACCAGATGATGGATCACGGCGACGGCCATCTGATGGACATGGAGGGTGGAATGGTCATGGGCCAGAACAAGGACAAGTTGCCGGCAGGGTGCGACCGGGTTTCCGAGGATGTGCAGATCACCGTTCACGCGGGAAGGAAATATTCCAAATCCTTTCCCGGCACCATGTTCGGCTTCGACAAGCACGAATGGCGCGTCAAGCCCTGTACCCGGCTGACCGTTCATTTCATCAACGACGATCCCGTCCGCCACCAGTGGATGATGCACGGCCTGCCGAAATTCATGTACGACAAGGGCATGTTCCATCTGGAAGTGACCGGGCCGGCCAAAGTCAGCGGCACTCTAATCCTGCCTTTGGAAGACCGGACTTATCTGGTGCATTGCGATATCGCCCAACATATGGAAAAAGGCATGAAAGGGCAGTTGGTCGTCGGCAAGGGCAGCGGCACCTTTCCCAGCATTCCGGGAGTGACCGATCCGGCGATCTTCGACAATTACGGGCCGGTCCAGGCTGCACCGGAGACTGCGGCGGTGTCGGTGCCGGCACTCGCGGCGGCTCCGTCCAGCGCCGAACCCGTCGCGGGAAACGGCCAGACCGCCGGCGGCGCACCGCTGTTCTCCGGTTCGCTGGTCATCGGATTTGTGGCGGGGGTATTCGGCGCGCCGATGGCTTACGGCTATTACAACCGCAGGCTCAAGGGCCGGCCCTTGGGGGAAATCCTGGGAGCCGTCGCAGCTGCGCTCAAGGGTTTCGCCTGCCGCCTCAACGCGCTGCTGCGCTGGCTTTATCGCCGCTTCAAGGAAGGCCAGCGGTACTTGTCGAAAGACAAGAACTGAGGGGGCGGCGCCGGTCCGAGGCCGGCAGGCGCTTCGTATCGGGCCGGCGCCTTGACGCCGGCCTTTCTCTGTACTCGAAACCTGGAAGCCGGCGGCGATATCGCTCTGCCGGCTCCGTTTCCGCTGAGAGTTACAGGGTCTGGTTACTCGGGTCTGCGCGCATCGATGGCGGAGCCCATGCAACTCATGATGCTGTCGGTAACGGACATCGCCGCATTCGTCGCTGCCTTCACGTCGCCGAACACATCCTGGTATTCCTTGATGGCCCGGTCGGCATCCCCCGGTGAACCCACCGCCACGAATTTGGTATAAGCCTCGAAGTAACGCGGCCGCTTCGGGTCTCCCGGCATTCCGGGTGCGTTATCGGCGATCTGCTGATAGACGCATTCGGCCATTTCGGCGGGTTCGATCTTATAATCCTTGAGGTCGGAATCGTTTTGCAGTTTTGCAACGAGGGCTTCCTTGAGCCCCATTTGCTCCTTGCTTTTCTGGCAGGCGGTCATGGCAAGAGCGATTATGAAGCAGAGCAATACTTTTTTCATTGAGGAGAACAGTGAGTTGGTTAGGGAGTTTGGTGATGACCTGGCATCAGCCCGCTATTATGAAGTGTTTCACATTTTGCTGGCCAGAATTCGCTCAAAATCGCTTCGTGACGGAAGAAGTTGTTGATGGTGATTTTCGACCGAACGCCGTCTCAGGCGGCATCAATTGCGGGATTTCTTCCCCGGCGAGGTGTGTGATGGTCAGTAATGTGTCAATGGCGAACGGATTGACGGCATTCCAGAATGCCAGCGATCACATGGCACGGGCGGGAGATCAGATCGCCAAAGCTTCGGTGGCGACCATGACCGAAGGCAAGAAGTCCGACCTGCTCAGCCCCATCGTCGACTTGCAGCAGGCGTCGTTGGATGCCAAGGCGGCGGTCAGATTACTGGAAGTGGAGAAGGAGACCTCCGAGTATCTGCTGGACGTCATGGCCTGAGTCCCTCTGCAATCGCCCATCCGGGGGGCGCCGGACGCTTCCGTTCCCAGCCCGGATTGCGGCCAAATCGTGGGGGGCGCCTGCATTGATCGCCCGCCAGCGCTCCCCTTCCAGCTTTAATCACCTGATCCACTAACCTCGAATTTACCGCTCGTGCGCAACCGGATGCGGTTCTTTGATCCGCTCTTTGCGACGAATTCGGTACGCAATTCGTAGGTTCCCGTCTTGGACGCCTCTGGGACCTCGATCAAGGCATTCAATTTCCAGCGTCCCGGCTTGAGGTCGAGCGGTTTGGGCTCACTGTGGACCAGCCGATTCCCCATATAAATTTTGCGGTACAAAGTTCCACCGACGAACTGCTCCAGATCCTTGGCGCAAACGGTGTACACCAAGGTATGGGTGAATTGCTGGCCGGGGGCAAGGGTTTCGGGGGTGATCGTCTGCTGTTCGAAGGCTGCTTCCGGGAATCGCTTGGCACCGACGCAGAAGATGTCGTTGGCGATACGGTCGTAAGGGGTGACGAGGAATTCCCCTGCCTTGTTCTGGATACGTTCGGCGGGTTTAGCGGCGGCCACCGTAGGCGGCGGTGGAGTGGGGACGGGCGAGGAACATCCGGCCGTCACGACCAAAGCGATAAAAGGGCTGGAAGCGAGCAGCGTGCGCATAGGGTAAGCCAGGCGGTGGCGTAGGTTTAAGGCGTGAGGCATCTCGCGTAGCGGTTTGCCGGTACCGGTTCAATCGCTGATGATCTTCCATCCTCCATCATGGAGCTTTCCGCGGATTTCTCGGTAGCTGACCCGCGTCCTGTGCTTGCGTGGCATCTTCTCGGGTTCTTCCGAAGCGGCAATCGCGGCGGGAATGACCCTGTCGGCCACCAGCGAAGACTGGCTACGAAGCATGTCGGCGTCTGTGGCTGGTACAAGTGGTTCGGGCGACATCGTCGCTTCGTCCCAATCCGTCACGGACAGCGCTTGCGATGCTATCGGCGCAGCCTCTGCCGGAGCTGGCGCAGCGGAGGTGCCGGCCGTATCGGCGACGGTTGCGCCACGGGCTTCCGCCGTCGAAGTCGCGGGTAATCCGCCAGCCTCGACCGTGCGGTCCGGCGCAGCAAGCTGAGCTTCCGGGGCAGTCGGTGCGGTGGGCTGCAAGGTTTGGAAGATTGCGAAGGCCACAACGGCCAGTCCGGCGACAGCGGCTCCCGTGCGACCGGCAGGGAGAGTCGGAAACGACCGGGGCAGGCGACGTTGAAAGGATTGGGCCAGCTTCCGGGCGGCGCTGCGGTAGTTGCTGGCGGGTTTGTTGCGGGCCTGTGGCCGATGGCGCGGCGTAAAAACCGGTGTGGCGATGGCCAACGGTTCAGCTGATCCCTCCGTCGTTGTCCACGATCCTTCATTCGCCAGGATGGCCGCCAGTTCGGCGCGGAATTCAAAGGCGGTCTGAAACCGTTGCCGGCCGGACTTGGCCAGCGCGCGCAGGATGGCTGCTTGCAGCCGGTCGGGAATCGCGGGATTGAGAGTCTGCGGCGGAACCGGCTCCTCGCGTACCACGGCCAGCATCAGCTCGTAATCGCTGCTTTGGGCGAACAGCGGCTGACCGGTAAGGATTTCAAACAGGATGGCGCCGACGGCATAAACGTCGATGCGGCAATCGCCCGGTTCGCCGCGAATCTGTTCGGGCGCCATATAGGCGAGGGAGCTGTCGAATTGGGCGGTCAATTCCACGTTGTCGGCGTAGGGTCCACGGAGGACGCCGAAGCTGCACACTTTGAGCTCGCCGCTGCCGGTCACGGCCAGATTGGCAGGGCGCACATCCCGATGCACCACGCCGTGAAGGTGGGCGTGCTGCAGTCCGTCCAGCGCCTGGCACATGAGCGAAGTGGCGGCTTGCCAGGAGATCGCGCCGCTGCGCCGAAGCATTTCGTCGAGTGGCTCGCCCTGGGCCTGTTCGAATACAGCCAGATAGTGGTCGGGTGCCCGAAACAGGTGATGGATACGTTCCAGGTGGGGGTGGTGCAGCCGCGCCAGTGCGAGCATTTCGGAATGGAACCGCTCCAGCGCTTCCGATCGTCCAGCCTGCCAATCGATGGTCCGGATCACCACGTGGCGTGCCTGCATTACGTCGGTTCCTTCGATCGGCAGACTACGGGGAGATCCCTCGGCCCGGTCGAAGATGGGGGTATCGGGATCGGTTGAGCTGAAAGGCATGACTAAACCTCCTGATGTGCCCTGTATAGTATTGCGCTACAGGGAAACTGCGGCAGTTTTCGGGGAAACCCGCGAGTATTCCGTGAATACTTGCGGCGTCTTGCAAAGACCCGCCCGCTTGGTATTCGGGCCACTAAGAGTATTATCATCATGCGCCGTCAAAAAATTGCCGTCAACTGACCGCGGCCGGGCGGTACCTATCGCCTTGATACCCGCTGCTGCCGCGCCAGTCCAGTCACCGGGCCGGACGCGCCGACTTAGCCGTGCCAGTTCGTCCACGGATTTATCCTTCGGCAGCGCCGCAGAGAACGCTGGATCGGTACGTTGAACCCGAGTTGAATTTCTTCCGTCTGCCCTTCATCTGCGGATATCTCCCCGCGTGGTCCGGGATTTGCCCCCTTCCCAACTCCTGGCGGCCGTTTCACATTGAATGCATGATCGATTCGTGCCAGCATTGAACCCCACAAGGCGTTTCCTCGCACGCCATGGTTTTCGTAAGCCGGGAGGTGCTCACTCATGCAAGTCAATCGGCGCCAGTTTTTCAAGCTCAGCGCCGCGTCACTAGGGGGTTCCTCGCTGGCCGCTTTGGGCTTCTCGCCCGGAGAAGCGCTGGCGGAAGCGCGCCAATTCAAACTCGCGCGCACTACGGAAACCCGCAATACCTGTCCGTATTGCTCGGTGGCCTGCGGCCTGATCATGCACAGCCTCGGCGACAAAGCCAAGAATGCCAAGGCGGAAATCATCCACATCGAGGGCGACCCGGACCATCCGGTCAGCCGCGGCAGTCTGTGTCCCAAAGGAGCGGGTTTGCTGGATTTCGTCCACAGCAAGTCGCGGGTCACCTTTCCAGAGTACCGCGCGCCGGGCGCCAAGACCTGGACCCGCGTCACCTGGAACTGGGCGCTGGAGCGCGTCGCCAGGCTGATGAAGGAGGATAGGGACCGGAACTTCGTCGCGAAAAATGACCAGGGCCAGACCGTCAACCGCTGGACCGGCGTCGGCTTCCTGGCGGCCTCGGCCTCCTCCAATGAAGCCGGCTACATCACCCACAAGGTATTACGCAGCTTAGGAATCGTCGTCCTCGACAACCAGGCCAGGGTCTGACACGCACCGACGGTGGCAAGTCTTGCTCCGACATTCGGTCGCGGCGCCATGACCAATACCTGGATGGACATCAAGAATGCCAACGTCATTCTGGTGATGGGCGGCAATGCGGCAGAAGCCCATCCGGTGGGGTTCAAGTGGGTGATCGAGGCGAAAGCCCACAACAAGGCTCAACTGGTGGTGGTCGACCCGCGTTTCAACCGAACCGCCTCGGTGGCGGATTTCTATGCGCCGATCCGGGTGGGGACCGACATCGCCTTCCTCAGCGGCGTCATCCGCTATCTGCTGGAAAAGGACACGATCCAGCACGACTACGTAAAGGCCTATACCAACGCCAGCTTCCTCGTGCGCGAGGATTTCGGCTTCGAGGAAGGACTGTTCACCGGCTACGACGACAAGACCCGCAAGTACGACAAGACCACCTGGCAGTACGAATTGGACGAGCAGGGCTACGCCAAGGTGGATGAGACCCTGCAGCATCCCCGCTGCGTGCTGAATTTGTTGAAGGCGCATGTATCCCGCTACACGCTGGACATGGTCTGCGACATCACCGGCACGCCGAGGGAACAGTACCTGAAGGTCTGCGAGCTGATCGCCTCCACCGCGGTCCCGAACCGGACCCTGACCAGCCTCTATGCCTTGGGCTGGACCCAGCACTCCGTCGGCGCCCAGAACATCCGCACCCTGGCCATCATCCAGCTGCTGCTGGGCAATATCGGCATGCCCGGCGGTGGCGTCAACGCCCTGCGCGGCCATTCCAACATCCAGGGGCTGACCGACCTGGGGTTATTGTCCGACCAACTGCCGGGTTATCTGAACCTCGCCAGGGACGAAGAAACCAGCCGCGCCGCCTATCTGGAGAAACGGACGCCTAAGCCGTTGCGGCCAGGGCAGGTGAACTACTGGTCCAACTACGGAAAGTTCCACACCAGCCTGCTCAAGGCCTGGTTCGGCAAGGCGCCCACCCGGGACAACGACTTCTGTTACGACTGGATGCCCAAGGTGGACAAGGTCTACGACGGTCTGCGCGCCTTCGACCTGATGGAACAGGGCAAACTCGACGGCTATTTCTGCCAGGGCTTCAATCCTCTGGCCTCCTTCCCCAACAAGGGCAAGATCACCTCCGCGCTGTCGAAGCTGAAATATCTGGTGGTGATGGACCCCCTGGCCACCGAGACCTCGGAGTTCTGGCAGAACCACGGCGAGTTCCACGACGTGAAACCGGAAGACATCCAGACCGAGGTGTTTCGCCTGCCCACCACCTGCTTTGCCGAGGAGGAAGGGGCGTTGGTCAACAGCTCCCGCTGGCTGCAGTGGCACTGGAAAGGCGCGGAGCCGCCGGGCGAGGCCCGCACCGACATCGATATCATAGCCGCACTGTTCGTGAAGATCCGCGAACTCTATGGCCACGAGGGCGGCGCCTTCCCAGACCCCATCCTGAATCTCCACTGGCCCTACCGGAAAGCGGAAGAACCGGGTCCGGACGAGCTGGCCAAGGAGATGAACGGCTACGCTCTGGCGGACATTCCCGATCCCAAGGACCCGACCAAGATCCTGGCCAAAGCCGGCCAGCAGCTGTCGAGCTTCGCCCAGCTCGCCGACGACGGCTCCACCGCCTGCGGCACCTGGATCTTCTCAGGTTCCTGGACCGAGGCCGGCAATCAGATGGCACGGCGCGACACCACCGATCCCACCGGACTTGGCATCGCTCCCAGCTGGGCCTGGGCCTGGCCGGCCAACCGCAGGATTCTCTACAACCGGGCCTCCTGCGATCTGGCCGGCAAGCCCTGGGACGAGAACCGCAAGCTCATCCAATGGGACGGCAGCCGTTGGAGCGGGCTGGACGTGCCGGACTTCAAGGCCGATGCGGCACCGGACAGTGGGACGTCGCCCTTCATCATGACCGACGAAGGCGTTGCCCGCTTGTTCTGCCGCCAGCTGATGGCCGACGGCCCCTTCCCCGAGCATTACGAGCCCTTCGAGAACCCGCTGGGCACCAATTTGCTGCATCCCAAGGTGGTCAGCAACCCCGCGGCGCGGGTGTTCGACAGCGACCGGGCCATGCTGGGAGAGAGCAAGGAGTTCCCCATCGTGGCGACGACTTACCGGCTCACCGAGCACTTCCACTTCTGGACCAAGCATGCCCGCATCAACGCCTCGCTGCAGCCCCAGCAGTTCGTGGAGATCGGCGAGGAGTTGGCCGAGGAGCTGGGCATCGCCAATGGCGAGCGGGTGGTGGTGCGTTCCAAGCGCGGCCGGATCAGGGCGGTGGCGATGGTCACCAAGCGCATCAAGGCTCTGACGGTGGGAGGCAAGACCGTCCACCAGATCGGCATCCCCATCCACTGGGGCTTCAAGGGCGCGGCGAAGAAAGGCTATCTCGCCAACACCCTGACGCCCTTCCTGGGCGATGCCAACACCCAGACACCGGAGTTCAAGGCCTTTTTGGTGAGCGTGACCAAGGACAGCGGTGCGGCGGTCAACTCGGCCAAGACCGCCATGAAGGACGGTGCCGGGAGCTCCTGGCTGGCGCGCATCCTCAAGGGCAGGACGGAGGTGTAGCCATGGCCCTGCAATCCCTCGACATCCTCCGCCGTTCCGCCACCACCACGCCCAGCCCGCAGCAGCGGCAGATGACAGAGCTGGCCAAGCTCATCGACGTCACCAAGTGCATCGGCTGCAAGGCTTGCCAGGCCGCCTGCCAGGAATGGAACGATCTCCGCGAGGAGGTGGGCGTCAACGTCGGTTCCTACCAGAACCCCCACGATCTCACCGCCGACTCCTGGACGCTGATGCGCTTCGCCGAGACCGAGGAGAACGGCACCCTGGAATGGCTGATCCGCAAGGACGGCTGTATGCACTGCGCCGATCCCGGCTGCCTCAAGGCCTGCCCGTCGCCGGGCGCCATCATCCAGTACTCCAACGGCATCGTCGACTTCCACGAGGAAAACTGCATCGGCTGCGGCTACTGCATCACCGGCTGCCCCTTCAACATTCCGCGGCTGTCGGAGAAGGACAGCAAAGTGTACAAATGCACCCTCTGCTCCGACCGGGTGGCGGTGGGGCTGGAGCCGGCCTGCATCAAGGCCTGCCCGACCCAGGCCCTGGTGTTCGGCAGCAAGGCCGACATGATCGAACACGCCAACGAGCGCATCGTCGACCTGAAGGAGCGGGGTTTCCAAAACGCCGGGCTCTATGATCCGCAGGGAGTCGGCGGCACCCATGTCATGTACGTGCTGCACCATGCCGACAAGCCGGAGATTTACAACGAGCTGCCCAAGGACCCCACCATCAGTGCAATGGTTTCGGTGTGGAAGGGCATCTTCAAACCCCTGGCGACCGCCGTGCTGGGCCTGACTGCCCTGGCCGGTTTCTTCCACTACGTCACCGTCGGACCTAACCAGACCGAGGAGGACGAGGAGGACACCCATGAACAGGCCTGACCTCATCGACCGCTACGGCCCGGCGGACCGGTTCAATCACTGGATCACCGCCCTGACCTTCATCCTGTTGGCCTTGTCCGGTCTGGCGCTGTTCCACCCGTCCCTGTTCTGGTTCACCCAGCTGTTCGGCGGCCCCACTTGGACCCGCATCCTCCATCCCTATGTCGGACTGGTGATGTTCATCTCCTTCGCCTTGCTGGCGCTGCGGTTCTGGCATCATAACTTACTAACCAAAAACGATATTGTCTGGCTTAGCCGGATTGCGGATGTGGTGCGGAACCGGGAAGACCGTCTGCCGGAGGTGGACCGCTACAATGCCGGCCAGAAGCTGCTGTTCTGGACCATGATCGCCACCATCCCGACCTTGCTGGCCACCGGCATCGTCATCTGGCAGCCCTGGTTCGCCCCCCACTTTCCCATCGGTATCGTGCGCCTGGCGGTGCTGCTGCATGCTCTCTGCGCCTTCGTCATGATCGCCGGCATCATCGTCCACATCTATGCGGCCATTTGGGTGCAAGGCACGGTCGGCGCGATGGTCCGCGGCACCGTATCCAAAGCCTGGGCCCGCAAGCATCATCCCGGCTGGTACAAGCGGGTGATGCAGGGAGATGAGCGTTGATCCCTGCCGCGGGGCAGCAGCTCATTGGAAGATCCGACAGGGATGCCTGGGTGGAATTCGGCAAGCTCAAGTATCCACAAGTCAGTGCGGTGAGCTGGAAAGCCTATCTCACCGAAAAGCGGATCCCGATGCTGGAAGAATTTGTGGATCGCTGATTGCGGCCTACGTCAGCTTGGACCCAACCCGGACATCCCTTCCGAGCCCATGGCGTCTCCATTTCTGATCCTGCCTGACCCGCGACGGCTGTTCTGCACTCGTGCCCGCCGTTTTCGCCAGTTGGCCGACAGCCAACCTTCCCTGGCGAGCTATCTGAATTTGATGGCCGATCTGTCCGATATCCAACAGGGCCAAGCGACGGATTTATATCCACGTCTCCCGCCCGATTCGCGTGCCGGCAGACTGCCGCTGGACCTTGCCGCCCCGCCCCGCCCCATGCCCTGGTGCACGAGTATTCGGCACATTGCGGAGGGAGTCGGGGCCGGCACGGAACCCCTGGCAGGAATTCGCCGCCGGATCGAGGCAGCCTCGGACGAGACACTCGAAAGTTGGGCAGACGCTTTCCTGAAGGGGGACGTCGAAAGACTCGACCCCGGCCTCGCCCTTTTCTTGGGAGTCGCCCTGCAGATTCAGTGGACGCTGCAGGCATCGCGGCAGGAGGCGAACGCCAGTGCTCCCGCCGAGTCCGGCCATCTCTGCCCGGTGTGCGGTTTCCTGCCGGTGGCGGCCGTGCTGCAGACCGGCGGCGATGTCCACGGCCTGCGCTATCTCGTCTGCGGCCTCTGTGGAACCGGATGGCATCGGCCCCGCAGCCAGTGCGTCCACTGCGGCTCCGGCAAGGAGATGGTCTACTACGGCATCGATGGGGCGACCGAAACCGTCCAGGCCGAGGCCTGCGGCGACTGCCGCGTCTATCTGAAGATCATGAATCGGGAGAAGGACACCGAACTCGATCCCTGGGCCGACGACCTGGCCAGCCTTTCCCTGGATCTGCTGATGGCCGAGGAAGGCTACCAGCGGCTGGGATTTAATCCATTGCTCATTCCCGGCGGAAATACACTGTAGGGTGGGTTAGGTTCGCATGGGAAGGGAACAGCCGTTTACGAATTTTCTTTACGCGCACCGCAACCCACCGGACATCGGATGGCCTGACAGACAGTACGCCGGCAACGACTTTCCCCCTCACATGGCCCTTGCGTGCGGACTGGCCTATCGACTACCACCGGGTTGGCCGCCGGCCCGCTTTGGTGGGTTACGGCGCGCATTCGCGCGATTGAGACCGGAGGCGCCTTCCGACCCGCGCGTCCAACCCACCCTACGACTGGCGATCCCGGTAAAATCCGAGGAGCCCCATCGATCACGCCCGGACACCATGACCGATCCCGCCAATCCTTACGCCCGCCTGCCTTCGGTGGACAGCCTGCTGAGCCATCCGGAGATCGCCGGTTTGAAAGACCGGTATGGACACAGCGCCGTGGTGGCCGCGGTGCGCGACGAACTGGCAGTCCTGCGCGAGGAACTGAAAAGCCGGCGCGAGTCACCGGCCCTGGCGGGTATCGCCGCCGCCTGCCGCAAGCGGCTGGAGACCCGGTTCGCTCCGACCCTGCGCCCGGTGTTCAACCTCACCGGCACCGTGCTGCACACCAACCTGGGCCGGGCCTTGCTGGCGGACGAGGCCATCGAGGCGGTGCTGGCGGTTCTGGCGCGGCCCTGCAACCTGGAATTCGACCTGGATAGCGGCCGCCGCGGCGACCGGGACGATCACATCGACGGATTGATCCGCGAGCTGACCGGGGCCGAAGCCGCCACCGTGGTCAACAACAATGCGGCGGCGGTGTTCTTGCTGCTGAACACCCTGGCGCCCCGCAAGGAAGTCATCGTCTCCCGAGGCGAGTTGATCGAGATCGGCGGCGCCTTCCGCATCCCCGACATCATGGCCCGCGCCGGAGCCCGGCTGCGGGAGGTGGGCACCACCAATCGCACCCATCGCAAGGACTACGCCGAAGCGCTGAATCCGCGCACCGCCCTGATCATGAAGGTGCACCGCAGCAACTACGCCATCGAAGGCTTCACGGCGTCGGTGCCGGAGGAACAGTTGGCGGAACTGGCCCACGATCGCGGGCTGCCCTTCGTCGAAGACCTGGGCAGCGGAACCCTGATCGATTTCTTCGCCCACGGCCTGCCCAGGGAGCCGACCCCGCAGCAGGCACTGGCCAAGGGTGCCGATCTGGTTTCCTTCAGCGGCGACAAGCTGCTGGGCGGCCCTCAGGCGGGCCTCCTGGTGGGCCGCAAAGAACTGATCGGCAAGCTCAAACGCAATCCGATCAAACGCGCCCTGCGGGTGGACAAGATGACCCTGGCCGCGCTGGAAGCGACCTTGAAGCTCTACCGAAGCCCCGAGATGCTGGCGGAGCGACTGCCGACCCTGCGGCTGCTGACGCGCCCGGCATCGGAGATTCATGCGCTTGCCGGCCGGCTCTTGCCGCAGCTGCAAGCGGTCCTCGCCGGCCGCGCCGACGTCGCCATCGCAGCCTGCCGCAGCCAGATCGGCAGCGGCTCCCTGCCGGTGGACTTGCTGCCCAGTTTCTGTCTGGTTATCACCCCGGCGGGAAGGCGCAGCGGAAGGGCACTGGATCGTCTGGAGGAAACTTTCCGCGATCTGCCGATTCCGGTGATCGGTCGGCTGGAGGATGGCGCCCTGCGTTTCGATCTGCGCGGTCTGGAGGACGAGGCGGCCTTCGTCTCGCAGCTGGCGCGGCTGACGGCCTGAGATGATCATCGGCACCGCCGGCCACATCGACCACGGCAAGACCGCCCTGGTCAAGGCCCTCACCGGCGTGGACGCCGACCGTCTCGCCGAGGAAAAGGCGCGCGGCATCACCATCGACCTGGGCTATGCCTACACCCCCCTGTCCGACGGCGGAATGCTGGGCTTCGTCGACGTGCCCGGCCACGAACGCTTCATCCACAACATGCTGGCGGGCACCTTGGGCATCGACTTCGCCCTGCTGGTGGTGGCGGCGGATGACGGTCCCATGCCGCAAACCGTGGAGCATCTGCAGATCCTCGAGCTCATCGGCATTACTCGGGGCGCCGTGGCCCTGACCAAATGCGACCGGGTCGATGGGGAGCGCATCGCCGAAGTTTCAGGGCAGGTCCGCCAGATGCTGATCGGTAGCAGCCTGGCAGGTTTGAGCCTCTTTCCGGTGTCCAGTGTCTCAGGCACCGGCGTCGCCGATCTGCGTGCCCATTTGGAAAGCGCCGCCTCGCAGGTGTCCCAGCGATCCGCCCGCGGCCATTTCCGGCTCGCCGTCGACCGCTGCTTTACCGTGGCCGGCGCGGGAACCGTGGTGACTGGCACGGTGTTCTCCGGCTGGGTCGGCGTCGGCGACCGGCTGGTGGCGTCGCCTTCCGGATTGCCGGTGCGAGTGCGCGGCATCCACGCCCAGAATCGACCGTCGGAGTACGGAATCGCCGGGCAACGTTGTGCCCTCAACCTCGCCGATGTGGACCGGAGCGAAGTCCAGCGCGGCGATTGGATCGTGGCTCCGGATCTGCATCGGCCGACCCTGCGGCTGGACCTGCGGCTCAGGCTGTTGGCGAGCGAGCCCAAGCCCCTCAAACACTGGACGCCGGTGCATGCGCACATCGGCGCCTTTCATGCGCTGGCGCGAATCGCCCTGTTGCAGGAGCACGCGCTGGAGCCCGGCGGCAGCGCCCTGGCACAGCTGGTGCTGGATCGGCCCACGGTCGCCGTTCACGGTGACCGCTTGATACTCCGCGACGCCTCCGCATCGAGAACGATCGGCGGCGGCCGGGTGCTGGATGCCGCCCCGCCCGCGCGGGGACGGCGCAGCCCCCGGCGGCTTTCGATCTTGGCGGCCTGGGAGCAGGACGACCCGCCCGCCGTGCTGCATGCCTTGCTGGAGGCATCACCCAACGGCGTCGATTTGCAGGCCTATGCCGCCAATAGCAACTTGACCGCGAAAGAGCTGGAGGAGGTTATTGGCGTATCGGGCCGGGAGAGGGGGCAACCCAATGCTGTTGAAATAAGGAACCCTCTCCCTCTGGGAGAGGGCAGGGTGAGGGCTGAAGCGCCTGATGTTTCAATGAGTTCATTGCAAGCACGGGACGCCCCGGCCCTCACCCCAACCCCTCTCCCGCGGGGAGAGGGGCTTAATTCAACGACATTGAGGGGGCAACCGGCCCCTGTTCTTGCCATCAAGGTGGTCGAGACCGGCGCACCGATCGCTTTCGCACCGCGCCATTGGGAGCGGTTGGGAACGGCCGTGATCGAAGCGCTGCAAAGGGAACATGAAACGACCCCGGATTCCCTGGGCCTCAATGCCGAACAACTGCGCCTGCGCACCGCGCCGGCTCTGGAACGAGCGGCCTTCAGCCAAATGCTGGGCGATCTGCGCGCAGCCGAACGCTGCGTGCGGGACGGTTCCTGGTGGCATCTGCCGGGGCACCGGATCGTACTGACGGAACAGGACGAAGACCTCTGGAACCGCCTTGCACCGATCCTGTCGGAGCACGCCTTTCAGCCGCCTCGGGTGCGCGACCTCGCCCGCGCCGAAGCCTTGGACGAAACGACGGTCCGCCAACTGCTGATCCGCGCGGTGCGGACCGGCCGGGTTTACCGGGTTGCCCACGACCACTATTTCGAACGCGCGGCCGTCAGCCGACTGGCTGAGATTGTCCGGGAACTGGCCGGCGAGGCGCCGGACCGCACCGTTTCGGCCGCCCGATTCCGCGACCGCATCGGTACCGGCCGCAAGCTGGCCATTCATATCCTGGAGTTCTTCGACCGCATCGGCTTCACCCGCCGCCTGGGAGATTCTCATCGATTGCGCGACGGCAGTCTGCAGTTTTGATCCGCTGCCGTGATCGCGCCGAATTCGCCAGTGCCGATTTTCGTGGGATGCCGACCGATAACACTCTGCCTTGCTCTGGAAACAGGACCGCGCAGGTCCCGATTGGCGGACAGCCGGCACGATTCGTCGAAGGAGCGGGACTGAGGCCGCGGCGGCGCGCTTTCAGTAAAATGGGGCGGTCGCCCTGGAAGAGCATCGTCCCCGGTGGGACGGCCGGTCTTCAAAACCGGTTGAGGCCGTGCGACGGCCTTGGGCGGGTTCGACTCCCGTTCTCTTCCGCCAACACCTTCTGATGTCGGCATTTGGTGATTCGGTCCCGTAGCGGTGTTCGTGGTGGAACTCCGACAGCCCTGCGCGATTCCTCGAACTCTCAAGAACCGAACCAGTGCGCCGAGCGCCTTGCCGAATTTGCTTCTTCCCCGGAGTTTAGCGATGACCGAAGTCCGTTTGACCAGTCTTTCCCACGGCGGCGGCTGCGGCTGCAAGATCGCCCCTTCCGTGCTGTCGCAAATTCTGGCCGAACTACCCGTGACCAGAGCATTTCCCGACCTCCTGGTGGGTGCCGGCAGCAGCGACGACGCCGCGGTCTATCGGCTCAACGCGCATCAGGCCATCGTGGCCACCACCGACTTCTTCATGCCCATCGTCGACGATGCATACGATTTCGGCCGCATCGCCGCCACCAATGCCTTGTCCGATGTATACGCCATGGGGGGGCGACCCATCCTAGCCCTTACGGTGGTCGGAATGCCGGTCGACAAGCTTCCCGTGGAGACCATCAGGCGAATCCTGGCGGGCGGCGCCTCGGTTTGCGAAGCGGCTGGCATTCCGGTGGCCGGTGGCCATTCCATCGATGCTCCCGAACCTATTTATGGCCTGGTTGCCCTTGGGTTGGTGCATCCCGACCGGGTGAAGCGCAATGACCAGGCGCGCTCCGGCGATGTACTGATCCTGGGGAAACCGCTGGGCGTGGGCGTGCTCAGCGCAGCCCTGAAAAAGGGCCAGTTGGATGCGGGCGGCTACGCCGAGCTGATCGAACACACCACCCGGCTGAACAGCGTCGGCACGGTCCTCGGAGAACTGGAAGGCGTCCATGCCATGACCGACGTGACCGGCTTCGGGCTGCTGGGACATCTGCTGGAAATCTGCCGGGGTTCCGGTCTGGGAGCGGATGTGTCCTTCGGCGACCTTCCTCTGATCGACACCGCCGCCGAACTGGCCCGGCAGGGGTTCGCCACCGGTGCCGCCAACCGCAACTGGGACAGCTACGGCGCCTGGGTGGAGATTGGCGAAGGCATGCCCGAGTGGCAACGGAAACTGCTGTGCGACCCGCAAACCAGCGGCGGCCTGTTGGTTGCCTGTAGCCCGGACAGCGCAGCCGAAGTCTTGAGCTTGTTTCGACAGCACGGCTTTAGCCATGCCCGGCAGATCGGCAATATGCGAACAGATCCTTGCTAGGTCAGGGTGATCCCCCTTAGGCCATCTTTAACACCCGATAGCCGAAAAAGCTGGAAATGACCCTGAGTAAGCTATGGTGTTTGAGGATTTTGCCATCACGAAATTTCCTCAAGATCGGTTGCCAGAACGTATAGGCTATTTGGAGCAGGATTGTGACAGTGAAGTAATTGATTTGCTAAGGAGTTGTCAAATTTCACAAGGAATCGTCCCTTCTCGTTCAGAGGCTCGACGATAGATCCTTTTTCGCCGATCAGTACCCAGTAGTTCTCGCCGGGGTGACAACCCTCTGGGGAGAATACTGCGCCATTGAATGACCGAAGAACTACTCTGGTGTTAATTGCCAGCATGGTATTTCCTCTGTAGATGACCAGCGCGATTTCTGCTCACAGCTCCTCGTCTGGAATTTTCTCACGCACCCGCGGAGAATCTAGCGACTTGCGCACAGCCCACCAGCCGATTGGCAAATCGGCAAGCTCAATAACAGATGGTTCAATATCAACGATATGCGATAGGCAAACACATATTATTTCGCGCTCCGCATCATCAACAACCTCCTCGCCGGTGTATGCGCAAAATGCGCCGTCCGGATAACGCCCGAAAATAAACACAGGCTTTTCGCCGTTTGCAACTGTCTGATGGGTAAAGGTGGCTATGCTTGGAGGTGCGACGAAGAGCCATTAATCCATCTGCAAATGCCTAATGATAAAGCTAAATCGCGCAAATGGAGTGCGGCGGAATTTACGTTAATGTGAGCGTTTTGTTAGGCAAGTCTATTACCTCTTATATTTTTTTACACCATAAATAGTAAAGAGAACACTGCCGAAAGCAGTCAGTGCCCAAAATGCGAATAACTCAAACCAACCAAATTCTGTGCATTTCTCACCTGGAAATACACCTGGGCAAATGCGAAAGTAAGTATAGCTACCCCGAAATCCAATAGACTGATATGACTTTACTATTACGTATGTAGACTCTGCAAACAACATCATGAAAAAGAGAGTCACTATGATTGTCGCAGTTGATGCTAAAGAGATCTTTTCTTTTGCCATTTGAATGCCTAACGTTCGAGGTGAGGCGGGGCCGACGGCTGGCCTGCCTTGCCGTTGGGCCTCGCCTCGACCGAGGGGTTCAAGTAAGCCGCTGCGCGGCAATCTCTTTTCGGCCGGTACCCACCGGCGCGTTCCTGCTTTGAGGCGGTTGGTCTGCCGCTGAATCCACCCATCGTCCTGTTCTGTGCTCCTGTTGGGGAGTCG
>Ga0233425_10003871_pt1 | contig 26231 bp, 24 predicted proteins | sample Watercolumn_Towu_2_FD_181712 | JGI IMG/M metagenome (GOLD analysis project Ga0233425, IMG submission 181712) | Freshwater microbial communities from Lake Towuti, South Sulawesi, Indonesia - Watercolumn_Towuti2014_140_MG | ecosystem: Environmental > Aquatic > Freshwater > Lake | place... | reverse complement strand
GGGCTGCTGTTCTCGATGGACATGTGGCGGACCTTCCTCCGGCCGCACCACGAGCGGCTCAACCGGCTGATCCACAGCTTCGGCGCCAAGGTCGTCTATCACACCGACGGCGCGGTGATGGAAGCCGTGCCGGAACTGATCGAAGCGGGGATTGACGTGCTGCAGGCGCTGCAATTCGACGCGGCCGGCATGGACCCCGAAGTCTTGAAACGGGAGCATGGCGGCCGCCTCTGCTTCGCCGGCGGTGTCAGCGTGCAGCGCACGCTGCCCTTCGGCACGCCGGACGACGTGCGACGCGAGGTGCGCGCGCGCGTCGGCGTCCTGGGCCGCGGCGGCGGCTATATCCTCGGGCCCTCCCATGCCATTCAGGCCGGGACGCCGCCGGAGAATGTCGTGGCGCTGTTCGACGCCGCGCTGGAGGACTGACCTCGGATGACATCGACACCGCTTTCGCCGCGCGAGATCCCCTGGCGGCGAACGAACGTGCCGTGTATGATTACTTCCGCGCGCTGGCGCCCGCCTCGCGCGAGCACTCGATTCACGCGCCGTGATCGGAGGCCAACCACATGACGAGCGTCGGCGCAGAAGCGAGCATACGGCATATGGCGGCGGTGTTGGCGGTGAGCGCGGCGACGGCGGCGACGGCGGCGGAATATCGGCTGTCTGCGGGCGCGCTGGAGGCACGCATCGCCGTGCCGACGGTGACGAAGGAGGCGGGGCAGCGTTTTGACGCCCTCGGCAGCGTGACGAGCCTGACGTGGCGCGGCCATCCGATCCTGTCGCACGACGGCCTGCTCGACGAGTTCAACATCCAGAACGTGCCGCCGCCCGGCTATACGAACGCCGCCGTCGGCCAGGTCTTCCTCAAGCCCGGCATTGGCGAGCTGGTGCGCGACGGGGACAAACCCTACGAGTTCTGGCACTCCTATCCCGTCGGGCGTCTGGCGGACACGCGCGTGACGTGCCACGACGCGGCGCTGCTGCGCTGCGAGCAGCGGCTGGACGGCACGAACGGCTGGGGTTACCTCTACGCCAAGGAGTACCGGCTCGACCCGGACGGACGTTCGCTGACCATCGGCTACCGGCTGGAGAACACGGGCCGGAAGGAGTTGCTCGTCGAACAGTACAATCACAACTGGTTCGCATGTTCCAACGTGTGCGCGGTGCGACTGGAGACGGGCTTCGACGTGGCCGACGCGGCCGCGCCGTGGCTGGCGCCGTCCGGCCGCGTCTGGCGGTTGACCGCGCCGCTGACCCAAGCCGCCTACTTCGGCTGTCCGGCCACCTCCGCGCCGGCCGCAAGCAACGTCTTCGCGCTGGTGCGCGACGACGGCGTGCGGATTGACGTCAGCGGCGATTTCGCCCTGGCGCGTTTCGCCGTCTTCGCGACGCCGGCCGCGTTCTGCCCCGAAGCCTTCGGCTTGTGGCGCGTGGCGCCGGGAGAGTCGCGCGCCTGGGAGAGACGGTATCGGTTGTCCGAGGCCGCGACGCGGTAAAAGACGGCCTCACTCGCCGACGATCTTGACCAGCACGCGCTTGCGGCGCAGGCCGTCGAACTCGCCGTAGAAGATTCGCTCCCACGGGCCGAAGTCCAGCTTGCCGGCGGTAATGGCGACGACGACCTCGCGGCCCATGACCTGGCGTTTCAGGTGTGCGTCGGCGTTGTCCTCGGCGCCGTTGTGGGCGTACTGGCCGTGGGGCTTCTCGGGCGCGATCTTCTCCAGCCACTTCTCGAAGTCGGCGTGCAGGCCGGGCTCGTCGTCGTTGACGAAAACGCTGGCGGTGATGTGCATGGCGTTCACCAGGCACAATCCTTCGCGGACGCCGCTCTCGCGCAGGCACGCCTCGACCTGCGGCGTGATGTTGACGAACGCCCGCCGCGCGGGCGTCTGGAACCAGAGTTCCTTCCGGTAGCTCTTCATGGGCGCGACCTCAGCCCCGCGCGGCGCGGGTGAAGGCAAAGGCGTTGCGGAAGAGGCGCATCCAGGGCCCGGCCTCGCCCGTGAAGAGGTCGGCCGGGCGCCACGAAAGCTGCACGCTGCGGAAGCCGCGCTCCGGGTGCGGCATGACGATCGTCGCGCGGCCGTCGGGCGTCGTAAAACCGGTCAGGCCGCCGGCCGAGCCGTTGGGGTTCTCCGGATACCGCTCCGCCGGCCGGCCGCGGCCGTCCACGAAGCGCATCGCCGCCAGGCCGCCGGCGCGGATCGCCGCCGCGTCCTCCGGCCGCTCGAACGCCGCCAGCCCCTCCCCGTGCGCGACCGCGATCGGCACCCGCGACCCCGCCATCCCCCGCAGCAGGACCGAGGGCGAATCCAGCACCTCCACCGTCGCGTACCGCGCCTCGAACTGCTCCGACACGTTGCGCCGGAAGAGCGGCCAGTGCTCCGCGCCGGGGATGATCCCCTTGAGCTGCGACACCATCTGGCAGCCGTTGCAGACGCCGAGCGTGAAGGTGTCGGGCCGCCGGAAGAACGCCGCGAACATCTTCGCCAGGCGCGCGTTGTACAGGATGGACCGCGCCCAACCCGAACCGGCGCCGAGCACGTCGCCGTACGAGAAGCCCCCGCATGCCACCAGCCCCTGGAACTCCCGCAGATCCACGCCGCCGGCGTGCAGGTCGGTCATGTGCACGTCCACGGCCTCGAACCCAGCCAGCGCGAAGCCGGCCGCCATCTCCACCTGCCCGTTCACGCCCTGCTCGCGCAGAATGGCGACCCGCGGCGGGGGGCGGACGGAGACGGAACCGGCTGGCTCGATCGCCTCGGGGTCGAAGGTCAGGTGGAAACTCATCCCCGGGTCGTCCGCGTCCAGCGCGCGGTCGTACTCCTGGTCGGCGCAGGCCGGGTTGTCGCGCAGCGCCTGCAGGCGGTGCGTCAGGCTCGACCACAGCCGCCGCGCGTCGGCGATGGCGATGTCAATGGCCGGCCTCCCGCCGACCGCCAGCCGCACGCGGCGGTCCGCGCAGGGCGCGCCGATCTCGTGCACGACCGCCGCCAGCCCGTGCCGCGCCGCCACGTCCCGCACGGCCGCGCGGTCGGCCGCCGACACCTGCCACACCGCTCCCAGCTCCTCGCAGAAGAGCGGCGCCAGCGGCGCGGCCGCGTCGCCGGGCAGGTCCGCGCGCAGCCCGCGCCCGCCGGCCATGGCCATCTCGAGCAGCGTCACCGCCGCGCCGCCGTCGGAACGGTCGTGGTAGGCCAGCAGCAGGCCGCGCGTCACGAGCTCGCGCATGGCCGCGAAGAAGCGGACGAAGAGATCCGGATCGTCCAGGTCCGGCGCGCAGTCGCCGACCTGGTTGTACACCTGCGCCAGCGCCCCGCCGCCGAGGCGGTTGCGGCCGGCGCCGAGGTCCACCAGGAACAGCACCGACTCGCCCGGCTGGAGGTCGGGCGCGACCGTCCGGCGCACGTCGTCCACGGGCGCGAACGCGCTCACGATCAGGCTGAGCGGCGCGGTCTGGCGATGGCCGGCGCCGGACGGGTCCGGCCACACCGTGCGCATCGAGAGCGAATCCTTGCCCACCGGGATCGCCACGCCGAGCCGCGGGCAGAGTTCGAGCGCCACGGCCCGGACGGTGTCGAACAACGCGGCATCCTCGCCCGGTTCGCCGCAGGCGCACATCCAGTTGGCCGAGAGCTTCACGCGGCCGATCCGGCCGACGTCGGCGCCGGCGATGTTGGTGAGCGCCTCGCCCACCGCCATGCGGCCGGCGGCGGGTGCGGCGATCAGCGCCAGCGGCGTGCGTTCGCCGGCGGCCATGGCCTCGCCGCTGACGGCGCGGTAGCCGGTGACGGTGACGGCGCAGTCCGACACGGGCAGCTGGTGCGGGCCGGCCATCTGGTCGCGGTGCACGAGGCCGGTGACGGTGCGGTCGGCGATGGTGACCAGGAAGGTCTTGTCCGCCACGGCCGGGAGCTGCAGGACGCGCGCCAGGGCGTCCATGGGCGCCACGCCGGCCAGGTCGAGCGGCGGCGGCCGGGCGGCGTCGCGGCGCACGTCGCGCAGCATGCGCGGCGGCTTGCCGAGCAGCACGCGGATGTCCATGTCGATCGGCCGGTCGCCGAAGACCTCGTCTTCGAGCACCAGGCGGCCGTCGCCGCCGACGGCGCCGATGAAGGCCACGGGGCAGCGCTCGCGGCGGCAGACGGCGTCGAAGCGCTCGCGGTCGGCGGCGGCGACGGCGAGCACGTAGCGCTCCTGCGCCTCGCAGCACCAGATTTCCATGGGGCTCATGGAAGGTTCCTGGTTGGGCACGGCGCGCAGCCGGAAGACGGCGCCGGTCTTCTCGACCAGCTCGGGGCAGGCGTTGGAGAGGCCGCCGGCGCCGACGTCGTGGATGCTCAGGATCGGGTTGTCCGGCCCCATGGCGGCGCAGGCGTCAATGACCTCCTGGCAGCGGCGCTCCATCTCGGCGTTGCCGCGCTGCACGGAATCGAAGTCCAACATCTCGTCGTTGCTGCCGGTGGCCATGGAGGAGGCCGCGCCGCCGCCGAGGCCGATGCGCAGCGCCGGCCCGCCGAGCTGCACGACCAGCGCGCCGGCCGGCAGGTCGCGCTTGGCGATGTGTCCGCGGCGGATGCTGCCCATGCCGCCGGCGAGCATGATCGGCTTGTGGTAGCCGCGGCGGCGGCCGGCAACGGTCTCCTCGTACGTGCGGAAGAAGCCGCACAACTGCGGCCGGCCGAACTCGTTGCCGAAGCCGGCGCCGCCGATGGGGCCCTCGATCATGATCGCCAGCGGCGAGGCCAGCCGCCGCGGGAACGGGGCGGCCTCGCGCTCCCACGGCTGGAGCAGCCCGGGCACGCGCAGGTTGGAGACCATGTAGCCGCACAGGCCGGCCTTGCTCTTGCCGCCGATGCCGGTGGCGCTCTCGTCGCGGATTTCGCCGCCCACGCCGGTGGCCGCGCCGGGCGCGGGCGAAATGGCGGTCGGGTGGTTGTGGGTCTCGACCTTCATGACCAGGTCGAGCCGCTCCGGCGCGAAGAGGTAGCGCTTCGTGGCCGGGTCCACGGCGAAGACCTGCGCGTCGAACCCCTCCACCACGCCGGCGTTGTCGCGGTACGCCACCAGCGTCCCCTCCGGGTGCGCGGCGTGGGTGTGGCGGATCATGGCGAACAGCGACTGCGGCTGGTCGGCGCCGTCCACCCGCCACGCGGCATTGAAGATCTTGTGGCGGCAGTGCTCGGAGTTGACCTGGCCGAACATGACCAGCTCGGTGTCCGTCGGGTTGCGGGCGGCCTGGCGGTAGGCGGCGCACAGGTACTCCATCTCGTCGCCGCTCAGCGCCAGGCCCATGGCGCGGTTGGCCTCCGCCAGCGCGTCGAGCCCGCGGCCCAGCACGTCGAAGGTGCGGCCGGGCGCGGGCGGACGGCGCTCGAAGAAGCCGGCCAGACCGGCGTAGACGCCTTCGGTCATGCGGTCGTGCAGGCGGTCGGCGGCGCGCCCGAGGGCGGCGGCGTCCAGCGCCCGGCCGTCGGCGCCGCGCAGCACGTAGTGGACGCCGCGCTCGACGCGCCGCACGGCGTCCAGACCGCAGTTGCGGAAGATGTCCGTGGCCTTGGACGACCACGGCGAGATCGTGCCCTTGCGCGGCGCGACGTAAAACCCCTCGCGGCGGCCGCGGCGCGGCGCGGCGTTGAGCATGGCCAGCGTGCGGGCGCGGGCGGCGGCGGAGAGCGGACGCTCGCGGTCCACGAGGTAGACGAAGCGCGCCTCGACCGTCCGCGCCTCCCATTCCGGCCCGAGCGCGGCCAGCGCCTGGCGCAGCGCGTCCAGCCGGAACGGCGACAGCGCCTCTTCCCCTTCCAGCATCCAGGGCTTCACGTCTCGTTCCCGTTCTTCCGTTCCGGGCTTCCGTCGTCCCGTGGTTCCGTGCTTCCCGCTTCCCATCAGCCGCGCAGCACCTGCCGCACCGCATCCTCGTCCGCCGCCTCCAGCAGGCGGCTGCGCACGGCGGGCACCCCGAGCTGGCGCGCGAAGCCGGCCAGCAGCCGCAGGTAGCTGCCGGCGAAGGGCGGCGTCACCAGCATCAGCACGAAGACGTGCGTGCGCACGCCGTCGGGCGCGCCGAAATCCACGCCCGCGCGATGGATGCCGATCACGGGCACCAGCGGCGCGGCCGCCTCGATCCGGGCGTGCGGGAAGGCGACCCCGTCGGCCGTCGCCGTGGTCATGTTCGCCTCGCGGCGCAGCACCGCCTGCAACGCGTCCTCGCGGCTGTCGGGAGCCAGCGCGCTGCCCGCGACCAGCGCCGCGATCAGGTCGTCCAGCACGGCCACGCGGTCCGCGCCGCACAGGTTGCGCCGCACCATGCAGGCGCGCAGGCAGTCCTCGAATTCGCTCATGTTGCGGCCTTGGCGTCCACGGGGGCGCGGCGCGCGGGGTTCGTGCGGATGTCCGCCTGGAGCAGTTCCTGCAGCCGGCGCGCGACCGGGCCCGGCCGGCCGTCCCCCACCGCGCGGCCCTCGTAGGTGCAGCCGGAGGCGACGTCGATGGTCGTGCCCACGATCAGCAGCTCGGACGCGGCGCGCACCTCGGCCTCGGTGATGTCGCGGAACTCGACGGCCGCCAGCGTGCCGTCCTGCCGCAGCGCGGCCGCCAGTTCGACGAGCCGCAGCATGGTGGTGCCGGCCAGGACGTTCTCCAGCCGCGGAAAGGCGAGCGCCCGGCCGGCGGTGACGATCCCCGCGTTTTCGGTGGCGCCCTCGGTCAGGTGGCCGGCGGTGTCGTAGCCCACGGTGAAGTCCGCGCCCGCGTCCACGGCCTCGCGCTTCATCAGCACGTTGGGCAGGTAGTTGCAGTGCTTGACCCCGGCCCAGGGCGGCGGCTTGGGCGGAATGGCGCTGCGCCGGACGCTGGCGCCGGCCGGGTGGGCCTGCATGAACGGCGGCGGCAGGGCGTAGACCACGATGTAGAGCGCCGGCGCGGCCGACTCGTAGGGGCTGACGCCGAAGCCGCCGGGGCCGCGGGCCAGGATGACGCGCACCAGGGCGTCGCGCCGGCCGGCGGCCGCCGCGGTCGCCAGCACCAGGCGCCGCACGTCCGCCAGGCCGGCCGGCCAGCGCAGGCCGATGGCGGCGGCGGAGCGCTCGATGCGGTCGAGGTGCGCGTCCAGGTTGTACGCGGCGCCGTCCACGCATTTGCAGGTGTCGAAGACGCCGTCGCCGCGGTGCACAAGGTGGTCGTCCAGCGGGATCTGCATCAGCACCGGATCGGTCGTCACGCCGCCCAGCACGCTGGAGTACATCGCGTAGTAGCGGTCGTGGTACGGCTGCCGCGTGCCGGCCAGGACGGCCGCGTAGTTGGCCAGATCGATCCGTTTCATGCCTGTCTGTCGCGCCCGCGCGGGCGGAAGCGTCCGCCTGCGGGCAGCGGCGCGTACCATAGCATGTCGCGGGGGCCGGCGCAAACGGGCGGCTACCGGATCGTATAGCGCGTGGCCTTGTTGAGCGCCTTCCAGAGCTGCTCCGGCGTCTCGGCCGCGAGCAGCGCATCGCGGTTGGCCGGCTTGAGAAAGGTCTCCACCAGCCCGGAGAGCAGCCGGAGGTAGAAGGCGCTCACCGCCGTCGGGATCGTCACGAAGAACACGAAGTTCACGGCCTTGCCGTTCTCGCCGAAGCGGATGCCGGCAGGCGCAACGCCCAGCGCCAGCGTCAGGCCGCCGCCCTCGACGCCGCGCACGTGGGGAAACGCCATGCCGTTCTCCATGGCGGTGCTCAGCACGGCCTCGCGTTCGAGCGCGTCCTGCACCAGCCGGGCGGCGCCCTGGATGAAGCCCTGCCGCTCCATCACCGCCGCCAGCGCCGCGATCGCCTCCACCTGCGTCCGCGCCGCCAGCCCCGGCACCATCAGCGCCTCGGCCGAGAAGCGCGAGATGCCGGCCTTGCGCGGCTCGGCGCGGCTGGGGCGCTCGCCGACCCAGCGCGCGGCGTCGCTCTCTTCGAACAGGATGCGCGCGCAGCTCGGGCAGTTCTGCAGCGCCTTGCACATGCGCACGGCCTGCACCTGGCTGATCGGCAGCCGCATGCCGCAGATCGCGCAGCAGCCGTCGTGCATCGGCGCCATGACGATGTGGTCCTTCTTGCACAGGCGCTGGAACAGCGAGCGCACGTCGCCGGGCAGCTTGTCCACCATTTCGTCAATGGAGGTGTTCAGGCGCTCCATGTGCGAGCCGTCGCCCGTGGCGCGGTGCTCGTCGCGAATCAGGACCAGGTCCTGCAGTTGGCTCAGGTGATTCACCAGGCTTTGCATGCGATCCTCTCGTGGGCGCCGGGGCCGCCGGCCCTGCGGACGGCGGCTACGCGCGGGCAAACATGCGTGCATTATCCGCCGAAGCGGGACGGGTGTCAATGCGCGCGCCGCCGTTGTCAACAGGGCTGCTAGGCGAACGCCTGCAGCCACCGCCAAGCGGCATCCATGGCGCGCGCCAGCTTCTCCGGCGCGACGGCCATTCCCCCGTTCCCCCACTGCGCCACATCGCCCGCCGTGCCGTGCAGCCAGACGGCCAGGCGCGCGGCGTCGAGCGCCGTCAGTCCCTGCGCCCACAGGGCCGCGACCGCGCCGGCCAGCACGTCGCCGCTGCCGCCCGTGGCCATGCCGGCGTTGCCGGTCAGGTTGAGCCACGGCTCGCCCCCCGGCGCCGCCACCAGCGTGCCCGCGCCCTTGAGCACGGCCACCGCGCCCGTGCGGCGCGCGAGTTCGCGCACGGCCCAAATGCGGTCCGCCTGCACGACCGCGGGCGCCACGCCCAGCAGTCGCGCCGCCTCGCCCGGATGCGGCGTGATCGCCAGTTCCCCGGCCGGCCGGCGCAACGCCTCCGGACGCCCAGCAAAGGCGTTCAGCGCGTCGGCATCCAGCACCAGTCGCGGCGCGCGGCCGGCCGCCAGGCCCGACACGATCGCCTGCGTCCCCTGCCCCGCCGCCAGGCCCGGCCCGGCAACAACGACGTCGAAGGAGGCCGGGTCGCGCACACCGGCCGCCAGCGCGGCCGGCGTCATGCCGCCGCCCTCCGTCGCCACCACGCGCATCATCGCGCCGGGCGCGTGACATGCCACGGCCGGCAGGCAGTCCGCCGGCGCGGCCACCGTCACCAGTCCCGCGCCCGCGCGCAGCGCGCCCAGCGCGACCAGCGCCGGCGCGCCGGTGAAGCCGGCGGCGCCGGCGACCGCCAGCACGTGGCCAAAATCGCCCTTGTGGCCCGCTGCCGGCCGCCGCGGAAGCAGCCCTCCGATCTCCGGCGCGCCGATGAACCGCTGCGGCGAAGCGCCTGCCGGCCGCGCGGCGGCCGGCAGCCCGATGTCCGCGACCTCCACGTGGCCCAGGCACGGCCACGCCGCCGGGTTGGCGAAACCGGCCTTGGGCGCGCCGAAGGTGACGGTCACGTCGGCGGCCACGGCCGGATCCGCCGGCACCCCCGTGTCGGCGTCCAGGCCGGACGGCAGGTCGACGGCGACCACACCGCACGTCCGCCGCATCGCCGCGATCCAGCGCACGGCGGCGGCCGTCGCGCCGCGCGGCGCGCCCTCGCTGCCCGTGCCCAACAGGCCGTCCACCACGACGCCGCCGCAAGGCAGAAGCGCGTCGGCCGGCGCCGTCCACGACGCCTCGTCGGCCAGCACGCGCTGCGGCACGCCGGCATCGCGCAGGCGCTCCCACGCCGCCCTGGCGTCGCCGCGCAGGGCGTCCGGCGGCGCGGTCAGCCGCGCCTCGACACGCAGCCCGGCGGCGTGCAGGCAGCGCGCGGCGACGAATGCGTCGCCGCCGTTGTTGCCGCGTCCGGCCGCCAGCACGACGCGGTCCGTGCCGCGGCAGGCGGCCAGCCGGCCGGCCGCGGCCGCGACGGCCGCGCCGGCGCGCGCCATGAGCGCGCCGCCCGGCGTGCCCGCGGCGATCGCCAGCCGGTCCCATTCCCGCATCTGGGCACTGGAAAGGAAGGTCATCCGTCGCCCCCCGCGGCCGGCGGCCGCGGCTACAGCACCAGCTTCCGCACCATCGCCCGCGTCGCGGCCTCGAGGCCGACGAAGACCGCGTGGCAGACGATGCTGTGGCCGATGTTGAGCGTGTCGAGCCATGGCAGCCGGCAGATCGGCCCGACGTTGTCCAGCGTCAGGCCATGCCCGGCGTTGACCTGGATGCCGAGGCCGTGGGCCTGCTCCGCGGCGGCGGCCAGCCGCCGCAGTTCGCGCCGCGCGGCGGCGCCGCGCCGCTCGCACCAGGTGCCGGTGTGCAGTTCGATGCAGGGCGCGCCCAGCGCCGCCGCCGCCGCCAACTGCCGCGGCTCGGGGTCGATGAAAAGGCTGACGACGATGCCGCGCTTTCTCAGCGCGGCCACGGTCGGCGCCAGCGCCCGGAACTGCCCGGCCGCGTCCAGGCCGCCCTCGGTCGTCAGCTCCTGCCGCTTCTCGGGCACGAGGCAGACCTCGTGCGGCCGCACATCGAGCGCGATGGCCACGATGTCGGGATGGTTGGCCATCTCCAGGTTGAGGCGGGTGGCGATGCGGCGGCGCAGCCGCCGCACGTCCGCGTCCTGGATGTGCCGCCGGTCCTCGCGCAGGTGCACGGTGATGCCCTCGGCGCCGCCGCGCTCGGCCGCCCGCGCCGCCTCCAGCAGATCGGGATACGGCGTGCGCCGTGCCTGCCGCAGCGTCGCCACGTGGTCAATGTTCACGCCCAGCCGGATGTGCCGCCGTTTCGCCATCTCACTTGCCCTCCTCGTGGAACACCTGCGCCTCGAAAACGGTGAAGGTCGCGCCCTCGCGCCAGGCGTCGCCCGGCAGCCCGGCCTTGCGCGCCAGGTGCGTGAGCGTCTCCGCCAGATCCCACCCCTGCTCGGGCGCGACCTGCGGGAGGAAGACGGCGCTGCGGCCGTCCTTCGAGAGCGTCATGCCGTGCCGGCCGATGACGATCTCCTTCCAAGATGCCACGGGCCGCGGGGGCGTCAGCGCCGAGATTTCGATCGCGATCGCCCGCGTTTCCGCCGGCGAGACGCGGTCGAAGCGCGGGTCGTTCAGCGCCGCGTTGAGCGCCTGCTCGCGCACGACCTTCCAGATCTCGCGCCGCGGCGCGATCTCGCCGATGCAGCCGCGCAGGCTGCCCCGGATCGTGAGGGTCACGAACCCGCCCATCGCCTGCTTCATGCCGGGACGGATGGCCACGCCGGCCTCGTCGGCCGAGGGCGCCGCGCCGGTGCGCGCGGCGCTCTCCAGCGTGGCGCGCGCCAGCTTCAGCAGCGCGCGGCGGTCCTCGGCGTCGAGCGGCGCGGCGGCCGTTGCCCCGGCGGCCGCCAGGGGCGCCACGCGGCTGCGCCGCCAGTCGCCGGCGATCGTGGCGCCGAAGTAGCTCACCGAGTTCTCCCAGTCGTCGAGCTGCCGGCCGGAGGTGTCGTAGGCGGCCTCGCGCACCTCGGCGCCGGGCGGCAGGAGGTCGAGGAGCACGGCGATCGCGTCGCGGCCGCAGACCGTGGCGCGGGTCTGGTCCAGGACCTCCCGGAAACCCTCGGCGTCGCCGGCGGCGATGCGGCCGAACACCTTGCGGTCCAGCGCCTCGATCTGGCGCGGCACGTTGGTGGCGAACGGCACGTAGTCGAAGTTGGGGCCGTAGTGCGTGAAGTCGCTGCTGACCGCCAGCAGCGTGCGCGCGTCGAGCAGCGGCGCCAGCACGGCGGCAAAGGCGCGCGCGGAGCCGGGCGTCATCTGGCCGACGACGGCGGTGACGACTTTCACGCGGTCGCCGAAGACCGCCTGGAGCAGCGGCACCTGGATCTGCTCGCTGTGCTCGCGCAGGTGGGCGCGCGGGTCGCTCACCACCATGGGCGAGCGCCGCAGCGCGGCGACGAACTCCGTGTCCACGGCGATCTCGCCCAGCGGCGTGGACAGGCGCGCGGCGTCCGGCACGCTGACCCGTTCCGGCAGGTGGGCGGAGTGGCTGGGGCCGAGCACGACGACGCGGTCGTAGGCGTTGGTGTCCAGCCGGCTGTAGACCTGCATGGCGACCCGGCCGGAGTACCGGTAGCCGGCATGCGGCACGAGAACGGCGCAGACGTTGCTGACGACCGGCGGCCGCGGCGACGGCCAGAGGTCCTCGATCTCGCGCCGCAACTCGGCCGCGCCGGCCGGATACCAGCGCCCGGCCAGCGGGGACTGCATCACGCTGCTCTTCATGGCGCTCTCCACGGCGGCGGCGGGCGCGGCGGCGGGTGTCGGCGCGGCCGACGGACGGCAGGCGCAAACGCCGCCCAGCACCAGCACGCATGCGATCCGCCGCATCTTCCGTTCTTCCGTCTTTCGGTCCCGACCGCGCGGCGCGGCGCGATTCCCTCTTCCGTCCCCTCAGCCGGCCCACCGGCCGGTTGACGCGACGGCCTGCTCGTCCCAGGGCCGCAGCGGCGGCGTGCGCGCCGCCGCCGGCCGGCGCGCGCCGCCCGCGCCGGCCAGCGACAGGACGGCCAGCAGCGACGCCAGGGACAGCATGCCCGCGAACCGCCGCCGCGTCCAGCCCTCCGTGGACGCCGCCGGGCTCACTTCCACACCCCGTTGACGGCCCGTCCGCAGTCCGGACACTTGCCATCCTGGACGCGGTTGACGGTGACGACGAACCGCCGGCGCTGGATCAGCACCTTGCCGCAGCCGGCACAGGCGGTGTCCTCGCCGCCGGGCACGTCGAGATTGCCGATGTAGACGTGCTGGAGTCCCTCGGCGCGGGCCGCGTCGCGCGCGCGCAGCAGGGTCTCCGCCGGCGTCGGCGGGAGGTGGGTCATGCGGAACTGCGGGAAGAACCGCAGGAAATGGAAGGGCGTTTCCGGTCCGACGTGCTCCACGACCCAGCGGCACAGGCCGCGGAGAAGCTCGTCCGAATCGTTGAGCGTGGGGATCACGAGGTTGGAAAGCTCGAGGAAGACGCCCTCGGCCTTCATGATCTCGATGCCGTCGAGCACGGGCTGGAGCGTGGCGTCGCAGTTCTCGCGGTAAAACCTGTCCGAAAACGCCTTGATGTCCACCTGCGCGGCGTCGATCGTCTTGCAGAGCTCGCCGAGCGGACCGGGGTTGATGTAGCCGGCGGTGACGATCGCGTTGCGCAGGCCGGCCTGGCGGCAGGCGCGGGAGCAGTCGCGCGTGTACTCGTAGTAGACCAGCGGCTCGGTGTAGGTGTAGGCCACGGCCGGGCAGCCCTGCTTGCGCGCCAGCGCCGGCACGTCGGCGGGCGGCAGCTCGTAGGCCGGCAAGTCCTCGGGGTTGCCCTGCGAAATCTCCCAGTTCTGGCAGTTGCGGCAGTGCAGGTTGCAGCCCACGGTCGCCAGCGAGAGGATGCGCGTGCCGGGCAGGTAGTGGAAGAGCGGTTTCTTCTCGACCGGGTCCACGTGCACCGAGCAGGGGCGGCCGTAGGTGACCGACTGCAGCCGGCCGTCCACGTTGACGCGGATCCGGCACTCGCCGCCCTGGCCGGGCAGGAGCAGGCAGCAGCGCGGGCAAAGCCCGCAGCGGATCCCCTTGTCCTTTCTCTCCGTCATCGTTCGTTCCGTTCGGCGGTGGTCAGCCGGATCTCCTCCACGTTGGCCAGGCGGTTGCAGAAGCGGGCGAACACAAACAGGAAGTCCGCCAGCCGGTTCAGGTAGGCCAGGGCGTCGGTGAGCGCCGGCCGGCCGGCCTCGTCGGCGTCATGGATCAGCGCCACCAGCCCGCGCTCGGCGCGCCGGCAGACGGTTCGCGCCAGGTGCGCAAAGGCGGCCGGCGCGGCGCCACCCGGCGCGATGAACCCCTCGAGGGGCGTCAGCTCGGCCTCGATGGCGTCAATCCAGCGCTCCAGGCGGCTGCTCTCGCGGCGGCCGACCGGCCGCACCTCGGGATGCGGCTCCAGCCGGCCCATGAGGTGCGCGACGGCGCCGACGGCGAACAGCTCGCCCTGCACCTCGCGCAACTGCACGGCGAACTCGGGGCGGCTGTGCGGCGCGTGCGCGGCCACCACGCCCAGGCAGGCGGAGAGCTCGTCCAGATCGCCGCCGAAACGCACGCGCGGGTCGTCCTTCCAGACGCGCTCGCCGGTCAGCAGCAGCGTGCGCCCGTCGTCTCCCTGTCCCGTGTAGATGTGCATGCGCACCTCGCCACTTCCGCTCCCACGAGGATACACGTTCCGGCCCGGTCCCGCAAACGCGCTTGTGTCGCCCGCCGCGAGCGGCTATGTTCGCCGTGCTATGCCGTGGCAGGTGTTGTATCTGCGCCCGCGACTGGAGAAGAAGACGGCCGAGGCGTGCGCGCGCGGCGGCATCGAGCATTACCTGCCGCTGCGCACCCGCACGCGCGTGTACCAGCGGCGCCAGGTCACGACGTCGCTGCCGCTCTTTCCCGGCTACCTGTTCGTGAACGCGGACGAGGCCGGCCGGCTGGCGCTGCAGAAGACCAACCACGTGCTGCGCTTCCTGGTGCCGGGGCGGCCGCGCCGGATGCTGCGCCAGCTCGTGCAGGTGCGGCGCGCGCTGCGGGCGGACCCGACGCTGGCCGCGGTGAAGCCGCTCGCCGTCGGCCGCCGCGTGCGCATCATGGCCGGCCCCTTCCAGGGGCTGGAGGGCCTGGTGACGCGGCTTTCGTCGACCATGCGCGTCGTGCTCACGGTCGAGATGATCGGCCAGGCGATTGCCGTGCAGGCCGAGCGGACCCAGGTGGAACCGTTGTGAGGAGCGCGCCATGACGCTGACCGTCCAGCCGGGACGCCCCTTGCGCGGCGAGGTGCGGGTGCCCGGCGACAAGTCCCTGTCCCATCGCGCGGCGCTGTTCGCCGCGCTGGCCGAGGGCGAGAGCGTGGTGGAACGCTTCCTGGTCTCCGGCGTGACGGCGGCGATGCTGGACGCCCTGACCGCGGTCGGCGTGCGGTGGCAGGTGTCGGGCGAACGCCTGACCCTGCAGGGCCGCGGGTTCGCCGGCTGGCGCGCGCCGGCGCAGCCGCTCGACTGCCGCCATTCGGCCACGACGATCCGCCTGCTGGCGGGTGCAGTGGCGGCCTCGGGCGTGGGAGCCGTGCTGGACGGCTCGGCCGGGCTGCGGCGGCGGCCGATGAACCGCGTGGTCGAGCCGCTGCGGCAGATGGGCGTGGCGATCGAGGCGGCGGCCGGCGGCGGCTGCCCGCTGCGCCTCGCGCCGCGGCCGGCGGGCCAGCGGCTCCGGCCGGCCGCTCACACGCTGCCCGTGGCCAGCGCGCAGGTCAAATCGTGCCTGCTGCTGGCCGCGCTGGCGGCCGGCGGACCGGTGACGATCCGCGAGCCGGGGCCGTCGCGCGACCACACGGAGCGGATGCTGGGGGCGATGGGTGTGAGGATCGAGGGCGCGCCGGGGGCCGTCACGCTCCACCCGCCCGCCGCGGCCTTGCGGCCGCTGGCGATGGCGCTGCCCGGCGACCTGTCGGCCGCGGCGTTCCTGATCGTGGCCGCGCTGATCGTGCCGGGTTCGGAGATCGTGCTGCGCGACGTGGGCGTCAACCCGACGCGCACCGGGCTGCTGGACGTGCTGCGGGCCATGGGCGCGGATCTGGCGGTCGCCAACCGGCGCGAGGAGTCGGGCGAGCCGGTGGCCGACCTGACGGTCCGGCACAGCCGCCTGCGCGGCACGCGCGTGGCGGGCGACCTGGTGGTGCGCATGATTGACGAGTTTCCGGTCTTCGCGGCGGCGGCGGCGTTCGCGGAGGGCGCGACCGAGGTGCGCGAGGCGGCGGAACTGCGCGCCAAGGAGAGCGATCGCATTGACGCCGTCGTGGGCGAGCTGCGGCGGCTCGGCGTGGCCATCGAGGCGCTGCCGGACGGTTTTCGCGTGCAGGGGGGGCGCGTGGCCGGCGGCGCGGCCGACGGCCGCGGCGATCACCGCATCGCCATGTCGTGCGCCGTCGCCGGCCTGGCCGCGGACGCGCCGGTGGCGGTCGCCGGCGCGGAGATCGTGAAGGAGTCCTTCCCCGGCTTTGCCGCGACGCTGCGCAGCCTGGGGGCGGCAGTAGACGGGGCGTGAACCGCCCGCTGAAGATGGTCGGAAGAGGCCATCACGCTGGCGCCAGCCGTTCCAGGCAGCGGCGGACGCGCGCCTGGAGCGGTTCGTCGAGCGGCCGGAAGGGCAGGCCGGTGACCTGCTCGTACGCCTGGATGTAGCGGCGGGCGGCCTCGACGCGGATGTCGTCCGGCAGCGGCGGCGGCTCGCCCTCCCCGCGGAACCCCTGCCCCACCAGCCACTCGCGCACGAACTCCTTGTCGAGCTTCTGCGGGTCCTGGCCGGCGCCGAAGCGCGCGGCGTAGGTGTCGGCATGCCAGTAGCGCGAGGAGTCGGGCGTGTTGATCTCGTCGCTGAAAACCAGCCGTCCGTCGAGCGTGCCCAGCTCGTACTTCGTGTCCACGAAGATCAGTCCGCGCGCGGCGGCGTGCGCGGAGGCGGCCGCGTACATGCGGAAGCAGAGATCGGCGGCGGCGTCGAAGGTGGCGGCGTCAATCAGCCCCTCGGCGATCGCCTCGCCGCGCGAGACGTTGCGGTCGTGCTCCTCGTGCTTGGTGGTGGGCGTCAGGATCGGCTGCGGCAGCTTCTGGTCCTTGCGCAGCCCGTCGGGCAGCCGGTGGCCGCAGAAGTCGCGCACGCCGCGCTCGTAGTTGTACCAGGCCGAGGTCTTGGTGACGCCGGTGATGTAGCCGCGCACCACGAACTCCAGGTTGAGCTGGCCGCACTCGGCCACGACCATGACGTTCGGGTCGGGCACGGAAAGCATGTGGTTGGGCGCGACCCCGCGCGTGCGCTCGAACCAGAAGGCCGCAAGCTGGTTGAGCACCTGCCCCTTGAAGGGGATCGTGCCCAGGACGCGGTCGAAGGCCGAGACGCGGTCGGTGGTGACCAGCACGCGCCGGCCCGGCAGCAGGTAGCTGTCGCGCACCTTGCCGCTGACGCGGCGGCCCAGCCCCTGGAAGTCGGTGGCGTCGAGGACGTTCCGGAGCTCGTCGCGGATGCGGGATTCAGCGATCATGGTTTGCCTACGATGTCGTGGATGGCGTTGAGGAACTGGTTCACGTCCGCAAAGCGCTTGTAGACCGAGGCGAAGCGGACGTAGGCGACCTCGTCGAGCTTCTCCAGGCGCGCCATGACCTTTTCGCCGATCACGCTGCTCGGCACCTCGGCGTCGAACCCCTGCTCGGTTTCCTCGATGATCTCGTCCACCAGCGCCTCGATCTGCGCCGGGCTGACCGGCCGCTTCTCGCAGGCGCGCATGATGCCGCTCATGAGCTTGAGGCGGCTGAGCTCCTCGCGGCGGCCGTCGCGCTTGACCACGCGCAGGGCGTCCTTGACGATCTCCTCGTAGGTGGTGAAGCGGTGGTTGCAGCCCAGGCACGCGCGCCGCCGCCGGATGGCGGAGCCGTCGCGCGCGGCGCGGCTGTCGAGCACCTTGTCGTCGTTATGTCCGCACTTCGGGCACCGCATGCGTCCTGTCCCCTTCCCTCCGGTCCGGCGTCCGGCCGCCGCTCAGCGCCTGGCGGCCGCGAGCACGGCGTTCACGACCCGTTCCGGCGCCAGGTCCTTGACCAGCCGGACGCTCTTGGCGTCCAGTCCGGCCACGTGCTCCAGCGCGACACCGGGCACGTCCACGCCGAACACCACCACGGGAATCGTGCGCGTGCCCGGCAGGCGCCGCAGCACGCCGCAAAGCTCGTCGGCGCTCATGCCGGCCAGTTCCAGGCGCAGCGCGATCACGGCCGGCCGGGCGGTCACGGCCGCCTCGAGGGCGTCCGGGCCGCTGAAACTGCTCTTGACGCTGCAGCCGGCCTGCGCCAGCGCCGCGGAGAGCGAGGCATGGAGGGCGCGGTCGGACTCGGCCAGCAGCACCGGCAGTACCGGCGCGGGCGGCCGGGCGGCCTCGCCGCCCCGCAGGAAGACGATGCGGCTCACCTCGGTGAGCAGGTCGGCCGGGTCGCACGGCTTGGCGATGAAGCCGTCAATCTGCTTGTTGGCGAAATAGGAGGCCATGGCGGCGCGCGCGGTGAGCACCAGCACGGGATACTGCGTGCTGCCGTCGGCGTTGGTGATGCGGTCGAGAAAGCCGATGCCGCCCATGCCGGGCATGCTCATGTCGAGGATGATGACGTCCGGCGGCTGCGGCCGCAGCTTCTGGAGGGCCTGCTCGCCGCTGGTGGCGGTGACGACCTCGTAGCCCTCGTAGCTCAGAAAATCGCCGAGGGTCTCCAGCAGGCTGGAGTCGTCGTCGACCAGCAAAATACGCCGTCGGGTGGCAGGTGCGGTGGCCATGGCAATCACCCCTCGCGCCGGGTGCGCGTTCGGGCGGGATTGTAGCAGCCCCGCTGACGCGGCGCAACCCGTGCAGCCGCGCATTGCCAACCGGGTCGGGGAGACGTATTCTGCTGGCGCATGCAACCGCCGTGTCCGGTTTTCGACGCTCACGTCCACACCTACCCCGACGCCATCGCGCAGCGGGTCGTGAGCGACCTGGGCGCGCGCTTCTTCGATCCGCAGGGACGGCCGGGGTACGACGGCACGCGCGCCGGCCTGCTCGCCCGCCTGGCAGCCGGCGGCATTGCCGGCGCGCTGAATGCCCCGATCGCGACGCGGCCGGACCAGACGGTCTCCATCAACAACTGGGCCGCGGCCGGCAACCGCTGGCCGGTACTTTCGCTCGGGACCGTGCATCCCGACCAGCCCGACGTCGCGGCCGAACTGCGCCGCGTGCGCGACCTCGGCCTGCCGGGCATCAAGCTGCACCCCGAGTACCAGTCGTTCGCGCCCGACGAGCCGCGCCTCGATCCGGTCTGGCGCACCTGCCGCGATCTGGGCCTGACCGTCCTGCTGCACGCCGGCGGCGACCGCGCCTTCCGACCGCCCTTCCGCGCCACGCCCACGGTCGTGGGCCGCGTCGTCCGCGCCTGGCCCGGCCTGACGCTGGTCGCCGCGCACCTGGGCGGGTTCCAGATGTGGGACGAGTTCGAGCGCGAACTGGCCGGACAGCCGCTCCACCTCGACACCTCGTACACGATCGGCTTCCTGCCCGACGAGCAGTTCCTGCGCATCGTGCGCCGGCACGGCGTCGAGCGCATCCTCTTCGGCTCGGACGGCCCCTGGCAGGATCCGGCCGAGGCGCTCGCCAACTTCCGGCGGCTGCCCTTGACGCCGGCCGAGCAGCGCGCCATCCTGTGGGAGAACGCCGCGAGGATCCTGCCACTGCCTTCCCATCCCCCATGCGCCCCTCCTCCCCGGCCATGACGGCACCTTCCCTCCAGCCCCTGCGCGTGACGGTCGTCCAGAACGCCGCCGGCAGCGACGTCGAGGCCAACCTGGCGTGGATCGAAGCGCGCCTGCCGCCGGCCGGCGCCACCGATCTCGTGGCCCTGCCGGAAGTCTTCGCCTTCCGCGGCGGCGACGAGCAGTTGCGCGCGGCCGCCGAGCCGCGCGACGGCCGCGCCGGCCGCTGGCTCGCCGCCCAGGCCGCCGCCCGCCGCGCCTGGTTCCTGGCCGGCAGCATCATGGAGCGGGACGGCGAACGCCTCTTCAACACCTCGCTGCTCTTCGACCGCGCCGGAAAGCTCGCCGCCGCCTACCGCAAGATCCACCTCTTCGAGGCGCGGCTCGAAAGCGGCCACGTGGTGCGCGAGCGCGACGTGTACGAACCCGGCGACACGCCGGTGCTGGCCGACATCGAGGGCTGGCGCGCCGGGCTTTCGATCTGCTACGACCTGCGCTTCCCCGAACTGTTCCGCCGCTACGCCGCGCAGGACGCGACCATCCTCTTCATCCCCGCCAACTTCACCCAGCGCACGGGACGCGACCACTGGGAGGTGCTCGTGCGCGCGCGGGCCATCGAGAACCAGTGTTTCGTCGTCGCGCCCGACCAGTGCGGCGCCAATCCGGTCAACCGCAGCCGCAGCCACGGCCACAGCGCCGTCGTCGGCCCGTGGGGCGAACTGCTGGCCGAGGCCGGCGACGAACCGGCCGTGCTGCAGGTCGCCCTCGACCCGGCGCTGCTCCACGCCACCCGCCACCGCGTGCCGGCGCTGATGCATCGGAGACTGTCGTGATATGACCTCCCCCGTCCAGATCCTGGCCGGCATGGCCGCGGCCGGGCTGGTCGCCGGGCCGCAGCGGCCGGAGGCCCTGCTGGCCGGGGCCGTGGCCGGAGTGCTGCCGGACGCCATTGACGCCTGGATGCGCCGCCTCTTCCGGCCGCCCGACGTGGTGGTCACGCCCGACCCGTTGGCGCCGGATGCCGCCCTGCTCGCGACCGGCGTCCACACCGCGCTGCGCCACGCGTGGGAGCGGCAGCAGCGCTGCCGCCTGCGCCTCAACCCGCTGCCCGACGGCGAGGGCGGCCACACGGCATACCTGTTTGACGTGGACCGCGAGCACCGCGCCGCCATCCTGCTGGGCGACCGCCTGGCGCGGCTCGACGCCATGCCCGCGCCGCTCTCGCCGCACCACGCCGTGCCCGTGCGCGTGGGCAACACCCCGCGCGACCTGCTGCTCTCGCCCTCCGGCAAACGGATCGTCAGCCGCGACCTGTCGCGCGTGGCGGACATCGGCCATTCCTTCCTGCCCGCCGCCCTGGCCGCCGCCCTGGCCGGCGCGGCGGGCGGCGCGTGGCTGGCCGCCGCCGCCGCCGCCGCGTCGCTCGCGCACCTGCTGCTCGACCTCGGCGGCCGCGGCGAAATCGCGCCCTGGCGGCCGCTCTCCGCGCGGGCCGTCCGCGGCCGCCGCTTCTGGGACGACTCGCGCCTGCCAACCAACATCGTCGCCGCGGCCATCGCGGCGGCTTTCGTGCTGACCGTCGTCGGCGGCGGGTGAGGCCCGCGGCCATGGAAGCGCTGCTCTCCCTCGGATCGAATCTCGGCGACCGTCTCGCCAACCTGGCGGCGGCGCGCGACGCCATCGGCCGCCTGCCGCAGACGCGCCTCGCGGCCGCCTCGCGCGTCTACGCGACCGAGCCGGTGGACCCGGCCCCCGCCGGCCGCACGCCCGAGTACCGCAACGCGGTGCTGGCCGTCGAGACCGGGTTGGAACTCCGCGCCTTCGCCGGCGCGCTCTTCGCGATCGAGGCGCGCCTCGGCCGCGAGCGCCCGTTCCCCAACGCGCCGCGCACGATCGATATTGACGTCATCGCCTTCGGCCCGTTGCGGGCGGCCGGCGCGCTCAACCTGCCCCACCCGCTTGCCGTACGGCGCCGGTTCGTGCTGGAGCCGCTGGCGGAAATCCGCGGCGGCCTCGTGCTGCCCGGGCAGTCGCGCACCGTCCGCGAACTGCTCGCCGCGCTCCCCACGTCGCCGCGCGTCTGGCCGGCGCCGGAACAGTGGGAGTGACGCCCCGCGCCGTTTCGGGATTGCCTGCGGCACAGGGCTTGCGCCAGAATGGCGCCCATCGGAGGCATGCCGCCATGAACGCCCGAACGCCAGGACCCGGCACGCTCGCGCTGCACGCCGGCCAGTCGGCCGACCCGTCCACGCACGCCTGTGCCGTGCCCATCTACGCCACCAGTTCCTACGTGTTCCCCACCACGGAATACGCCGCCGACCTCTTCGCGCTCCGGCAGTCCGGCAACATCTACTCGCGGCTGATGAACCCGACCTGCGACGTGCTCGAGAAGCGCCTGGCCGCGCTCGAAGCCGGCGCCGCCGCGCTGGCCTTCGCCAGCGGCCAGGCCGCGATCACCGCCGCGGTCTGCACGCTCGCCCGCTCCGGCCAGAACATCCTCTCCTCGCGCAGCCTCTACGGCGGCACGTGGACGCTCTTCACGCAGACCTTCGCGCGCCTCGGCATCGAGGTGCGCTTCTTCGACGCCGACCGGCCGGAGCAGATCGCGAAGCTGGCGGACCGCCAGACGCGCCTGGTCTACCTCGAAGCCGTCGGCAACCCGCGCAACGACGTGCCCGACTACCGCGCCATCGCCGACGCCGCCCACGCCGCCGGCCTGCCGCTGGCGGTCGACAACACCGTGCTGACGCCCTTCCTGCTGCGCCCGATCGAGCACGGCGCCGACCTGGTCGTCTACTCCACCACCAAGTTCCTCGGCGGCCACGGCCTGCACGTCGGCGGCGCGCTGGTGGACGCCGGCTCCTTCCCCTGGGCGCGCGACGCCGGCCGCTGGCCCGAGTTCTGCGCGCCCGACCCCGCCTACCACGGTGTGGTATTCGCCGAGGCGGCCAAGGGGGCCGGCAACGCGGCCGCGGCCCTCTATGCGCGCACGCACTGGCTGCGCGACACCGGCGCCTGCATGAGCCCGTTCGCGGCCTTCCTCTTCCTGGTCGGCATCGAGACGCTCCACGTGCGCATGGAGCGGCACGTGCGCAACGCGCAGCAGGTCGCCGAATGGCTGGCCCGCCACCCGGCCGTGGCGTGGGTCAACTACCCCGGCCTGCCCGGCCACCCCCACCACGCCAACGCGCGCCGCTTCCTGCCGCGCGGCGCCGGCGCCATCGTCGGCTTCGGCGTGCGCGGCGGGCCGTCGGCCGGCGTGACCTTCATCAACCGCGTCCAGCTCGCCACCCACCTGGCCAACATCGGCGACGCCCGCACGCTGGTGATCAACCCGGCTTCCACCACGCACTCGCAGCTCACGCCCGAGGAACAGCAGGCCGCCGGCGTCTCGCCGGAGTTCGTCCGCCTCTCGGTCGGCATCGAGGACGTGGAGGACATCCTGGCCGACCTCGACCAGGCGCTGGCCGCCGCCCGAAGCGCGTAACCGACCGCAGGAGTCCGCCATGCCCGCTGCCCGCGTCCACAAGATCGGCATCATCCTCAACGGCGTCACCGGCCGCATGGGCACCCACCAGCACCTGCTGCGCTCGCTGGTGCCCCTGATCCGACAGGGCGGCATCGCCGTCTCGCCGACCGAGTTCATCCTGCCCGACCCGATCCTCGTCGGCCGCAACCCGGTCAAGCTGGAGAAGCTCGCCGCGCAGTCCGGGATCGCCAAGTGGAGCACCGACCTCGACGCCCTGCTGCGGGACGACGCCTACCCGGTCTACTTCGACGCCCAGGGCACCAGCCTGCGCGTGCCGGCCGTGACGCGCGCCATCCGCGCCGGCAAGCACGTCTACTGCGAGAAGCCCACAGCCACGAACACGGCCGAGGCGTACGCGCTCTACCGGCTGGCGAAGAAGGCCGGCGTCCGCAACGGCGTCGTGCAGGACAAGCTCTGGCTGCCGGGCTTCCTCAAGCTCCGGGCGCTGATCGAGCGCGGCTTCTTCGGCCGCATCCTGTCGGTCAAGGGCGAGTTCGGCTACTGGGTCTTCGAGGGCGACACCGTGCCGGCCCAGCGCCCGAGCTGGAACTACCGGAAGGAGGACGGCGGCGGCATCATCCTCGACATGCTCTGCCACTGGCGCTACCTGATCGACAACCTGTTCGGCCCGGTCAAGGCCGTGAGCTGCCTGGGCGCCACGCACGTGACGAGGCGCACGGACGAGTCCGGCAAGCCGTACGCCTGCACGGCCGACGACGCCGCCTACGCCACCTTCGAGCTGGCCGGCGGCGTCGTCTGCCACTTCAACTCCTCGTGGTGCACGCGCGTGCGGCGCGACGACCTGCTGACCGTGCAGGTGGACGGCCTCAACGGCTCGGCGGTGGCCGGCCTGCGCGACGTCTGGATCCAGCCCTACGGCGCCACGCCGCGCCCGGTCTGGAACCCGGACGTGCCGCAGGCCGTGGACTTCCACGGCTCCTGGCAGAAGGTGCCGGAGCAGCGCGAGTTCGACAACGCCTTCAAGGCGCAGTGGGAGCTGTTCCTGCGACACGTCGTGCTGGGCGAGCCGTTCCGCTGGACGCTCCTCGAGGGCGCCAAGGGCGTGCAGCTCGCCGAGAAGGGCCTCGAATCCTGGCGCCGGCGCGCCTGGGTGAAGATTCCGGAGCTGAAGCCATGAAACGCGTCGCCCTCATCACCGGCTCCGGCCGCGGCATCGGCCTGGGCATCGCGCGCTGCCTCGCCGCCGAGGAGTTCGACCTGGCCGTCAACGACGTGCACGAGGAGGCGGCCGTGGCCGACGCCCTCGCCGGCCTGCGCGGCCTCGGCGCGCGCGTGCTGTACTGCCGCGCCGACGTCACCGACCCCGCGGCGCGCCGGCAGATGCTGGACGCCATCCGCCGCGAATTCGGCCGGCTGCACGTGCTGGTCAACAACGCCGGCGTGGCGCCGAAGGTCCGGGCCGACATTCTGGAGGCCACGGAGGAGAGCTTCGACCGGCTGATCGCCATCAACCTGCGCGGCCCCTACTTCCTCACGCAGGCCGCGGCCAACTGGATGATCGAGCAGCAGAAGGCCGACGCCGCCTTCCGCGGCTGCATCGTCAACATCTCGTCCATCTCCGCCACCGTGGCCTCGGTCACGCGCGGCGACTACTGCATCTCCAAGGCCGGCGTCAGCATGGCGACGAAGCTCTGGGCCGCCCGCTTGGGCGAGTTCGACCTGCCGGTCTACGAAATCCGGCCCGGCATCATCCGCACGGACATGACCGCCGCCGTCACCGCCAAATACGACAAGCTGATCGCCGAGGGCCTGCTCGTGCAGGGCCGCTGGGGCCTGCCGGAGGACATCGGCCGCGCCGCGGCCGCCCTCGTGCGGGGAGACTTCGCCTACTCCACCGGCCAGGTGATCCTGATTGATGGCGGGCTTTCCGTCCCGAGACTCTGACCGCATGAAGACCACCACCTGCCACACACTCGTCCTCGGCTCCGGCGCGGCCGGTCTCAACGCCGCCGTGCAGTTGCGGCGCCTGGGCGTCGAGGACGTGCTCGTCGTCACCGAGGGCCTCGACCAGGGCACCTCCATCAACACCGGCAGCGACAAGCAGACCTACTACAAGCTCGGCCTCTGCGGCGACGCGGCCGATTCGCCGCGCGACCTGGCCGGGACCTTTTTCGCCGGCGGCTCGATGCACGGCGACCTGGCCCTGGCCGAGGCGGCCAACTCGGCGCGCGCCTTCCTGAACCTGGTCAACCTGGGCGTGCCTTTCCCGCGCGACCGCTACGGGCAGTTCGTGGGCTACAAGACGGACCACGACCCGCGCCAGCGCGCGACGTCGGTCGGGCCGTACACCAGCCGCGACATGTGCCGCGCGCTGATCGCCGAGGTGCGGCGGCTGAAGATCCCGGTGCACGCCAGGCGCACGGCCGTGGCGCTGCTGACCGTCGGCAAACCCGGCGCGGTCCGCGCCGCCGGCGCCGTCGCGCTCGACGCCCGGGGCGCGGCGCAGGCGTACCTGGCCGAAAACGTCGTCTTTGCCGTGGGCGGGCCGGGCGGGCTGTACCGCACGAGCGTCTACCCCACCTGCCACACGGGCGGCATCGGCCTGGCGCTGGAGGCCGGCGCGCGGGCGCAGAGCCTGCCGGAGTCGCAGTACGGGCTGGCGTCGGTCAAGTTCCGCTGGAACGTCTCGGGCACCTACATGCAGGTGATCCCGCGCTTCGTCAGCACGGCGGCGGACGGCCGCAGCGACCCGCAGGAGTTTCTGCTGCCGTGGTTCGACACGCCGGAGCAGGCTTTCGACCGCGTGTTCCTCAAGGGCTACCAGTGGCCGTTCGACACGCGCAAGATGGCGGGCGGGTCGTCGCTGGTGGACATCCTGGTCTACATCGAGAACGTCGTGCGCGGCCGGCGCGTGTTTCTCGATTTCCGGGCCAACCCCGCCGGCTTCGACTTCGGCCGGCTCGGGCCGGAGGCCGCCGACTACCTGCGCAAGTCCGGCGCCACGACCGGCACGCCGTTCGAACGGCTCCGGACGATGAACCCGGGCGCCATCCAGCTTTACCGCGACCACGGCATTGACATCGCGAAGGAGATGCTGGAGGTCGCCGTCTGCGCCCAGCACAACAACGGCGGGCTGGCCGGCAACGCCTGGTGGGAGTCGCTCAACATCGCCCGCCTGTTCCCGGTCGGCGAGGTCAACGGCTCGCACGGCGTCTACCGTCCCGGCGGGTCGGCGCTCAATTCCGGCCAGGTCGGCAGCCTGCGCGCGGCCGAGTACATCGCCGCGCGCTGCCGCGGCCGGACGCTCGACCGTGCGGCGGCGCGCCAGGCGGCGCGGCGCGCGCTGGCCGACCTGCAGGCGTGGCTGGTCCGCGCCGCCGCCGCCGCGACCGACTGGCGCGCCGAGCGCGCCGAGCTGCAGGCGCGCATGAGCGCCGACGGCGCGCACATCCGCTCGGCCGACGGCGCGGCCCGGGCCGCCGCCGCGGCGCGCGCGCAGTGGCGGCGGCTGGCGCAGGCCGGCTGCCGCTTCCGCGGCGCGC
>Ga0233425_10003870_pt1 | contig 26253 bp, 23 predicted proteins | sample Watercolumn_Towu_2_FD_181712 | JGI IMG/M metagenome (GOLD analysis project Ga0233425, IMG submission 181712) | Freshwater microbial communities from Lake Towuti, South Sulawesi, Indonesia - Watercolumn_Towuti2014_140_MG | ecosystem: Environmental > Aquatic > Freshwater > Lake | place... | reverse complement strand
TCAAATGGTTCAATCGCACCAAGGGCTACGGATTCGTGGTGCGCGACGGCGCGCCGGGCGATATCTTCGTCCATGTCGAGACCTTGCGACGCTGCGGCCTGGACGATCTCCTGCCGGGCGAGACGGTCGCGGTGCGATTCGCCGAGGGCCCCAAGGGTCTGGTGGTCGCGGAAATCAGACCGGGCGGATGATCGATCCGCCCCGATAAGGGTGGATGCGTGATGCTGCGTCGTGGAATACTGGCCGTCCTGTTCGCCGGAGCCGTGCTGGCTGCATGCGCGGGGGCGGGAACGCCCAAGGACGCGAACGGAAACCCGCTGGAACCCCTGACCATCACCACCGCGACCGGCGAACACAAATTCATGGTCGAGATCGCCGACGACGAGGCCGAACGCCAGCGCGGGCTGATGTTCCGCGATCCGCTGCCGGACGACCGCGGCATGCTGTTCCAGTTCCCGGACGTGGCCGAGCGCGGCTTCTGGATGCGCAATACCCCCAGCCCGCTGGACATCATCTATATCGACCCGCGCGGCCGGATCGTCTCGATCGCGAAGAACGCCACGCCCCAGTCCGAGGCGATCATTCCGTCGAACGGTCCGGCCAGCGGCGTTCTGGAGCTGCGCGCCGGCCGCGCCGACGAGATCGGGGCGAAACCGGGCGACAAGGTGCGCCACCCCTTCTTCGCGGAATAAGTCCCCCGGCGCGTTGCGGCGCGGGGCCGAGTGTGTCAAATCCCGCCGCCGGAGTGTAGCGCAGCCTGGTAGCGCATCTGGTTTGGGACCAGAGGGTCGGAGGTTCGAATCCTCTCACTCCGACCATTTTTGATGGCGCCATCGCTCGCGACGCGGTCGCTCGCTGCCTGAGCGCGTTGTATGAGGCGATGTCGCCTCGCCAGATGAGAGTTACCCCATGCTCGCCCGCATCTATCGCCCCGCCAAGACCGCGATGCAGTCCGGCAAGGCTTCGGCGAGAGAGTGGCGTCTGGAGTTCGAGCCGGCCTCGGCGCGGACGATCGACCCGCTGATGGGCTGGACCAGTTCGTCGGACATGAACGGCCAGGTGCGCCTCACCTTCGATTCGGCCGAGGAGGCGGTGGCCTACGCCGAGCGCCACGGGATTCCGTTCCGTCTGCACGAGCCCCAGGATCCGCCGGTGATCCTGAAAGCCTACGCCGACAATTTCGCGACGTTCCGCAAACAGCCCTGGACGCACTGATTCCTGTTGCGGCTATCGCGCTTCGCGCTACTTGAGCCCATCCTTGTTCGGCTATCGCGCTTCGCGCTACTTGAGCCCATCCTTGTTCGGCTATCGCGCTTCGCGCTACTTGAGCCACGGGCGCCCATAGCTCAACCGGATAGAGCACCCGCCTTCTAAGCGGGATGTTGCAGGTTCGAGTCCTGCTGGGCGCGCCATCCCTGAACCGCGGGGTCGCCCGCGCATTGAGGGGCGATGCGGATCGCGACCTTCAACATCAACGGCGTCAATACGCGGCTGCCGAACCTGCTGGAGTGGCTGGAGGAGGCGCGGCCGGATGTGGCCTGCCTGCAGGAGCTGAAGGCGACGGACGTCCAATTCCCGGCGAAGGCGATCCGCGACGCGGGCTATCACGCCGTGTGGAAGGGCGAGCATCGCTGGAACGGGGTGGCCATCCTGTCGCGGGAAGAGCCGGTGGTGACGCGGCGCGGCCTGCCGGGCGACGAGAAGGACGTCCAGAGCCGCTATATCGAGGCGGCGGTGGACGGGGTGCTGATCGCGTCGCTGTATCTGCCCAACGGCAATCCGCAGCCGGGGCCGAAATTCGACTACAAGCTGGCGTGGTTCGAGCGGCTGATCGCGCATGCCGGGACGCTGCTGGCCAGCGGGGCGCCGGTGGTGCTGGCGGGCGACTACAATGTCGTGCCGACCGAGGCCGACATCTACAACAGCCGTTCATGGAAGAAGGACGCCCTGCTGCAGCCCGAGAGCCGGGCGGCGTACGCGCGGCTGCTGGAGCAGGGCTGGACCGACGCCGTCCGGGAGCGGTTTCCGCATGATCCGCCGCCGTGGACCTTCTGGCAGTATTTCCGGCAGGCGTGGGAGCGGGACGCGGGCCTGCGGATCGATCACCTGCTGCTGAGCCCGTCGGTGGCCGGGCGACTGAGCGACGCGGGGGTGGATCGCGAGGTGCGCGGGCGGGAACGGGCCAGCGACCATGCGCCGACCTGGATCGTGCTCGACTGAACCGGGGCGCAGCGTGGCCGTTGAGAGAGCATGGCGCGTGCTCTGAAGGTCTTTTCCTATTCCGACGGCTTCCACTCCTGGACCGTGGCGGCCTCGTCGCGGGCCAAGGCGCTGGAGGCCTGGGGCGTGAAGCGGGACCTGTTCAAGGACGGGTCGGCCGTCGAGGCGCCCGAGGGGCCGGACAGGGAGGCCGCGCTGAAGGCGCCGGGCGAACTGATCGAGCGCGGCCTGTCGGTCGATATCGGCAAGGTGGAGAAGACCAAGGCTCCGAAGGCGGCGAAGAAGCGCGGCCCCGGCGCAAAGGATCTGGCCCGGGTGGAACTGCTGGAGGAGGAGCTGGCGGAGCTGGACGCGGCCCAGGCCGGGGAGACGGCGGCGCTGGAGGCGCGGCGGGCCGGGCTGGAGCAGGAGGCGAAGGCGCTGGAGCAGCGTCAGTCGAAGGCGCGGGAGGCGCTGAAGACGAAGCTGAAGGCCGCGCGGGCCAGGATCAGCGGCTAGCGGCGCGCCAGGCGGCGAGACCGGTTTCGAGATCGGCGATCAGGTCGGCGGGCGCCTCAAGCCCGACGTGAAGGCGCAGCAGCGGGCCGGGCAGGGCGGGCGGATGGCGGCGGCCGGACAGCTGGCCGGTCTCATGGGTGATCAGGCTTTCGAAACCGCCCCAGGAATAGCCGAGGCCGAACAGCTCCAGCGCGGACATGAGGGCGTGGGCGGCGGCCTCGTCGCCGCCCTGCATGACGACGCCGAACAGGGAGGCGGCGCCCCTGTAGTCGCGGCGCCAGAGGTCGTGGCCGACCGAACCGGGCAGGGCGGGATAGAGGATCCGGGCGACCTCGGGCCGCGACTGGAGCCAGGTCGCGACGGTCATCGCCGAGCGGGCCTGCTCCTCGTAGCGCAGGGGCAGGGTGCGGAGGCCGCGCAGGGCCAGCCAGGCGTCGTCGGGTGAGACCCGCCAGCCGAGGTCCTCGATGGTGTCATGGACGGCGCGGCCCACGGCGGCGTCGGCGACGGCGATGGAGCCCATGAGCAGATCGGAATGGCCGCCGACGTATTTGGTCACCGCCTGAACGCTGACGTCGACGCCGTGGGCCAGAGGCCGGAAGGCCAGGCCGGCGGCCCAGGTGTTGTCCATGACGGTGCGCACGCCGCGCGCGCGGCAGGCGGCGGCGAGGGCGGGCACGTCCAGCATCTCGAACGTCAGCGATCCGGGCGATTCGATCAGCAGGACGCGGGTCCTGTCGGTCAGGCAGGCGAGGACGCCGTCGGTCGAGGCCTCAGGCGCGTGGAAGACGGTCGTGACGCCCCGCGCCTTCATATGACGCATCAGGAAGCGGCGGCTGGGGCCGTAGAGGGCGTCGGTGGTCACCACCTCGTCGCCGGGACGCGCCAACGCCGTCAGCGGCACGGTGACGGCGGCGAGACCCGAGGGGACGAGGAAGGCGTCGGTCCCTCCTTCGAGATCGGCCAGGGCGGCGCGGAGCTCGCGGGCGGCGGTCAGGTCCTCGATGCCGTAGACGGGGCCGAGCGCGGCATCGCGCATGTCAGCGGGGGCGTCGTTCAGCAGGGTGGAGGCCCGCTCGACGGGCGGGGCGACCGCGCGGCGTCCACGGCCGCGCCGGGTGGCGGAGGCGATCATTCGGGTGCGGTCGCTGCGGTCGGACATCGGGGCCGTGGGAAGGGTTGCAGATCGGCGTCCAAAGGCCTCTAAAGCGAGGCGGGGCGCAAGGTCTGAGAGACTTCGGCGAGGCGGTATGAGTGCAGGTTCGAGGGTGCGCCCCATAGCGGTCGCGGCGATCGCAGCCGCGGTTCTGGCGCTTGCCGCCTGCGGCAGGGGCGACAGGCAGGCCGACGAGACCGCGGACGCCGGCGCCCAGACGAACACCGCCGCCCCCGAATTCGCCAGTCCGACCCTGGCGACGATCAAACGGCGCGGCCGGCTGAACTGCGGCGTGCACGAGGGGCTGGTCGGCTTCGCCTTTACCGACAACCGGGGCCAGTGGCGCGGCTTCGACGCCGACTTCTGCCACGCCCTGGCCGCGGCCGTGCTGGGCGACGCCAATGCGGTGCGCTTCGTGCCCCTGAACAACAGCCAGCGGTTCGAGGCGCTGCGCAGCGGGCGGATCGACGTGCTGTGGCGTTCCACCTCCTGGACCCTGACCCGGGAGGCCCGCGAGGGGGTGCGGTTCGCGGGGATCAACTATTACGACGGTCAGGGCTTCCTGGTGCGGCGGTCGCTGGACCTGGCCAGCGCGGCCGAGCTGAACGGCGCGCGGATCTGCGTGCAGCGGGCCTCGACGTCGGAGCTGAACGTCGCCGACTGGTTCCGGTCGCGCGGGCTGGAATACACGCCCGTGGTCACCGCCAACGAGGAGGCGGCGCGCGCGGCCTACGGGCGCGAGGACTGCGACGCCTTCAGCGCGGACATTTCGGCGCTGGCGGCGGCCCGCACCACCCTGTCGAATCCCGAGCAGCACGCCATCCTGCCCGACGTCATTTCCAAGGAGCCGCTGGGGCCGGCGGTCAAACGCGGGGACGAGGCCTGGACCTCCATCGTGCGCTGGACCCTGAACGCCCTGATCCTCGCCGAGGAGCTGGGCGTGACCCAGGACAACGCCGGCGACATGGCGGAAGATTCGCGCGATCCCCGGGTGCGCCGCCTGCTGGGGACCGAAGGCGACTTCGGCGCCATGATGGGACTGCGCAGGGACTGGGCGAAGTCGGCGATCGAAGCCGAGGGAAATTATGGGGAAATTTTCGCACGGAACGTCGGGGCGGATTCATCGCTCGACCTGACGCGCGGGCTTAACGCACAATGGAACGCAACGCCGGGCGGACTGATCTACGCCCTGCCTTTCAGATAACGACATCGGCGCGGAGCCGGGGGGACGAATGGAAACGACGAAAAAGGGCGGCGTGCCGCTCTATCTGTGGATGCTGCTGGGCTTCGTGGTCGGGCTGGGGGGCGGGCTCTACGTCAACCTGACGGGCCAGACGGTCATCCCCGAGGTGATGTCGATCATCCAGGCCGTGGGCCAGATCTTCCTGCGCCTGCTGTTCATGCTGGTCCTCCCGCTGCTGTTCGCGGCCCTGGCGGTCGGGGTGGCCGAGATGGGAGACCTGAAGTCGCTGGGCCGCGTCGGCTTCAAGACCCTGGTCTTCACCGTCACGGTTTCGGCCATTGCGGTCGGCATCGGCCTGGGCATGGTCAACTGGTTCCGTCCCGGCGACGGGGTCGATCCCGTGCTGGCGCAGCAACTGCTGGCCCAGGGCGCGGAAGGCGCGTCCGCCATCGTCGGCAGTGCGCCCAAGTCGATCGAGGCCGGCCAGTTCTTCCTCGACATGATCCCGTCCAACATCGTCACGGCCGCGGCCGAGAACCAGATCCTGCCCGTGATGGTCTTCGCCCTGATCTTCGGCATCGGCATGGTCATGGCCAAGAGCCCGGCCACCGACGCGCTCCAGAACGCCCTGCAGGGCCTGCTGGAAGTGATGATGAAGCTGATCAATCTGGTCATCAAACTGGCTCCGTTCGCGATCGCGGCCCTGATGTTCAACCTGTCGGCCGTGTTCGGCTGGGACCTGCTGGTGCGGCTGGGCGCCTACGCCGGCGTCGCCGTCGGGGCGATGGCGATCCATATGTTCATCGTCTATCCGCTGCTGGTCTGGATCTTCGGCGGGATGAACCCGCTGAAGTTCGCCAACGGCGTGCGCGAGCCCTTCGTGGTGGCCTTCTCGACCGCCTCGTCCAACGCCACCCTGCCCATCGCCATCAAGGCGGCGGAAGAGAAGCTGATGCTGCCGCGCCGCATCTCGCGCTTCGTCCTGACCGTGGGCGCCACGGCCAACCAGAACGGCACGGCCCTGTTCGAGGGCGTTACGGTCCTGTTCCTGGCCCAGTTCTTCGGCGTCGACCTGAACCTGCAGCAGCAGCTGGTGGTGATGCTGGTCTGCATCCTGGGCGGCATCGGCACGGCGGGCGTGCCCGCCGGCTCGCTGCCGGTCATCGCCCTGATCCTGACCATGGTCGGGGTGCCGGCCGAGGGCATCGGCCTGATCCTGGGCGTCGACCGCTTCCTGGACATGTGCCGGACCACGCTGAACGTCACCGGCGATCTGGTGGCGGCCACGGTGGTCTCGCGCGGCGAGGCCGACGTGCCGGCCGAGATCGCGGGACCGGAGCCGGTCGCGCCCCCGGCCTGACCGCTGGCTATGGGGCGATGTCGGCGTCCGGCCGGCCGCCCCATTCGGCCCAGCTGCCGTCATAGAGGCGGGACGGCTTGCCGAGCACGGCCAGCCCGAGGCTGAGGATGGCCGCGGTGACGCCCGAGCCGCAGGTGGTTATGACCGGCCGCTCCGGATCGACGCCGGCGTCCCGGAAGGCCTGTTCCAGCGCCGGGCCGCGCTTCATCGTTCCGTCGGCGTCCAGCAGGCCCGGGAAGGGCAGGTTCAGCGCCCCGGGCATGTGACCCGAACGCAGGCCGGCGCGGGGCTCCGGTTCGCGGCCGTGGAAGCGTCCGGCGGAGCGGGCGTCCACAACCTGCTCTCCCGCCTCCAGCGCGGAACGGACCTCGGCGAGGCCGGCGACGGCGCGGGCGTCGAGGCGCGGCGAGAAGACGGCGGCGACCGGCGCGGCGGGCGGCCCGCTCTCCACCGTACGGCCTTCGGCCAGCCATTTCGGCAGGCCCCCGTCCAGCACGCGCACGTTCGGGGCGCCCATGACGCGGAACATCCACCAGGCCCGGGCGGACGACCGGATGCCGACCGTGTCGTAGACCACGACGGCGTCGCGCTCTGAAATCCCCAGACCGCCCATGCGCGCGGCGAAGGCGGCGGGCGTCGGCAGCATGTGGGGCAGGGGGCTGTCCCGATCCGAACTGGCGTCCAGATCGAGGAAGACCGCGCCGGGCAGGCGGGCGGCCTCGAAATCCGGCCGTCCGTCGCGCCCGTCCAGATGCCAGCTGGCGTCGACGAGGCGCAGGCCGGGGTCGCCCAGGCGCGCGGCCAGGTCTGCGGTCGTGATCAGGGGCGGCAGGGCGGTCATGTCGGAACCCGGCGCGCGATCAGCCGCGCGCAAGGACGAGCTGTATCACGTCTGTTCTGGCCGAACGGAAGCCGGCCTCGCAGTAGGCGAGATAGAAGCGCCAAAGCCGCCGGAACCGCTCGTCGAATCCGCCCATGCGGCGGATGTCGCCCCAAGCCGCCTGGAACCGTTCGTCCCAGAGCCTGAGGGTGTCGGCATAGTCCTGGCCAAACCGCTCGACGTTGCGCCAGTCCAGTCCGGCGCGGTCGATGACGGGCTTCAACGCCTCTTCCGAGGGCAGCATGCCGCCCGGGAAGATGTATTTCTGGATGAAGTCCGTGCGCTTGTTGTAGCCGCCGAACAGGGCGTCATCGATGGTGATGATCTGCAGGCCGGCCTTGCCGCCGGGCTTCAGCACGTCGTGGATCTTTCCGAAATAGGCGGGCCAGTACTCGATGCCGACGGCCTCGAACATCTCGATGGAGGCGACGCGGTCGAAGCGTCCTTCGACGTCGCGATAGTCGATCAGCTGGATGTCGACCCGGTCGGACAGACCGGTGTTGAACATGCGCTGGCGGGCGAAGTCGTACTGTTCCCGGGAGATGGTGATGCCGGTGACGCGGGCGCCGATTTCCTTCGCCGCGAACTCGGCGAAGCCGCCCCAGCCGCAGCCGATCTCCAGCACCGACTGACCGGACTGGAGGTCCATCAGCCGGGCGAGGGAGGCGTATTTCTCGCGCTGGGCGGCGTCCAGCGAAAGGCCGGGCCGGGTGAACCGCGCCGAGGAGTAGGTCATCGTCCCGTCCAGCCACGACCCGTAGAAGGCGTTGCCGAGATCGTAGTGGGCGTGGATGTTCTTCTTCGACCCCGAGCGGCTGTTGCGGCGGCGCTTGTGCGACAGCCAGTTGAGCGCGCGGACCAGCGGATTGCCGTCGAACAGCCGCTGGATGTGATCGTGGTTGTGGGCGAAGGACTCGAGCAGGGCCGCCAGATGCGGGCTCTCCCACTCGCCGGCCATGTAGCCCTCGGCGAAACCGATGTCGCCCGAGGCGAGCACGCGGCGGGCGAAGCGGTAGTCCTTGACGTGGAAGACCGCGGCCGGCCCCGGCTGGGCGCCGTCCAACTGGTGAACCTCGCCGTTCGGCAGATGGACGGTCAGACGGCCGAAGGTCCAGTTGGAGGCCAGCAGACGCAGCAGCAACGCGAACCCGCGCGGGGTCCGGGCGGTGGTCTGGATGCGCTCGGCGGTGACCGACGTCATGGGCGGGACTGTCCGATGGAGGACGGACAGCCGTCAATCCCCCCCGGCCTCGCGGCCGCCGGCGACCTGTTTGAGGGCGTCGAGGGCGAGCGCCCGGGCTTCGGCGTGATCGACCAGGGGGCGGGGATAGTCGCGGCCGAGGCGGAGACCGGCCGCGGCGAGGACCTCGGGCGGCGCGGTCCAGGGCGCGTGGAGCCAGCGATCGGGAAGGCGGCTGAGTTCGGGAACCCAGCGGCGGACGTAACGGCCGTCTGCATCGAATTTCTGCCCCTGTATGACCGGATTGAAGATTCGGAAGTACGGTGAAGCATCGGCTCCGGATCCAGCGACCCACTGCCAATTCTGAACATTGGAAGCGAGGTCGGCGTCGACAAGGGTGTCGTGGAACCAGCGTTCGCCCTCGCGCCAGTCGATCAGCAGGTGTTTGATCAGGAAGGAGGCGACGATCATGCGCACCCGGTTGTGCATGAATCCGGTCGTCCAGAGCTCGCGCATGCCGGCGTCCACGACGGGATAGCCCGTCTGGCCGCGCTTCCAGGCCGAGAGGCCGGCGGCATCGTCGCGCCAGGGCATGGCGTCGTATTCGGGGCGGAAGGCCGTATCCGTCATCTGCGGGAAGGCGTGCAGCAGGTGGGCGGAGAATTCGCGCCAGCCGATCTCGGCGACGAATTTTTCCGCCTCGGCGGCGGGGACGCGGCCGTCGGCGGCGGCTTCGCGGGCGGCCCGGATGGCGCGCCAGGGACTGAGCTCGCCGAAATGCAGATGCGGAGACAGGCGGCTGGTCGCGGGTTCGGCGGGGCGGTCGCGGCCGACGGAGTAGGACTTCAGCCCCTTGGCGACGAAGGCGGACAGGGCGTTCGAGGCTCCGGCCTCGCCGGGGGTCCAGTCGAAGCCGCCGGACCAGTCGGGCCGGGTCGGGTGCAGGCCCCAGGCGTCGATCTCGTCGGAGACCGCGCCGGGCGGGGTCGTGAGGACCTGCGGGCCGGTCGTGTGCGGCGGCGTTTCGGCCGCGGCGAGCAGGGCCTTCAGGAACGGCGTGAAGACCTTGTAGGGCTGGCCCGAGCCGTTCAGGACGCCGCCCGGAGCGGACAGGAGGGCGGCGTTCCAGCCCTTGCACGCGACGCCTTCGGCCTGGAGGCCGTGGGCGATGTCGGCGTCGCGGGCGAAGGCGTCGGGCTCGAACAGCCGGTTCATGAAGACGGCGCCGGCGCCGGTCTCGTCGATCAGGCGGCGCAGTTCGGCGTCGCTGTCGCCGCGGCGCAGGATCAGGCGCGAGCCGCGCTCTCCCAGGGCGGCGTCGAGCGCGCGCAGGGACTTGTCCAGCCACCAGAGGGAGGCGGCGCCCATGGGACGGACGCGCGAGCCCTGGTCGAGGATGTAGACGGGGACGACCGGCCGTCCGGTTTCGGCGGCGTGGCTCAGGGCCGGATTGTCGGCCAGACGGAGATCCTGCCGGAACCACAGGATGACGGGTCGGTCGTCGGCCTTGGTGGTCATGCGGTCGGGCTCCGTGATAGCTTGCGAACCTATACGTCCGGCGCCACCTGATGGCCGCATGAGTGCGGCATCGACCGCGCGTCGCCAAGCCGCAACTCCGGGAAGTCTGTCTTGTCCAAGCCCAACGCCGTCATCGACATCAAGGAAGGCCTGAAGCGCCCCGTCAGCATCGGCGGCGGTCAGCGCATCGTCTTCATCGCCGGTCCCTGCCAGCTGGAGAGCCGCCAGCACGCGCTGGAGATGGCCCATGCGCTGAAGGAGATCGGCGAGCGGCTGGACGTCGGCGTCATCTACAAGACCAGTTTCGACAAGGCGAACCGGACCTCGGCCACCGCCGCGCGCGGGTTCGGGCTCGAGGGCTCGCTGCCGATCTTCGCGGAGATCCGCGAGGTCACGGGCCTGCCGGTGCTGACCGACGTCCATACCGAGGAGCATTGCCGCATCGCCGCCCAGGCCGTGGACGTGCTGCAGATCCCGGCCTTCCTGAGCCGCCAGACCGACCTGCTGCTGGCCGCCGCGGCGACCGGCAAGGTCATCAACATCAAGAAGGGCCAGTTCCTCGCGCCCTGGGACATGAAGAACGTCATCGCCAAGGTCGTCGGCGCGGGCAATCCCAACGTCATGGCCTGCGAGCGCGGGGCCAGCTTCGGCTACAACACCCTGGTGTCGGACATGCGGTCGCTCCCGATCCTGCGCGAGATCGGCTGTCCGGTGGTGTTCGACGCGACGCACAGCGTGCAGCAGCCGGGCGGGCAGGGGACCTCCTCGGGCGGTCAGCGCGAGTTCGTGCCGGTGCTGGCGCGGGCCGCCGTGGCCGTGGGCGTGGACGCGGTCTTCATGGAGACGCATCAGGACCCCGACAATGCGCCGTCCGACGGGCCGAACATGGTGCCGCTGGACCAGTTCGAGGCCCTGTGCGCCGACCTGATCGCCTATGACGACCTGACCAAGGCGCGGATGGCGAAGGCCGCCTGAATCCGATAGGCCAGGGGGATGGCTGACCGCACGCTCGATCTCGGACAACTGCAGGCGCTGCTGGAGCGGGTGCGCGGGCTGAAGATCGCCTGCGTCGGCGACCTGATGCTGGACCGCTATGTCTATGGCGAGGTCAGCCGGATCTCGCCCGAGGCGCCCATCCCCGTCCTGCGCATGCGCCGCACCGTCGCCATGCCGGGCGGGGTCGGCAATGTGGCCCGCAACGTCGCCGCCCTGGGCGGGGTGGCGCGGCTGGGGGCCGTGGCGGGACAGGACGCGGCCGGAGACGAGCTGGCGGCCCTGATCGCGGCGGAGCCCGGCGTCGAGGACGCCGTCGAACGGCGCGCCGGCGTGGCCACCATCGTCAAGACGCGCTTCGTCGCCGCCGGCCAGCAGCTGCTCCGGCTGGACCAGGAAGAGGCGGCGCTGATGGGCGACGAAAGTGACGCCTTTACGGGCGCTTCCGTCTATCTTTTGTCCGATTACTCCAAGGGCGTGGTCAGCGATCTGGTGATCGCCCAGGCCCTGTCGGCGGCGGCGAAGAGCGGCGCGCCGGTCGTCGTGGATCCCAAGGGGCGCGACTTCGCCCGTTATGGCGCGGTCGATCTGATCAAGCCGAACGCCAGCGAACTGGCCGCCGCAACCGGCCTGCCGGTCGAGAGCGACGCCGAGGTCGAGGCGGCGCTGAAGGCGCTGCTGCACGAGACGACCGCCAGGGCCGTGGTGGTGACGCGCGCCGGCAAGGGCATGAGCCTGATGCGGCGCGGCGAGGCGGTGAAACATTTCCCCGGCCGGGCGCGCGAGGTGTTCGACGTCTCAGGCGCCGGCGACACGGGTCTGGCGGCGCTAGGGCTGGCCCTGGGCGCGGGCGCGTCTCTGGAGACGGCGGTCGAGTTCGCCATCCTCGCCTCGGGCGTGGTGGTCGGCAAGGCGGGAACGGCGGTGGTCACCCCGGCCGAACTGATCGACGCGGAGATGAGCCAGCACGCGGCCGGGGCCCACGCCAAGGTGATGCCGCTGGAGGAGCTGGCGCATGTGGTCGAGGGCTGGAAGCGGCAGGGGCTGAAGGTCGGCTTCACCAACGGCTGTTTCGACATCCTGCACCGCGGCCATGTCGCCTATCTGGCCCAGGCGCGCGGCTGGTGCGACCGGCTGGTGGTGGCGCTGAACACGGACGCCTCGGTGCGTCGGCTGAAGGGCGAGGGGCGGCCGATCAACGATCTGGACAGCCGGGCGGTGGTCATCGGCGGCCTGCAGTCGGTCGACCGGGTGACCGCCTTCGACGATCCGACGCCCCTGGCCCTGATCGAGCGGCTGCGGCCCGACGTGCTGATCAAGGGCGCGGACTATACGCGCGAGGGCGTGGTCGGCGGCGATCTGGTCGAGAGCTGGGGCGGCGAGGTGAAGCTGGCCACGTTCGAGGACGGCTATTCGACGACGAGGACGGTCGAGAAGATGAAGGGCGGAGCATGATCCGGCGCATGATCGTGGTGACGGGCGGAGCCGGCTTCATCGGCTCGAACATCGTCGCGCGCCTGTGCGCCGAGGGGCGGCGCGACATTGTCGTGTGCGACCGGCTGGAAACGGCCGACCTCGGCAAGTGGAAGAACCTGGCCAAACATCCGATCGCCGACTTCTGGGAGCCCGAGGAGCTGTTCGACCAGCTGGAGCGCAACGCCGAACGGATCGAGGCCGTGGTGCACATGGGCGCCATTTCCTCGACGACCGAGCCGGACGCCGACCTGATCCTGCGCACCAATTTCGGCCTGTCGCGGGACCTCTGGGCCTGGTGCGCCCTGCGCGACGCGCGGCTGATCTACGCCTCCTCGGCGGCGACCTACGGCGATGGCGGACTGGGGTTCGAGGACCGTGACGATCTTCGGTCCCTGTCTGCGCTCAGGCCGCTAAATGCCTATGGTTATTCAAAATATCTGTTCGATCAGTACGCGGCCCGGCAGGCCCAGTCGCGCACGGCGCCGACCCAGTGGGCGGGGCTGAAATTCTTCAACGTCTACGGGCCGAACGAGTATCACAAGGGCGGGATGAAGTCGGTCGTGGCCCAGATCTGGCCGAAGGTTCAGGCCGACCAGCCGGTGACCCTGTTCCGCTCGCACAATCCGAACTACGCCGACGGCGGCCAGATGCGCGACTTCGTCTTCGTCGACGATGTGGTCGACATGGTGGAATGGCTGCTGGAGACGCCCGAGGTGTCCGGGGTGTTCAACGCCGGATCGGGGCAGGCGCGGTCGTTTCTCGATCTGGCCAACGCCACCTTCGCGGCGGCGGGCAGGACGCCGCGGATCGAATACGTCGATACGCCCGAGAGCATCCGCGACAAATACCAGTATTTCACCGAGGCGCGGATGGAGCGGGTGCGCGCCGCCGGCTTCAGCGGGCAGTCGACGCCGCTGGAAGAAGGCGTGCGCCGCTATGTGCAGGACTTCCTCGCCACGGCGGACCCGTATCGATGAGCTGGCGCCGGCTGACCCTTCGGCAATGGGCCGGCTGGATCGGCCTGACGATCATCCTCCTGCTGGCCACAGCGGTGGCCGTGTGGCGCGGGGACATCCTCAAGGCCGGGCTGGATCCGCAGGTGCCCTTCCAGACCTATACGCCGCCCCCCGCGCCCGACTATCGCGCGCCCGCGGCCTGGGCGATGCGCGAGACGCGGGCACCGGGCGCGGGACCGGCGGCGATCTTCTTCGTCCATTCGACCACCTATGACGGCGGGCGGCACTGGAACGGACCGATCGGAGACCGCGACGCCGACGCCTGGCTGAGCCGGGTCGTTCTGCCCAACTACGCCGGGCCCTTCGCGCGCGCCGGGGCGATCAGCGCGCCCCGCTACCGGCAGGGCAGTCTGTACACCCGGCTGACGCTGCGCGAGGACGCGCGCGAGGCGCGGGCCTTTGCATATGGCGACGGGGCGGCGGCGTTCGACGTCTGGATCGCCAACCATCCGACCGGACCGATCGTACTGGCCGGGGTCGAGCAGGGCGGCGACATCGTCGAACGGCTGGTGCGCGAACGGGTGGCGACCGACCCGGCGCTGCGCCGGCGGCTGGTGGCGGCCTATCTGATCGATGTGGTGGCGGCCGCAGACGGCCTGTCGCCCCTGGTTCCCGCCTGCTCGCGCCGCGACCAGGTCGGTTGCGTCGTGGGCTGGTCGCCCGTCGGCGAAGGCAATGACGGCGCGGCGCGGCGGCGGCTGCGCCGGGCCCTGGTCTGGGATGCGCGCGGGCGGCTGGTCGATCTGGACGGGCGTCCGGCGCTGTGCGTCAACCCGGTGACGGGGTCCACCGACACCGCGCCCGTCGACATGCGGTTCCACAAGGGGGCGACCAATGCGACGGGGCTGGAATGGGGCGCGCGGCCGGCCCTGATGGCCCGCGAGATCGCCACCCGGTGCCGCGACGGCCTGCTGCGCCACACCGAACCGACGACCGAGTCCTTCCGCGAGACCGGCAACTGGGCCGACCGCAGAAAATCCAGACCTTACAACCTTTTCTATGGCGATATTGAAGCTGACGTTCAGGCGCGGCTGACGGCCTGGCTGGCTGGATAAACGGCCTCGACCGTCGGCTGTCGCGCGATCAGGGAAGCCGCCGAAGGACGATGCCCACCACCTCGGCCAGAAGATCGTGTGCTTCCGACAGCGTGGACATCGGGACCGGGCGATGGGCCCGGGCGTGCCGGAAAAAGTTGGCGGTCGTCCGAACCTGTTTGAAGGTCTTCCCCTGGGCGCCGAGGAGTTTGCGAAGCGCGGTTTCGCCGCCCGCGAGACGTTCCGCGAGTTCGATGGCCTTGTAGAGATCGAACCAGTTGTCGGCCCGACCCGCCTGCACCAGCAGGTCGGCGACCTCGTCCGACGATTCCGCCGCCAGCAGGGCTTGCCGGTACACGGGATCGGTCCCGGGGGTTGAGGCGATGACCGAGCCGTCCGGCTGCTGAACGGTCACGATCGGACGCAGGCCGCCCAGCCGGACGACGTCGCTGAACTCCAGAAAGATGTGCACGCCGACGGATCCGGCGCCGAGGGTGAAAACCGTGTTGCCGAGGCTGACCGGTTGCGCCCGACAGACGAGCCACATCACGCCGTTCATCTGTTCCACGAAGGCCCGGGCCTTGGCCCGAACCTCGGCGGCTTCGGTCGCTTCCTGCAAGGCCGGACCGGTCAGGCCGAACACCGACCGGTCGCCTTGGGGAACCTTCACCATGCGAAAGTCCGACAGGTCCGGAAGCGCCCGTTCCCATTCGATCAGGTCGATGTGATCGCCATCCAGCTGGACCGCCCATTGGCCCCTTTCGCTTTCGGTCCCGGTCATCGTCAGTCCACGCCCGGCCGGTCGTTGCGCCAGTCGAACAGGGCCTCCAGCACCCTGACCGCCTCGCCGCGCGGCGAGGTCAGGTCGGGGTCGCGGCCCAGCACCAGACGGGCGTCGTCGGCGGCGGCCAGCAACAGGGCGCGATGCCGGATCGGATCGGCGAAGCGATAGGCCGGGAAGCCGCTCTGCTTCAGGCCCAGAGGATCGCCGCCGCCGCGCAGGCGGAAATCCTCCTCGGCGATCTCGAAGCCGTCCTCGGTGCGGCGCAGGGTCTCCAAGCGGATCCTGGCCGTCTCGCCGAGGCCATCGTCCCCGCCGCCGTACAGCAGGATGCAGGCGCTGGCCTTGGCCCCGCGGCCGACGCGACCGCGCAGCTGGTGCAGCTGGGCCAGGCCGAAGCGGTCGGCGTGTTCGATGACCATGATGGTGGCGTTGGGCACGTCGACGCCGACCTCGACCACGGTGGTGGCGACCAGCAGGGGGATGCGGCCGTCGGCGAAGTCGGCCATGACGGCCTCGCGCTCCGGGCCGGGCATCTGGCCGTGGGCGAGGCCGACCTCGACCTTGAGGATGCGGCGCAGGTCGGCGGCGCGGGCCTCGGCGGCGGCGAGATCGGACGCCTCGCTCTCGGCCACCAGCGGACAGATCCAGTAGGCCTGGGCGCCGCCGTCGATGGCGGCCCTGAGCCGTTTCGCGACCTCGCCGATGCGGGCCAGCGGCAGGACGGCGGTGGTGACCGGCGTGCGGCCCGGAGGCTTTTCGGTCAGGCGCGAGACCTCCAGTTCGCCGTACTGGGTCAGTTCGAGGGTGCGGGGGATCGGGGTGGCCGACATGGTCAGCAGATGGACTCCGCCGGTGCGCGGGTCGCCCTTGGCCTGGAGCCGCTGGCGCTCGTTGACGCCGAAACGGTGCTGTTCGTCGATGACGGCGAGCGCCAGCCGGTCGAAGCGGACGGCGTCCTGGAACAGGGCGTGGGTGCCGATGGCGACCCGGGCGTCTCCCGAGGCGAGCGCCGCGAGGCGGGCGCGGCGCTCGGCGGGCGCGTCCCGGCCGGTCAGGAGGACGGTGGGGACGCCGGCGGCCTCCATCATCGGCGCGATGCGCTGGAAATGCTGGCGGGCGAGGATCTCGGTCGGCGCCATCAGGGCGGACTGGAAGCCCGAGGCGGCCGCATCGGCCAGGGCCAGGGCGGCGACGGCGGTCTTGCCCGAGCCGACGTCGCCCTGCAGCAGCCGGCCCATCTGTTCACCCGAGGCGAGGTCGCGGCGGATCTCGGCGATGGCCTGATGCTGGGAGCCCGTGAGCTCGAAGGGCAGGGAGGCCAGCAGACGGGCCGAGGCGTCGCCCGGATGGATGACGGGGGCCGGCGTGATCTGGCGCGCGCGGCGGCGGCGGGCCAGCGCCAGCTGGTGGGCGAACAGCTCGTCATAGGCCAGCCGCTGGCGGGCCGGAGCGTCGGGCTCCAGATCGGGCTCGGCCTCGGGAGCGTGGAGGCGCTCCAGGGCGGCGCGCCAGCCGGGCCAGCGGGTTTTCGCGAGCCATGCGGGGTCCTGCCATTCCGGCAGGTCGGGGGCGTGCTGGAGCGAGGCCTGGACCAGTTTGCGGATGACGCGGGAGGTCAGACCCTGGGTCGCCGGATAGACGGGCTCGATGGCGGGAATCTCGCCGGCCTGTTCGGGGGTGAAGATGTCCGGGTGGACGATCTGCACCTCATTGTTGAACCGCTCGACCTTGCCCACGGCCAACCGGGTCTGGCCGCGCGGCAGCAGACGGTCGACGTGCTGGGCCGAGCCCCCGAACCAGATCAGATGGACGAAGCCGGTGGCGTCGGTCGCCCGCACCTTGATCGGGGCGCCGGGCCGGGACGGCGTGATCAGGCGGTCGATGCTGATTTCGAAAATCCCGACCTGCCCCTCGACGGCGTTGGCGGCGGTCATCGGACGGCGCACGACCAGGCCCGTCGGCGACAGGAACAGGACGTCGCGCACCAGCGGTCCCGCCAGCTTCCGGACCAGCGGCAGGATCTTGGGACCGACCCCCTTCAGGGTCGAGACCTCGGCGAACAGCGGGAAGAGGATTTCCGGGCGCATCGTCAGGAATACATCCTGAGATTGTATTCCGGCGCGGTTTGCGTCATCCTGCGGTGGTCGATCTCGGCGAGGACGGAGGGCAGGCGCATGTCGGTCCAGGATCTGCAGAACAATCTACGCGCCAAGGGATACGACCCCGGCGCGGCGGACGGCCAGCTTGGGCCCCGAACGTTTCAGGCCTTCGCGGACTATATGTCGGACGGCCGGGCGCCGGACGGCACGGGCGCCCTGATCGCGCAGTACGCGCCCGCCGGCGAACTGACCACCCGCCTGCGGCTGATCCATTTCCTTGCCCAGGTCAGTCATGAGAGTGGTTTCCGCCCGATCGCCGAGAACCTGAACTACTCGGTCGACGGCCTCAAGCAGACGTTTTCCGCCGCGCGCATCTCGCGGGCCCAGTGCGAGGCCCTGGGCCGGGCGCCGGGCCGGCCGGCGGATCAGCAGGCCATCGCCAACATCGTCTACGGCGGGGCCTGGGGCGCGGCCAATCTGGGCAACACCCAGCCGGGCGACGGCTGGCGGTACCGGGGGCGGGGGCTGATCCAGCTGACGGGCCGGGCCAACTACGCCCGCACCGGCGCGGCCTGGGAGGCCGATCCGGATCAGGTGGCGACGCCGGCGGGATCGGTGCAGTGCGCCGTCGACTACTGGCGCACGCGAGGGCTGAACGCGGCGGCGGATATCGACAACGTCGCCCTGGTGACCCGGCTGATCAACGGCGGCGCTCTGGGGCTGGCCGAGCGGACGGCGCTGACCAATCGCGGAAAGGCGATCTGGCCGGACTGAGCACGGTGGTGGCGGCGCGGCTCCGGCCCCGCTATATCCCCCGCTCCATGACAGATGACCGTGAGCAGACCCGTCTGGCCCGCGCGCGCTTTCGCGCGTGGCGTCGAGGCTTTCGTGAGGCCGACCTGGTGCTGGGCCCGTTCGTGGACAGCGTCGGCCCGTCGCTGACCGGGGCGGAACTGGGGGCGTTCGAGGCGCTTCTGGATGCTGATGACTATGCGCTCTACGGCTGGATCACCGGGACCGGGCCGACCCCGGACGAGCACGAGACCCCGGTGATGGGCAAGATCCGCGACTTCATGCGCGACCATGTCGCCGTCGCCGTGGCCGAGGGCGCCGGCTGATGGATGCTGTGCTGCCCAGGCGGGGCGATCAGGAACTGGGCGGCGCCCCCGAGGGTCTGGACGCGCTGACCGTCGCCGAAAGGCTGAAGGCCGAGGGCGGAGTCGGCGTCTTCGTGGCGCGCGACTACGCCCGGATGGGCGAGTTCGTTCAGGCGTTCGGCTTCTTCGCCCAGGACGTCGAAGTCATCGAATTCCCGGCGTGGGACTGCCTGCCGTACGACCGGCTCAGTCCGTCGTCGTCGGTGTCGGCCGAGCGGATGGCGGCGCTGACGAAACTGGCCCGGCGGCAGACGGGCGACAGCAGGGCGACGCTGGTCGTGACCACGGTCGGGGCGGCGATCCAGCGCACGCCGCCGCGCGAGGTGACCTGCGGGGCCGGGTTCGAGACGACGGTCGGGCTGGAGCTCGATACGGCGGCGCTGGAGCGGTATTTCGCGGCCAACGGCTACATGCGCGCCTCGACGGTGTCGGAGCGTGGCGAGTTCGCGGTGCGCGGCGGGGTGATCGACGTCTTCCCGCCCGGCTTCGACGAGCCGGTGCGGCTGGACATGTTCGGCTCCGAGCTGGAATCGATCCGCACCTTCGATCCGGCGACGCAGCGGTCGACGGGGCAGCGGCGCCAGGTCTCGCTGGCGCCGGTGTCCGAGGCGCTGCTGGACGCCGACAGCATTTCCCGGTTCCGCACCGGCTATCTGAGCCTGTTCGGGGCGGCCGGCGACGATCCGCTGTACGCCGCCATCAGCGAGGGAGCGCGGCGGCAGGGCATGGAGCACTGGTTGCCGCTGCTCTACGACCGGCTGGAGACGCTGTTCGACTATCTGCCCGAAGACGCGAAGGTGTTCCTCGACAACCAGGTCGAGGCGGCGCGGGCCGAACGCTGGACCCTGACGCGCGACGCGTATGAGGCGCGGCGCGACGCGGCGATGAGCCGGAAGGCCGGCGGAACGGCCTATCGCGCCCTGCCGCCCGAGCGGCTCTATCTGGACCAGGGCGACTGGAACAGCGCCCTGGCGGGCCGCTGGGTGCGGCGCATGTCGCCCTTCCATGGACCGGGCGAGGACGCCGGCGGGCGGCTGGGCCGCAGCTTCGCGGCCGAGCGGGCGCAGGACAGCGTCAATCTGTTCGAGGCCGTGGCGCGACACGCCGAGGCGGTGAAGGCGGCGGGGAAACGGGTGCTGTTCGCCTCATGGACCGAGGGCTCGTCCGAGCGCCTGGCCGCCATGCTGGCGGATCACGGGCTGGAGCATGTGGTCGCCGTGCGCGACTGGGCCGACGTCCAGAAGGCGCCGAAGGACCTCTATCTGCGCGGCGTCCTGCCGGTCGAGCACGGGTTCGAGACGGCGGATATCGCCGTCATTTCCGAGACCGACATCCTCGGCGACCGTCTGGCGCGGCCGAGGAAGAAGCGGCGGGCGTCGAACTTCCTGGCCGAGGCCTCGGCCCTGACGACCGGCGATCTGGTCGTCCATCTGGATCACGGCATCGGGCGCTATGAGGGGCTGAAGACGCTGGAGATCCAGCAGGCGCCGCACGACTGTCTGGAGCTGCTCTACGCCGGCGACAGCAAGCTGTATCTGCCGGTCGAGAACATCGACCTGCTGACCCGCTACGGCTCGGACGCCGACGGGGCGCAGCTGGACCGGCTGGGCGGGGCGGGCTGGCAGGCGCGCAAGGCCAGGGCCAAGGCCCGCCTGCGCGACATGGCCGAGGGGCTGATCGCCCTGGCGGCCAAGCGGTCGCTGCGCACCTCGGACCCGATCACGCCGCCGCACGGACTGTTCGACGAATTCTGCGCCCGCTTCCCCTATGAGGAGACCGACGACCAGCTGAACGCCATCGGCGACGTGCTGGAGGACCTCGGCAAGGGCACGCCGATGGATCGGCTGATCTGCGGCGACGTCGGCTTCGGCAAGACCGAGGTGGCGCTGCGGGCCGCCTTCGTGGTGGCCATGACGGGGCAGCAGGTGGCCATCGTCTGCCCGACCACCCTGCTGGCGCGGCAGCATTTCAAGACCTTCAGCGAGCGGTTCGCCGGCTGGCCGGTCAAGGTGCGCCACCTGTCGCGCATGGTGACCGCGAAGGAGGCGGCCGAGACTCGCGCGGGGCTGAAGGACGGCTCGTTCGAGATCGTCGTCGGCACCCATGCGGTGCTCAGCGAACAGGTCGGGTTCAAGGACCTGGGCCTTGTTATCGTTGATGAAGAGCAGCATTTCGGCGTCAAGCACAAGGAGAAGCTGAAGTCCCTGCGGGCCGACGTCCACCTGCTGACCCTGACGGCCACGCCCATTCCCCGGACGCTGCAGATGGCCCTGTCGGGCATCCGCGAGATGTCGATCATCGCCACCCCGCCGGTCGATCGTCTGGCGGTGCGGACCTATGTCACGCCGTGGGACCCGGTGCTGGTGCGCGAGGCCCTGCTGCGCGAGAAATACCGCGGCGGTCAGGCCTATTACGTCGTGCCGCGCCTGTCCGATCTGCCCGACATCGAGAAATTCCTGCGCGAGCAGGTGCCCGAGATCAAATTCGTGGTCGGCCATGGCCAGATGTCGCCGACCCAGCTGGAAGACGTGATGAGCGCCTTCTACGACGGCAGCTACGACCTGCTGCTGTCGACGACCATCGTCGAGAGCGGGCTGGACGTGCCGACGGCCAACACCCTGATCGTGCACAAGGCCGACATGTTCGGCCTGGCCCAGCTGCACCAGATCCGCGGCCGGATCGGCCGGGCCAAGGCGCGCGCCTTCGCCTATCTGACCACCCCGCCCGAGAAGCCGATGAGCCTGTCGTCGGAGCGGCGGCTGCAGGTGCTGCAGTCGCTCGACAACCTCGGCGCCGGCTTCCAGCTGGCCAGCCACGATCTGGACCAGCGCGGCGGCGGCAATCTGCTGGGCGACGAACAGTCGGGCCATATCCGCGAGGTCGGGGTCGAGCTGTACCAGCAGATGCTGGAGGATGCGGTGGCCGAACTGCGCCAGGCGGGCGAGGGCGGGGGCGTCGTCGATCGCGGCTGGTCGCCGGCCATCAATGTCGGCGCAGCCGTATTGATTCCGGAGGAATACGTCCCGGACCTCAACGTTCGTCTGAGCCTGTATCGCCGTCTGTCCGACGCCGAAAACTCGGAAACGCGCGAGGCGCTGGCCGCCGAACTGATCGACCGGTTCGGGCCGCTGCCGGATGAGGCGAAACAGCTGCTGCGCATCGTCGGCATCAAGGCCAACTGCAAGACCGCCTGTATCGAACGCATCGACATCGGGCCCAAGGGTGCGGTTCTGACGCTGCGCAACAACGAATTCCCCAATCCCATGGGGCTGGTGGGACTGATCCAGAAGAACCACGCCTTCTGGAAGATCCGGCCGGACCAGAAGATCGTGGTCAAGGGCGAGTGGGACACGGCGGCGGACCGGCTGAAGGTCGCCGAACGCATCACCGCCGATCTGGCGCGGGTGGCGGAGGCGGCGTGACCCTGACGATCCGCGAGGCGACCGCGGCGGACTGGCCGGCGATCTGGCCGATCGTCAAGGCGACGGCCGCCGCCGGAGAGACCTACACCTATCCGCGCGACCTGACCGAGGCGGTCGGCAAGGCGCTCTGGAATCCGCCGGCGTGGGTGGTGCTGGTCGCGGTCGACGGGGCCGGCGAGGTGCTGGGCACGGCGAAATTCGGTCCCAACCAGCTGGGACCGGGCTCCCATATCGCCAACGCCAGCTTCATGGTCTCGCCCGAGGCGCGCGGACGCGGCGTCGGCCGGGCGCTGGGCGAGGCGGTGATCCGCGGCGCGGCGGAGGCCGGCTATCACGCCATGCAGTTCAACGCCGTGGTGGAGGCCAACCGCGCGGCGGTGAGCCTGTGGCGGTCCTTGGGGTTCGAAATCCTCGGCACGGCGCCGGAGGCGTTCGACCATCCCCGCGAGGGGCTGGTCGGCCTGCACATCATGTACCGACGGCTGTGACGCCCGTTCAGCTCTCGTGCGGGGCGGCGTTGTCGAAGCGCGCGTCCCACCACGTCTTCCAGCGGCCTTCCAGATCGGCGAAGGCCGCGTCGGACAGGCCGTAGGTCGTCAGGGTCAGCATGGTGGAGCCGCGCGGGCGCTTGTCCTCCCGGGGCGGGCTGTCCAGCACGACCAGCAGGCCGTCGCCCCAGGCGTCGACGGTGACGCCGATCTGGTGGCGCGCCGTGAACCAGACCTGGCCCGAGGCGTCCGCGTCGGGGCCCAGCGGCGTCGCATACGGCTCGCCCGGCGCCGGCGCGGCGTCGAGACCCAGCACCGACCGGCCCAGCCCGTCCGCGCGCGGCGGTCCGGAAAAGAAGATCGTGCGGCGCGTCTGGCCGGGATGACGGGCGAAGGCGAAGGCCAGCTGCTGCGTAAAGGAAATCCAGCCCTCGATCATGCCGTCGAACACGTCGCTCCACTCGCCGACGGGGGCGGAGCGGACCACGCGGACGAGGCTGGTCTCGCCGCGCGCCTCGACCTCGTAGCGGTCGGGGACGCCGACGAAGGCGACCGTGCGGCGTTCCTCGTCGGCCTCGGCGTGGGTGACGAAGATGAAGTCGATCTCGTCCTTCAGGCTGTCCGCGTCCCAGCCGAACCAGTTCCTGATCTGCTGCGGATCGCGGAGGGCGGCCCAGACCGCGTCGGCGGGCGCGGGCACGGTGACCTCGACGAGGACATGGTCTTCCATGGGCTTGGCGGCTTCGGTCATGGCTCAGTTCCTGGCTGGAGCGGGTCCGGGCGTCGCCGGATGGGCGGCGGCGGTGAGGCGGTAGCGACGGCCCGAAGAGGCCGAATATTTGCGGGCGAGGGCCGCGACGGCGGCGCTGACCTCCTCGGTGAAGGTTTCGAAATCGACCGGCGCAGCGAAGGTGACATCGGCCTCGACCGTCAGGGTCAGCAGGCGCGAGCCCTCGGCGGCCGCGTCCTGACGCATGCGGGCGACGTCGCGGACGATGGTCGAGGCGGTCGAGATCAGATGGTCGGCGGCGTGGCGGTCCTGGGCCTCGACCGCATCGGGGTCGGGCGGGGCCTGCATCATGGCCGGATCGAAGACATAGCTTCGGGCGGCGACGAACAGCCGTTCGGTGAAGCCGCGCTTGCGGCGCTCTCCGGCCAGCTGGACGAGACCCGCGGCCTCCAGCGCGCGCAGATGGTGGCCGATGTTCTGGCGCGGCAGGCCCAGTTTTTCCGACAGGCCGGCGGCGGAGGCGGGCTCTGTGAGGGCGGCGAGGATGCGGCGACGGATGGGCGCCAGCGCCAGCAGGGCGGTGTCCGCGTCATCGAGCAGGGCTGAAGGTCGCGCCGTCATGACGCAAACCTGCATTAGACAAATCAGATTGTCAAATGGAGATCAGGTCTGCGACCGCACGTTCGCCGAGGCGCGTTCCAGCACGGCGGCGGGGGATTCGCCGGGCGCGATCTCGGCCACGCCGACCTCGAACTCGACCACGAAGGGCGAGCGGTCGGGGCCGGCGTCGAAGGCCGTGCAGCCGATGACGGCGGCGATCCGGTCGGCGGCGATCCGGCCGGACGCTCCGTGGGTGGCGGGCAGGGCGAGGGCGAAGACGTCGGGCGACAGGCGCGCCGCCGTGTCCTCGGTGCGGATCAGGCGCGAGACCATGGCCCCAATCTGGGGCAGGGCGCGGTCCAGCCAGCCGCCCTTGCGGGCCTCCGCGACCGCCTCGGTTTCCGAGACGCGCAGCACGGCCACCGAGAGCGGGCGGCGGCGCAGACGGGCGCCCTCGGCGATGCGGGCCAGATGGCTGGCGAACAGTTCCGGCGTGAACAGGCCGGTGGCGGGATCGGTCAGGCCCGAACCGCGGGCGCTTTCCAGCGCCTTGCGGATGGCGACGTGACGGCGATGGGCGCGCGCCAGGGCGACGATGCGCTCGGCCGTCTCCTCCTCAGGCGTATCGGCCGCGGCGACGTCGGCGAAGCCGCGGTTGTAGAGCTCCGCCAGATTGATCTCGCCGGCGCCGCGCAGATAGAGCACCGCCGGGATATGATACAGGCGCGTGTTCCGCTTCATGCCCGAGGCGATCGACAGGGCCGGCGCATGATCCTCCGCGCCCCACAGGACGGCGGCGTCAAACGGCTTTTCGTGCAGATAGTCGAAGGCGGTGTAGGGCGTCGGCGCGGCCACGACCTCGCAGCCGCGTTCGGTCAGGGCGTTGGACAGGGCGAGGAAATGCCGGTCCGGCTTGCCCGCCGCCAGGACGCGCAACGGCGTCGCGTCCAGATCGGACAGGGGCAGGGGCTGGCCGCGCGCCGCGAAGGTGGCTTCGCGCAAGCTGACCTCCTCCTCGGCGATGGCGGAGCGGATCAGGTTTTCCAGACGCAGCGCGGCCTGGGCGGCGTGCGGCGGGGCGGACATGACGATGGCGGCCGCTCCGGGCTCCCATCCGGCGGCGTCCGCACCGATGGCGAGGACGGGCAGGCGGCGCGGATTGACGGTCTGGCGCAGGGCGCCGACGCCGTGTTCCGCATCGGGCAGGCGGGCGTCGAGGACCACGGCCTCGAGCGGCCAGTCGATCAGGGTCTGGATGGCGCCGGCGAGGGAGCGGGCCGTGACCGTGCGCCAGCCGAGGGCGTCCAGCCCCTGACACAGCGGGCCGACCAGGTCGTCGTCAGGGGCGACGACCAGAATGCGCGGATCGGAACCCAAGATCGGAATCTCCAGCCGCCCCAGCCCCCTGGCGCGGTTTCATTGGCCGCGGACCATAGCGACGGTCGGCGGCTGTAAGCAACGGGTCAGACCGGGGTCGGGTGCGGCTATCCCCAGCGGTGCTTTCCCTCGGGCGGAATTGCGCTAGAAGTGCGCGCATTAACGGTTGTGGGGACCGGCTTGCAGGCCAAATCCGATATTGAAGCCGCCACGCGCTGGGCCACGCCCATGTTGTGGGGCCGGCTGGCGGTCAAGGCGTTCACGCGCAGCTGGGGCCGCGACGTGATGCTGTACACGGGCGGGGTGTCGTTCTTCGCCCTGCTGGCGGTGTTCCCGGCCATCGCCATCCTGATCGGCTTCTACAAGGCCGTGCTGTCGATCGCCCAGGTCAGCGAGCAGGCGGCGGCCCTGGCCGACGTCATGCCGGCGGCGGCGCGGGCCATCTTCCGTGCCGAGATCGAGCGGCTGGCCAACGCCTCGGCGCGGACCGTGTCGGCGCAGAGCTTCTTCGCCCTGGTCATCGGCGGATACGCCGCCCATCGCGGCTTCAAGGCCCTGCTGGCCGGGCTGAACCTGATCCACGACGAGAAGGAGCCGCACGGCTTCTTCAAATTCAATCTGCTGGCCTTCTTCGTCGCCCTGGCCGCCTTCCTGCTGTTCACCGTGGTGTCGGGGGCGGTGGTGACGTCGCGGCTGCTGGAGCACGCCGGTCCGATCGTGGCCGGGACGGCCGCGCCGTCGTCCGGAGGGATTGCGCTGGACGGCCTGTGGCCGGCGCTGGGGCTCGCGATCGGCCTGACCATGCTCTACCGCTACGCCATGTCGCACCGGACGCCGGTGGCCTGGGCGCCGTCCATCGCGGGCGGGCTGGTGGCGACGGTGATGTCGACCATCTCGTCCTGGCTGTGCGCCATCTATGTCGAGCAGATCGCGCCCCTGGGGGCGACATACGGCTCGGTCGGCGCTGTCGTGGTGCTGCTGATCTGGCTGTCGTGGAACGTCAACGCCATCTTCTACGGCGGCGCCTTCGCCACCGAGATGGAGATCGCGGCCCGGTCGATCGGCGCGCCCGAGATCGAGCC
>Ga0233425_10003867_pt1 | contig 26257 bp, 21 predicted proteins | sample Watercolumn_Towu_2_FD_181712 | JGI IMG/M metagenome (GOLD analysis project Ga0233425, IMG submission 181712) | Freshwater microbial communities from Lake Towuti, South Sulawesi, Indonesia - Watercolumn_Towuti2014_140_MG | ecosystem: Environmental > Aquatic > Freshwater > Lake | place... | reverse complement strand
ACCGCGTCGATCATCTCGGCGCGCACCGCGTCGGCCACCTTCTGCAGCTCGCTCTCCGGCAGAAGCCGGAGACGATCCGGCGTCTCAAGACCCTCGAGGATCGTCGTGTCCGCTAGTGCCAATGCCTTCACCCGTCTCTCAATGCGTTCCCGTCAGCAGGGCGGCTCCTGCAGGGCCGCACGCCCGAATCCTCGAACGCGGCCCGCCGTCTGGATCTCGCCCGCACCCGGAAACCGCTCGCCCCGGGACGTATGAACGGTCATTCTAGCGCAAACCGATCACGGGATACCATGATCTCGGTGCAACAGCGGCGCGCCTTTCAGAGGATTCGGCCGCTTCGTCTGCCTTCAGAGTTAAGGCTGCCCGACGATTTCACGCGTGACGCGCCCTCAATTATGGATGAAGGGTGCGTTGATCAACATCTCGCCCGCTCTTCGCTCCCCTTCACTCTCCCCTAGCCCGCTCTTCCCGAGGCTGCCGCCCGATGCCTTTCGCCGCAATCAGACCGGTCACGGCCGCGCTGGCGCTCGTCCTGACGGCCGGCAGCGCGGCGTCGGCCGCCGATGCCGGCCGAGTCCGCCCCGGCATCGTGCGCTGCCCCGACGATGCCCGCTGCCGCCGCCCGCCGGGGCCGCCGGACCGGGACATCCGTCCGCTGATCGACGCGCTCGGGCGCCCCTGCGGCTTCCGCTGGCGCGAGACGCCGTCCGGACCCCGGCGCGTGCGAGTCTGCTACTGACCGGCGATGGCGCTGCGCCCCGCACTTCCCGCCCTCCTGCTTCTCTTCGTCTCCCATGCCGGGGCGTCCCAGGCCCTGGAGGACGCCCCCGCCTGCCCCACGCTGTTCGCCGACGGCCGGGCGCCGGCCCTCACCAATCCGAAACTCGCCGGTCGGGCGGTCCCGCTCTGCTTCGAGGCCTTCGCGGTGCTTCATTCGGGGGTGTCGCGCACGCCGCTCTACGCCGCCGAGCGCCTGACGCGCCGCAGCGTGTCCGCCGCGCGCCGGGTCGAGCGCGCCGACGCCTTCCACGACGAGGACCGTCTGCCCGAGGAGGACCGCGCCAGCCTCGCCGACTACGTCCGAAGCGGCTACGACCGCGGCCATCTCGCCCCGGCCGGCGACATGCCGAGCGCGCCGGCGCAAGCCGAATCCTTCAGCCTCGCCAACATCGTGCCCCAGAACCGGGCGCTGAACCGCGGCCTGTGGGCGGCGATCGAGGAGAGCGTGCGCCGGCTCGCCACCGAGCGCGGCGAGATCTTCGTCGTGACCGGCCCGATCTTCGAGGGCCGCTCGGTCGGCGCGATCAAGGGGCGGGTGCTGGTGCCGACGCAGCTGTTCAAGGCGATCTACGATCCGCGCACCGGCGAGGCCGGGGCCTATCTCGCGCCGAACAAGGCGGGTGCGGAGTGGCGCGCGGTCTCGCTCGCGGCCCTGCGCGACACCGCCGGGCTCGACGTGTTCCCGGCGCTGCCCGAGGAGGCCAAGGCCAGGACCATGGCCCTGCCCGAGCCGCAGGAATTCTCCCGCCAGGAATCCTTCGCCGATTTCCTGAAGCAACTGGCCGCCGACATCCTGCGCCGGCTCTGGCGCGAGCTGATGCGCGCGATCTTCTGAGCGCTCGACCCGAGGAGGCCCCGATGCCGCGCCGCAAAGCCGATGCCCTCCCCTTCCGCCCCTTCGCGGAGGATGCGGGCGTCCAGACCTTCGCCGGCCTCTCGATCGAGAACGGCACCCGCCGCATCGCCCTGCACGGCAGCCTCGATCTCACCCGCGACCGGGAAGGCCTGAGGCGGGCCAGAGCCCTGAAGACCCTGCTCGAGGCGGTGGTCGCCACCCTTGAGGGGGAACACCTGCCCGATTCTCTCCCCGATGAGCCGGAGACGGCCGAGCCGGTGCGCAATCCCTTCGCCTGAGCCTCTTTTCCCGGCCCTGGCGGAGCCCGACATCCGGACAGCGCCTGGCGGTTCGCCTTGCCCCTGCCCGGCGGCCCTGTTACTCGAACACGAAATTCTTCACCCGCGAGCGGACGGCGCCCCGCGCGGCATGGCTCGGCCGAGCCAGCCTCGCGCGCGAGGCCACGCATCCGCGACCGCCGGCTCGACCGGTATCCACGCTTCACGCAGGACGAACGCACATGGCCCGCGAATTCATCTACCACATGCGGGGTCTGACCAAGACCTATGTCGGGGGCAAGAAGGTCCTCGATAACGTCAACCTGTCCTTCTACCCCGACGCCAAGATCGGCGTGCTCGGCATCAACGGTGCCGGCAAGTCGACGCTGCTCAAGATCATGGCCGGCATCGACAAGGACTGGACCGGCGAGGGCTTCGTCGCTCAGGGAGCGCGCGTCGGCTACCTGCCGCAGGAGCCGCAGCTCGATCCGAACAAGTCGGTGCGCGAGAACGTGATGGAGGGCGTGGCCGAGAAGCAGGCGCTGCTCGACCGCTACAACGAGCTCGCCATGAACTATTCCGAGGAGACGGCGGACGAGATGACCGCCCTCCAGGACCAGATCGAGGCGCAGAATCTCTGGGAGCTCGATTCCAAGGTCGATCAGGCGATGGAAGCGCTCGGCTGCCCGAGCGACGAGCAGCCGGTGGCGACCCTCTCGGGCGGCGAGCGTCGCCGCGTCGCCCTGTGCAAGCTGCTGCTGTGGGAGCCGGAGCTGCTCCTCCTCGACGAGCCGACCAACCACCTCGACGCCGAGACGGTGAACTGGCTCGAAGGTCATCTGCGCCAGTATCCGGGCGCGATCCTGATCGTGACCCACGACCGCTACTTCCTCGACAACGTGACGAGCTGGATCCTCGAGCTCGATCGCGGCAAGGGCATTCCCTACGAGGGCAACTACTCGTCCTGGCTGGTGCAGAAGCAGAAGCGCCTGGAGCAGGAGGGCCGCGAGGACATGGCCCGGCAGCGCGCCATCGCCCGCGAGACGGAGTGGATCTCGGCCTCGCCCAAGGCCCGCCAGAGCAAGTCCAAGGCGCGTATCACCCGCTACGAGGAGCTGGTCGCCAAGCAGCAGCAGAAGGTCGATGCGACCGCGCAGATCGTCATCCCGATCACCGAGCGGCTCGGCCAGAACGTCATCGAGTTCAAGCATCTGAACAAGGCCTACGGCGACCGGCTGCTGATCGAGGATCTCTCGTTCAAGCTGCCGCCGGGCGGCATCGTCGGCGTGATCGGTCCCAACGGCGCCGGCAAGACCACCCTGTTCAAGATGATCACCGGCAGCGAGAAGCCGGATGGCGGCGAGATCCAGATCGGCGAGAGCGTGCATCTCGGCTACGTCGACCAGTCCCGCGACGCGCTCGATCCGAACGCGACGGTCTGGCAGGAGATCTCGGGCGGCAACGACATCCTCTACTTCAACAAGCGCGAGATCAATTCCCGCGCCTATTGCGCGGCCTTCGCCTTCAAGGGCGGCGACCAGCAGAAGAAGGTCGGCACGCTCTCGGGCGGTGAGCGCAACCGCGTCCACCTCGCCGCGACCCTGCGCAAGGGCGGCAACGTCCTGCTGCTGGACGAGCCGACCAACGACCTCGACATGGAGACCCTGCGGGCGCTCGAAGAGGGCCTGGAGGATTACGCGGGCTGCGCGGTGATCATCAGCCACGACCGCTGGTTCCTGAACCGCATCGCGACCCACATCCTCGCCTTCGAGGGCGACAGCCATGTCGAGTGGTTCGAGGGCAACTTCTCGGACTATGAGGCCGACAAGAAGCGTCGCCTCGGCACCGACTCGCTCATCCCGAAGAAGCTGAAGTACAAGAAGTTTTCGCGGTAGCTCCCCTTCTCCCCCGGACGGGGAGAAGGCTTCGGCAGCGATCCAGCCCGCGGCCCTCTCCGGATCGGTCGCGCCGCTGGATCGCTTCGCGCACGCGATGACGGCGCGCCTACAGAGAACCGCGGGAAAGAGAACGCATCACCACCACGCCCGGCCCGCCCCGAGCGGCGGCAGGCCGAGATGCGCCGCGACCGAGGCGCCGATATCCGCGAAGGTGTCGCGTCGGCCGATCGAGCCCGGTGCCAGTCCGGGCCCGAAGGCCAGCACCGGCACCTGCTCGCGGGTGTGCTCGGTGCCGGTCCAGGTCGGATCGTTGCCGTGATCGGCGGTGATCACGCAGAGATCGCCGGGCTTCAGGACGGCATGGATCTCAGGCACACGGGCGTCGAAGGCTTCCAGCTCGGCGGCATAGCCCGGCACGTCGCGGCGATGGCCGTGCTCGGTGTCGAAATCCACGAGATTGAGGAAGACCAGCCCGCCCTCGGGTAAGGCCGAGAAGGCCTCCAGCGCCGCGTCGAGGCAGGCGGCGTTGCCGGCGGGCTTGATCTCGCGGCCGGTGGCGCGGTGGGCGAAGATGTCGCCGATCTTACCGACGCTCACCACCGAGCGGCCGGCCGCCTCCAGCCCGTCGAGCAGGGTGTCGGCGGGCGGCGCCACCGAAAAATCCTTGCGGCGGCTGGTGCGGTGGAAGCCCTCCGCCTCGCTGCCGACGAAGGGCCGGGCGATCACCCGGCCGACCCGGTAGGGGTCGCAGAGCGCGCGCGCGATCCGGCAGGTCTCGTAGAGCCGCTCCAGCCCGAACGCCGTCTCGTGAGCGGCGATCTGGAACACGCTGTCGGCCGAGGTGTAGCAGATCGGCTTGCCCGTCCGGACATGCTCGGCCCCGAACGCGTCGATGATCGCGGTGCCCGAGGCGTGGCGGTCGCCGAGAATTCCGGGCAGGCCCGCCCGCACGATCAGCGCCGTGGTCAGCTCGGCCGGGAAGGCGGGGCGGGTGTCGGGAAAATGGCCCCAGGGCTCCGGCACCGGCAGGCCGGCGATCTCCCAATGGCCCGACGGCGTGTCCTTGCCCGCCGCGGTCTCGACGGCGTGGCCCCACAGGGCCTGCGGCTCGACCGCCGGAGCGAGGCCCGGCGGCACCCGGCCGGTCGCGCCCCCGCAGGCGAGGCCGAGGCCGAGGGCCGCGAGGTTCGGCAGGCGTAAGGGACCGGCGCGCAAGCCCGGCCGGTCGCCGCGCCCGGCGGCGCAGGCCTCCGCGATATGGCCGACCGTGTCGGCGCCGGCATCGCCGTAGCGGTCCGCGTCCGGAGCGCCGCCGATGCCGACGGAATCGAGGACGATGAGAAGCGCGCGGGCCATGCGTCAGACCGGCTCGATCTCGGCGGTGGTCGCGGCGTCCATCTCGAAGGCGGCCGCGAACAGCGTGCGCGTGTACTCGGTCCTGGGCGCGGCGAAGATCGCCTCGGCCAGTCCCTCCTCGACCACCTGGCCGTGCTGCATCACCATGACGTAGTTCGACAGCGCCCGGACCACCTTGAGGTCGTGGCTGATGAAGAGATAGGCCAGCCCGCGCTCCCGCTGCAGATCGCGCAGCAGCGTCACGATCTGCGCCTGCACCGAGCGGTCGAGCGCCGAGGTCGGCTCGTCGAGGACGACGAAGCGGGGCTTGAGCACGATGGCGCGGGCGATGGCGATGCGCTGGCGCTGGCCGCCGGAGAATTCGTGCGGGTAGCGGTCCATCGCCGCCGGATCGAGGCCGACATCGGCGAGCGCCTTCGCCACCAGGGCGCGCCGCTCGGCGCTTCCCCGCACCAGCCCCTGCACGGCGAGGCCCTCGGAAACGATGTCGGCCACCGACATGCGCGGCGAGAGCGAGCCGTAGGGGTCTTGGAAGACCACCTGCATGTCCTTGCGCAGGGGTCGCATCTGAGAGGGACCGCGCTCCTCGATCCGCTGCCCGAGGAAGACGATCGGCCCCTCGGATTCGGTGAGCCGCAGCAGGGCGAGGCCGAGCGTGGTCTTGCCCGAACCGGATTCGCCGACGACGCCGACGGTCTCGCCGGCCCGCACCTTGAGCCGCACACCATCGACCGCCTTGACGTGGCCGACGGTGCGCCGAAGCAAGCCTTCTTTCAGGGGAAACCACACCTTGAGCGGACCGGCCTCGACCAGATCCTCGGCGTGATCGGGCACCGGATTCGCCCGTCCGGTGGGCTCGGAGGCGAGGAGCCGCCGGGTGTATTCGTGCTGCGGCCGGGTGAACACCTGCGCCACCGGGCCGGCCTCGACCACCCGGCCGGCGAGCATCACGCAGACCCTGTTGGCGATGCGGCGGACGATGCCGAGATCGTGGGTGATGAACAGCATCGCCATGCCGAGCCGCTTCTGCAGGTCGGCGAGCAGAGCCAAGATCTGCGCCTGCACGGTGACGTCGAGGGCGGTGGTCGGCTCGTCGGCGACCAGCAGGTCGGGTTCGCAGGCGAGCGCCATGGCGATCATCACCCGCTGGCGCTGGCCGCCGGACAATTCGTGCGGATAGGCCCCGAGCCGCCGTTCGGCGTCGCGGATGCCGACGAGATCCAAGAGTTCGAGGATTCGTTTCCGCGCGGCCTTGCCCTTCAGGCCGCGGTGGATCTCCAGCACCTCGCCGATCTGGCGCTGGATGGTGTGGAGCGGATTGAGCGAGGTCATCGGCTCCTGGAACACCATGGTGATGTCCGCGCCGCGCACCGCGCGCAGCTCGCGCTCGGGCAGGGTGAGCAGGTCGCGCCCCTTGAACAGGATCTTTCCGCCCGGGTGGTGCGCGGCGCCGTCGAGGAGGCGCAGGATCGAGAGCGCGGTCACCGACTTGCCGGAGCCGGATTCGCCCACGAGCGCCAGGGTCTCGCCCCGCTCGATCGCGAAGCTGACGCGGTCCACCGCTAGCGTCTCGCGCTCACCGTTCCGGAAGGCGACCGAGAGATCCTCGACGGTCAGCAGCGTATCGGACATCGAACCCCGGCGATGAAAATCGGCCCGCGATGCGCCCGTGTCGGGCAGGCGAGCGGAGGGGTTATAGCGCGCGGGCTCTCACACGCGAATCGTCCTCCGGGTGCGGCACATCCCTCTCCCCTCTGCAGGAGAGGGGCCCCCGAAGGGGGGCGGGTGAGGAGAGCGCCGCTTCCACTGGACCGAGGCCAACTGAGAACGGCACCGTCGCCGCCCCTCTCCCGCCTGCTCCGCAGGCACCCTCCCCCGCAGAGGGGGGAGGGTCGATGTAGATCACTGCGCCAGCCCGACCTGCACGAGGTTGTCGCTGAAGGTCGGCGAGTGGCCCATGCCGCCATAGGTCGAGGCGCTGATCACGTTCACCGCCCCGTCGCGGTTGAGCGAGTGCCAGTAGCCGAGCGAGGCGATCACGAGGCCCGGCGGCACCTCGTCGGTCACCCGCGCCTGGCCGTGGAAGGCGCCGCGGTCGTTGAACACCCGCACCAGCGCCCCTTCCGTGATCTCGCGGCTCGTCGCGTCGGCCGGATTGATCAGGATCGTCTGCTCGCCCTGCGCCCGGATCTTGTGCGCCTCGTTGGCGTATTGCGAGTTGAGGAAGCCGTGGCTCTTCGGCGAGACGATGTTGAGCGGATAGCGCTCGGCCTGCCCCGGATTGGTCTCAGGGCGTTCGTTGGCCGGCACGTAGCCCGGCAGCGGGTCGAGGGGCTCGCCGCCCTGGAACTGCTCGTACATCTGCCGGAAGGGCGGGGCGACGAAATTGCCGCCGGTGACCGCGGCTTCCGAGTAGAACTCGCACTTGCCCGACGGTGTCGGGAAATTGCCCTCCGCGTGCGGCGTGCGGGTGGCCGGATCGCCGAGGTTGAGGCGATACCAGCCGTGCTGGCGGAAATGATCCATGGAGATGCCGCCGAGCTTCGGGCTCTCCCAGTCGAGATACCACTCCATCAGCTCGGCCTCGCTCATGGAGAATTGCGGCTCGGTGAAGCCGAAGGTCTTGGCCAGCCGCCGGAACAGCTCGGCATTCGAGACCGTCTCGCCCGGCGGCTCGATCGCCTTCTGGTTCAGGGTGAAGAAGAAGTGGCCCCAGGAGAACATCATGTCGTCGTGCTCGGCCGCCATGGTGGCGGGGAGCAGGATGTCGGCGTAGCGGGCCGTATCGGTGACGAAGTGCTCGCTGACGACCGTGAACAGGTCCTCGCGGGCGAGCCCGCGCTTGATCTTGGCGGTCTCGGTCGAGTTCGAGACCGGGTTGGCGTTGTAGACCATCAGGGCGTGGATGCCGGGATCGATTCCCGCCTCGCCGGTCAGCACCTCGCCGAGCTTGAGCACGTTGATGACCCGCGTGCCCTCCGGGATCAGGTCGGGCCGGCAGACCCGGTCCCAGTGCACCGGGAACTCCCACAGCGGCATCTGGTAGATGCCACCGCCGGGATCCTTCCAAGATCCCGTCAGGGCGGGCAGCGAGAAGATCGCGCGGAGCGCCTGGGCGCCGCCGGCGCTGCGCTCCACCGCCACGCCCGGCCGAAGGGCCGCGTTGGGGGTGGTGGCGTATTCCCGCGCGAGGTGCCGGATGTCCTCGGCCGGGATGCCGCAGATCTCGGCGGCGTATTCCGGCGTGAAGGCCTGGGCCCGCTCCTTCAGCGGCTCGAAGCCGACGGTGTGGCGGGCGATGTAGTCGTCGTCGGTCAGCCCTTCGGCGATGATCACGTGGATCATCGCCATGGCGAGCGCCCCGTCGGTGCCGGGCTTCGGCATCAGGTGCCAATCGGCCTGTGCGGCGGTGCGCGAGCGGTAGGGGTCGATCACCACCACCTTCGCACCGTTGCGCTGCGCCTCCTTCACCACGTGCCAGTGGTGCAGGTTGGTCGAGACCGAGTTGCAGCCCCAGATCACGATCAGCTTCGACTGCTCGAAGCTCATCGGGTCGGTGCCGTTGGTCGGGCCGACGGTCAGCAGCCACGCCGTGCAGGAGCCCGAGCCGCAAAAGGTCTTCTCGGCCACCGTCGCTCCGAGGCGGTTGAAGAAGGCGTCACCCACGGTGAGCCCCTGCACCACGCCCTCGTTGCCGAGGTAGTTGTAGGGAAGGATCGCCTCCGCTCCGTGGGTCTCGATGATCGTGCTGAACCGGCGATGGATCTCGGACAAAGCCTCGTCCCAGGTGATCCGCTCGAACTGGCCGCTGCCCTTCGGGCCGGCGCGGCGCATCGGGTAGAGGATACGGTCGGGATTGTAGTGGTGCCGGTCGAAGTCCTTGAGCTTGCCGCAGAGCGCGCCGCGGGTCATCGGGTGGTCGGGGTTGCCGCGCACGTCGATCAGCCGCCCGCTCTCGACGGTGTAGATCATCGAGCAGGTGTCGGGGCAATCGTGCGGGCAGGCGCCGAGTCGGGTGATGGCTTGGGAAGCGGACTGGGCGGCCGCCTCGGCGTCGATCTCCGAGATGCGCTCTTCGAGCATCGTGTTCCTCCTCATGCGGCCGGATCTTGGTGTCCGGCTCCTTGCAAGGGCTGAGCCTAACGCGCGGGGCATGAGAAAAATAGTGCGATTCTAAGAAGCGCCCTCAACTACAACCCTTCCGCGCGGCGCCAATGCTTGCACGATGATGCCGGGCAGCCGGCGGATTGCGTCGGGTGCGCTCGCAATCCTTCCCTCACGCATCCCCTTCGCGGGACGGCGCCCTAGATCAGGCGCCGTGCACCGCCTCGCTTTCACCCTGCTGCCGGCCGTTCTCGTCGCCTGCGCCGGCCCGTCTCGTGCGGCTCCCTCGCCCGAGAGCGAGACGGTGGAGCAGGCTTTGTGCCGGCTGATCGAGGATTCCGCCAAGGCGCGACAGCTGCCGGTCCCGTTCCTGACCCGGCTGATCTGGCGCGAGAGCTCGTTCCGCGTCGGCGTGGTGAGCCCGGCCGGCGCGCAGGGCGTGGCGCAGTTCATGCCGGGCACGGCCAAGGACCGCGGACTCAGCGACCCGTTCGATCCCGAGCAAGCGATCCCGCACGCCGCGCATTTCCTGGCCGACCTGAAGCGGCAATTCGGCAATCTCGGGCTCGCCGCGGCGGCCTATAACGGCGGACCGGGGCGCGTCTCGGCCTGGCTCGCCGGCAGCGGCGGCCTGCCGGCGGAGACGCGGGCCTACGTCATCGCCATCACCGGCCGCCCGGCGGAGGATTGGCGCCCGAACGCCAGCGTCGAGATGCCGGAGGGACCCGATCCCACGGCGAAGAAGGCGCAGGAGAAGGCGGAGAAATCCGAAGCGAAGCCGCCCCCGCCGGAGGCGGAGACGCAAACCTGCCTTCAGGTCACCGCGGCCCTGCGCATCCCGTCGCGCGGGGACCGCTTCGCCCTCTCGGTCGAGGGTGGTCCGGCCGCGCCCTGGGGCGTGCAGCTCGCCGGCAACTTCTCCAAGTCCCTGGCGCTGGCGAGCTTCCAGCGGGCGCGCACGCGCTACACCAGCGTGATCGGCGAGGTTCGCCCGATGATCATCGGCACGCGCCTGCGCTTCCGCGGCACCCGCACCTTCTACCGCGTGCGCATCCCGGCGGAGAGCCGCGGCGCGGCCGACGGCCTGTGCCAGAAGATCCGCGGCGTCGGCGGCGCCTGCATCGTCCTGAGGACATGAATCCCGAGGACATAACTCCCAACGTCGCCACCGCTCGGCCATGAAACCGCCGCGACCGCCGCGTCAATCACGAGTCACATGATCAAGGCATTCGTCTCCCTCGTCTCCCTGGTCTGCCTCGGGCTCACCGCCCTGGGCCTGAGCGGCTGCTCGCCGCTGGCGCTGTTCGACGCGCTGGGGCCGCGGGACAAGGGCGGGCGCCTCGCGGTCCGCGACGCGGCCTACGGAACGGATCCGCGCCAGCGCCTCGACGTGTTCGTGCCCACCGTTCCGGTGGAGCGGGCGCCGGTGCTGGTGTTCTTCTACGGCGGCTCGTGGAGCAGTGGCAGCAAGGACGATTACGCCTTCGCCGCGCAGGCCTTTGCCGCACAGGGCTTCGTGACCGTGCTGCCGGACTACCGGCTCTACCCGCAATCGCGCTTCCCCGACTTTCTCAAGGACGGAGCCGCGGCCATCGCCTGGGTGCGCGACAACATCGCCGCGCAGGGGGGCGACCCGAACCGGATCGTGCTCGCCGGCCATTCGGCGGGGGCCTACAACGCGGCGATGCTCGGGCTCGACCCCGAATACCTGCGCCAGGCCGGCGTCGATCCGCGGGCGGTGCGGGCGGTGGCCGGCCTGTCGGGCCCCTACGACTTCCTGCCCTTCGACCAGAAGACCTCGATCGAGGTGTTCGGACAGGCGCCCGATCCGGAGGCGACGCAGCCCGTCTCCTTCGCGGGCGCGCACTCGCCGCCGACCTTCCTCGCCACCGGCGACCGGGACACGGTGGTGAAGCCCCGCAACACGGCGAGCCTCGCCGCGCTCCTGCGCACCGCCCGGGTGCCGGTGCAGGAGCGGATCTACGAGGGGCTCGACCATTCCGACACGCTGCTCGCGCTCTCCGTCAGCTTCCGCCGAAAGGCGCCGGTGCTCGCCGAGATGAGCGCCTTCCTCCACCAGCACGCGGGTGCCCGCCGGCTCACCACGCTGACGATGCATTGAGGCCCGACCCGCGCTCGCTCCAGCATCGTCCCGAAAGGTGGCCGCCGGCTTTCGGGAAAAGACGATGCGCAAAACAAGAAGCGAGCCCGTCGGTCAGACCGCCCGTTCCTCCGGGATCGGGCGCGGCCGCCGGTCCGGCCCGATGGCGACGAAGGTGAAGAACCCCTCCGTCACCTTCATCGTGGCCTCGCCCTCGCGCTCCCGGCGCCAGACCTCGACCTGAATGCCCATCGAGGTGCGGCCGGTCTTCACGATCCAGGCATAGAAGCTCACCTCGTCGCCGACGAAGACCGGGCGGTGGAAGGTCATCGCCTCCGCCGAGATCGTGGCGCAGCGCCCCCGTGCCCGCCGCGCGGCGACGTTGCCTGCGGCCATGTCCATATGCGCCATCAGCCAGCCGCCGAAGATGTCGCCGGCCGGGTTCGTGTCGGTCGGCATCGCCACCGTTCGGATCACCGGCGGCCCGCGATCGGTGGGCTGCGCGGGCTCGGTGGAGGGCAGTTCGCTCATCATCGGAAGGCTGTGTGGATCGCCGCGGATCGTGGGGGTCGGTCCCGAGCGTAGCAGGTGCCGTGCCGGCCGGGCCATCGTGTCCGGTGACGGCGCGGCGGACCTGTCTCCCGCCGACCCGGGCGGCCGAACCGGGCGTTCCGGCCCGGGTCGTTCAAATGCGACGGATCGCGTTAACCGATTTTTAACCCGGCGATTGCGGCCGGCGGGCGGCTGTGAGAGCTTCATTAACGGAAGCTTAACTGCTCGGTCAGGGCCATGCGTATCGCGTTCTCCAAGCTCTGTGTCGTTCGGCCCGCCCGCTCTTTCGCGACCCGCCTGATGGCGGGCCTCGCCCTGGCCGGGGCCTTCCTCGCGGCGCCGGCCCCGCAGGCGGCGGCGCAGCCGACCGCCGCGCTGCCGGCGATGAGCCTGTCGGCGACCACCACCGGCCCGGCCCGGCCGATCGCCGCCTGGGCCGAGTTCTGCGAGCGCTATCCGGGCGAGTGCGCGGTCGATCGCACCGAGCCGGCCAGCATCACCCTGACGCCGACGCTGTGGCAGACGATCAACGCGGTCAACCGCCGGATCAACCGGGCGGTGGAGGCGGTGACCGATCAGGAGCACTGGCGCGCCGCCGACCGCTGGGACCTCGCCGAGGACGGCCGCGGCGATTGCGAGGATTTCCAGCTCCTCAAGCGCCGCCTGCTGGTCGAGGCCGGACTGCCGCGCCGGGCGATGCGGATGACGGTGGTGATCGACGAGAAGGGCGAGGGCCACGCCGTTCTCACTCTCATCACCAGCCGCGGCGACCTGATCCTCGACAACAAGACCAACGCGGTGCTGCCCTGGACCCAGACCGGCTACACCTTCGTCAAGCGCGAAAGCCAGGAGGCGGTGGGCTGGATGGCGCTCGGCCGCGACGCCTCGCCGCTCACGGCGGCCAACCGCTGAACGGAACGCTTGGCGAAACTTTTCCCGGTCCCGAAATGGGACCGGATCCGCACCTCGCGCGTTAGCAGGCTTTAACGGGCCGGCTGCCAAGGTTGACGAGAGGTTTCCACGGGCGTGCCCCGTTCCGGAAAACCCCGTCCGTGCCTCAGGTTCGCCGTCCCAGGGTCTGCTCGTCCCATGCGTCGCGTCCTCCTCGCCAGCCTTCCCGCCCTCGCCCTCCTCGCTGCGGCTCCCGTGCGGGCGGAGGAGAGCCCGGAAGGCCTGCGCCATGCCGCGTGGCAGGCCTGTCTCGACGAGGCCTTCTCGGATCAGGTCCGCACCACGAGCCGGAGCTTCGCCGCGACCAAGGCGGTCACCACCTGCCGGGACCGGGAAGAGGCCTATCTCGGCGCCCTGGCCGGCTCGCCGCTTCTCGACGGCGACGATGTCGCCCGCATCCGCCCTGCCCTCGTCGCCCGCGCCCGCGACCGGCTGATGGGCGAGCGGCGCCTCAGCGCGCTCTGACCGCTCGGCCCCTCTCGCCGATCACGCCAGCATGTAGGCCAGCAGCGAGCGCAGCTGCGCCGGCTTGATCGGCTTGTGGACGAGTTCGGCCCCCGTGGCCTGGGCGCGGGCGGCGATGTCGGCGCCGTGGTCGGCGGTGGTGAGGATCACCGGCGTCACCCAGCCCCGGTTGCGCCGCAGGTAATCCACCACGTCGAGGCCGCAAGCGCCGTTGTCGAGGTGGTAGTCGATCACCATCACGTCCGGCCGCGCCAGCCCGCTCCCAAGCGCAGTGACGACACCGGCAAGATCGCGAAACACCTGAACCTCGGCATCCCAGCTGCGCAGGAGCCGCTGCAGCGCTTCGGCGGTCGAGGCGTCGTTCTCGATCGCCAGCACACGGGCGCCCGTCAGCGCGGTCGCCAGCGGCGCCAGCGTCACCCGCGCGTCCGGGCGCTGCGCGGCCAGCGGCAGGGTCAGGCTCAGGCGCGTGCCGTGGCCGGTGCGGGAATGCAGTTCGATGGCGTGGTCCAGCGTCGAGGCCATGCGCTGCACGATCGACAGCCCGAGCCCGAGGCCGACACCGCCGTCGTCGCCCTCGCGCCCGCCGCGGAAGAACTCCTCGAAGACGAGCGCCCGCTCGCTCTCGGGGATGCCGCAGCCGGTATCGACCACGTCGATCCGGCAGAGCTTGCCCCGCCGCCGCGCCGCGATCAGCACGCCGCCACTCTCGGTGTAGCGGATCGCGTTGGAGACGAGGTTCTGCAGGATGCGCTGGAGCAGGATCCCGTCGGTCTCCACCACGAGATCGGCGCAGCGGGTGACCAAGCGCAGCTCCTTGCGCTCGGCGAAGGGCCGGAAGCTCGCTTCGATCCCGGCAACGAGATCGGCGAGACGCACCGGCTTGACCACGGGGCGGACGATGCCGGCATCGAGCTTCGAGATGTCGATGAGCGCCTTGATCAGATCCTCGATCGTCTCCAGCCCGCGCTCCACCTGCCGGGCGACCGCTTTCGCCTCCGGGCCCGGCGCGAGGTCGGTCAGCGCCGAGAGCGAGAGGCGGGCGGCGTTGAGGGGCTGGAGCAGATCGTGGCTCGCGGCGGCGAGGAAGCGCGTCTTCGAGCGGTTGGCGGTCTCGGCCTCTTCTTTCGCCGCCTGCATCGCCTCGTTCGAGCGCTCCAGGCTGCGCATCAGCCCGGTCAGTTCCTCGGTGCGGGCGCGGACGCGGCCTTCCAGCATGATCGCGGTCTGGAACAGCGAGTAGGCGCCGCCCTGCTGGTCCATGGTGCGCTCGACATGGGCCATCAGCGCCGCATTGATGCGCTCGAGCTTGGCCACGCGATGCGTCAGGGACTCGATGGTCTGCGGCTCGCTCTGCGGCTCCGCCCAGAGGGTCGGGCGGTTCATCGCGCGGTCTTCGCGCCCCGACCTTCCGGCCCCTCGGCCCGGCCGATGGCGATGCCCGTGAAGGTCTGGTTGAGGTGCATCGAGCGGTACTGCTCGCCGTAGGTCTCGAAGCCGACCACGCCGTAGCGCCGGTACAGCTCGGCGATGCGGTGATGCACCTGCCGGCTCTGGGCATCGAGACGGCGGAACACGCAGTCGAAGCCGATCACGAGGTCGAGTCCGCCGAGCGACGCGTCGAGGCTTTCCAGCTCGGCCCGGGTCGCCTCGACGATGTCGCGCGGCTGGGCCAGCGTCAGCACCACCCCCTCGCCGATGGCGCAGAAGAAGGTCAACGAGCCGTCTGGCTCCACCCGGCTGATCGAGCGGCAGTAATACTCACCGCCGATCTTCACCGCGAGCGGATAGGAGGCAAACGACATCGTCGAGAGGTTTTCCGGATCGAGCCCGACCGCCATCGCGTATTCGCGCGCCGCGGGCTCGGCGTTGAGTTCGGTGACGCGTCGCTCCTCCTCGCAGGCCGCAGTCACCACGAACTTGCGGTTCGTCGGCTCGAAATTGTCGCTCTTGAAGATGCGGATCGGGAAATCGGTCTCGACCAGCAGGATGACCGCCGCGTCGCGGCAGAGCCGGCCCTCGTGCATCAGCACCGTGCTGCGGAAGGCGAGATCGTCGCCGGCCGACCCGCCGATCAGCGGGATGCCGTCGAGGGCCCAGGCCGCGGCCGAGACCACGGTCTCCTCGGCATTGGCGAGCGAGTCGATCAGGGACAGGGCGAAGCGGTGGCCGCCGCCGTCCGGCCGCCCCGCATCGAGGGTCCGGCGCAAGGACCGGACGGTCGCGGCCGCCCCCTCCACGTCGAGCCGGGCGATGTCGGTGAGCAGGCCCGAGACGATGCGGAAGCCCTGCCGGGGAAAGGCGATGGCGACGAGGCCGCGATCGATCGAGCCCGCCGGGCTGATCCCGCCGGAGGTCGAGCAGCCGGTGAGCCCGACGCCGGGAAACTGCGCGGCGAGCGCCGCCGTGAGCGGCTCGGCCTCGTAGACCGGCGAGAAGAACACGATGAGGTGGCCGATCGCCGCCCGGTCGAGAGCCTCCGCCACGGCCGCGACCGCGCCCGTGGCGTCGTCCGCATCCGTCCAGGCCGTCTGGATTCCGCACAGATGCCGCCGCATCTGCGTGCCGTACGCCACCGCCTCACTCCCTCGCACGGGGTCTGTTCCGGCAGGCCGGCCGCCCCTGACATATTGTGCACGACTATGTGCCCGGCGAAGAGGCGTGGCAATGGGTGGTTGTCGACAGGCGCCGCTTACGCCGCGGCCGCCGGCAGCTCGCCGCGCGCCCGGTAGGACAGCGCCTCGGCCAGATGCGGCCGCCGCACCTGCGCCTCGCCGTCGAGGTCGGCCAGGGTCCGCGCGACGCGCAGGGTGCGGTGGAAGCCGCGGGCGGACAGCCGCATGGTCTCCGCCGCGTGGCGGATCAGCGCCGCGCCCTCGGCGTCGGGCGCGGCGGCGGCCTCGATCACGGTGGCCGGGCAGGTGGCGTTGGTCGTGGCGGCCGGCAGGCCGAGGGCGCTGTAGCGCGCGCTCTGGAGCCCGCGGGCCGCGGCGACCCGGGCGGCGGCCTCGGCCGACCCTTCAGCGGGCGGCGGCAGGATCAGGTCGGCGGCGGTCACCGCCGCGACCTCGATGCGCAGGTCGATCCGGTCGAGCAGCGGCCCGGAGATCCGCGCGCCGTACTGGGCGACGCAGCGCTCGTTCGGCCCCCGGCGGCAGGCGTAGCCCGGCTCCAGGGCCCTACCGCAGCGGCACGGATTCATCGCCGCCACGAGCTGGAAGCGGGCCGGATAGGTGACGCGGTGGTTGGCCCGCGCGATCATGATCTCGCCGGTCTCCATCGGCTGGCGCAGGGAGTCGAGCACCTGGGGCGTGAACTCGGGCAGCTCATCGAGGAACAGCACCCCGCCATGGGCGAGCGAGGCCTCGCCGGGCCGGGCGTTGAGGCCGCCGCCGACGAGTGCGGCCATGGAGGCGGAATGGTGCGGCTGGCGGAACGGGCGCCGGTTCGAGAGCGCGCCGCCCTTCAATTCGCCGGCAACAGATTGGATCATCGAGACTTCGAGCAGTTCGCGCGGGCCGAGCGGCGGCAGGATCGAGGGAAGGCGGGCGGCCAGCATCGACTTGCCGGCGCCGGGCGGGCCGTTCATCAACAGGTTGTGGCCGCCCGCCGCCGCGATCTCCAGGGCGCGCTTGGCGCCCTCCTGGCCCTTGATGTCGCGCAGGTCCGGCATCGGGCCGGCGGGCGCGGCCACCGCGGGGAGCGGCCGGGCCATCACTTGGCTGCCCTTGAAGTGGTTGGCGAGCTGGATCAGCGAGCGGGGCGCGAGCACGTCCATGTCGCCCGCCGCCCAGGCCGCCTCCGGCCCGGTCGCGGCGGGACAGATCAGGCCGAGCCCCCGGCCGTTCGCCGCCATCGCCGCGGGCAGCACGCCGGCCACCGCCGTGATCGAGCCGTCCAGCGCCAGCTCGCCGAGGACGCAGTAGCCGCCGAGTGCGTCCGCCGGGAGCGCGCCGATGGCGCCCATCACGGCGAGCGCGATCGGCAGGTCGTAGTGCGAGCCTTCCTTGGGCAGGTCGGCCGGGGCGAGGTTGCAGGTGATGCGCTTGGCCGGCAGGGCCAGACCCGATGCGATCAGCGCCGAGCGCACCCGCTCGCGCGATTCCGCCACCGCCTTGTCGGGCAGGCCGACGAGGGTGAAGGCGACCGCGCCGGGAGCGATCTGCACCTGCACGTCGACGGCGCGCGCCTCGATCCCCTCGAAGGCGACGGTGGCGACGCGCGTGACCATGGTCTCTGGCAAGCTCCGAACCCAGAGGTTGCAGACTAGGCGCCACTTCGCGTGCTGGCAACGACAAGCGCGGCCTTAAGGGCCGCCGGATCCCGCACTTTGTTTATCCGGAGCAGTGACAGGAACAACCGGTGCCATAGATCGTTCGCCGGGTACCAATCTGCCGAAGGAGCCGTTCATGTTCGTCCGCCCGCTCGCCGCCGCCGCGCTCGGCTTCGCCCTGCTCGCCGGCCCGGCGCTCGCCGACCAGAAGCTGCCGCCCGAGCAGCAGACGAAGGTCGAGGACATCCTGAAGAAGGAGGGCTTCACCAAGTGGAAGGAGATCGAGCTCGACGACGGCATGATCGAGGTGGACGACGCCATCGACGCCAACGGCAAGCAGTTCGATCTCAAGCTCGATCCGAAGACGATGGAGATCGTGAAGCGCAAGGCCGAGTGAGGCCGTGGCTCCGGGGCACCCGCGGCCCCGGAGCTACTTGACCCTGGTGAAGTACGGACCGCTCTCGGCCACGCCCTCGCCGTCCGGCCTGAGGCCCTGCCAGCGGGTCGCCAGCTTGGTTTCCTTCACCAGGGTGAACAGCGGCTGACCCGGCTTGTAGACCGCGACACCGTACGTGTTGACCGTGCCGCCCTTGCCGTAGCGGTCGAAGGTCACCGCGAGGCCCTGTGCTTCACGGCGGGTCCGGCAGCGGATCGTCTCGTCGCTTTGGAACCCCCGCACGGTGAGGACGCAACCGTCGCGGACATCCGGGGGCAGCAGCACGAGGTCGTAGGTCACGACGATGCCCGTGCCTCCGGCCGTCCGCCCGGCGGCGTGCTCGTAGCGGTAACGGCCCTGCCAGTCCTTGGGCGCGCCGTCCTGGGCCGGCTCCTGCGCCAGGGCGACGGATGAGCCCGCGAGCAGCGCGAGGACGGCAAAACGCAGCGGGATCGTCCGCATGGCCCCTCCCTTTCCTTCGGAGGAAGCATGGCCGGGCGGATGCGGCGAGGCAACCCGCTTGCATCCCGCCGCGCGGGCCGTCATATACGGCGCGGGAGGTTGGCGAGGGACGTTTCACTCGCCAACCGGGTCAGGTCCGGAAGGAAGCAGCCCTAACGAGACCGAGCGGGTCTTTGTCCAGCCTCCCACCTTCGCCGCCCGCGGGCCGGGCGGCCAGCCTTCCCCAAAAAGTCCGAACGGCGGCATGGACGAGACGCACGGCACGTTCCCCGACGAGCCGGGCCTGCCCGGCATGCCCGCCACCGCGCCCGTATCGGCCGCGACGCCCTACCGGGTGCTGGCGCGTAAATACCGCCCCCAGACCTTCGACGACCTGATCGGCCAGGGCGCCATGGTGCGCACATTGGCCAATGCGTTCTTGGCCAACCGCATTCCGCAGGCCTGGATGCTCACGGGCGTGCGCGGCGTCGGCAAGACCACCACCGCCCGCATCCTCGCCCGCGGCCTCAATTACCTGCGCACCGCTGGGTCCGATAGCGGCCCCACCGTGTCGATGCCGGAACTCGGGGTGCACTGTCAGGCGATCATGGAATCCCGGCACATGGACGTGCTGGAAATGGACGCCGCCTCGCATACCGGCATCGACGATGTGCGCGGCATCATCGACGGCATCCGCTACGCGCCGGTCTCGGCCCGCTACAAGGTCTACATCGTCGACGAGGTCCACATGCTCTCGGAGAAGGCGTTCAACGCCTTCCTGAAGACGCTGGAGGAGCCGCCGCCCCACGCCAAGTTCGTGTTCGCGACCACCGAGATCCGCAAGGTTCCGGTGACGATCCTGTCGCGCTGCCAGCGCTTCGACCTGCGCCGGGTCGAGGCCGACGTGCTCTCCGCCCACCTGAAGAAGATCTGCGCCGCGGAAGGCGTCGAGGCCGAGGACGAGGCGCTGGCCGCCCTCACCCGCGCGGCGGAAGGTTCGGTGCGCGACGCGCTCTCGCTGCTCGATCAGGCGATCGCCCACGGGGCGGGCGCGGTGACGGCGGCGGGCGTGCGCGACATGCTGGGCCTCGCCGACCGCTCGCGCATCGTCGATCTGTTCGAGGCGGCGATGCGCGGCGACGTGCCCGCCGCCTTCGCCGAGCTTCGGTCGCAATACGATGCCGGCGCCGACCCGGCGGTGGTGCTGTCGGATCTCGCCGGCTTCACCCATCTCGTCACCCGTCTCAAGCTGGTGCCGGGCGCCGAGGCCGATCCGACCTTGAGCGAGGCGGAGCGGGTGCGCGGGGCGCAGTTCGCCGGACGGCTGCCGGTGCGGGCCTTGTCGCGGGCGTGGCAGATCCTGCTCAAGGCGTTGCCCGAGGTGCAGGCGGCGCCCCGGCCGCTCGCGGCGGCGGAGATGGCGATCGTGCGGCTCGCCTACGCCGCCGACCTGCCGACCCCCGACGAAGCGCTGCGGCAGCTCCGCGCCGATGTCGCCGCCTCCGACGGTGGAGCCCCTCGCCCGAGCCTCGGGCGCGATGGCGGCGGCACGGCCTCGCACGGCTCGGCGGCCCTGCAGATGATTCCGCCCGCGCCGCAGCCGTCGCCCCGTCCGGCGCTGGCTGCCGTCCCCGTCACGTCCGCCGCGACGGAGGCCGCGCCGCGCCCGGCCCCGGCGGCTCCCGCCGGCCCGCGGCTCGGGCGTTTCGAGGACGTCGTCGCGCAGGCCGAGGCCGCCCGCGACATCGCCCTGAAGGTGGCGCTGGAGCGCGACGTGCATCTCGTGCGCTTCGAGGAAGGGCGGATCGAGTTCCGCCTCGCCCCCGGTGGACGGCAGAGCCTTCCGACCGATCTCGCTCGCGCCCTGGATGCCTGGACAGGGCGGCGCTGGCTCGTCGCCCTCTCCAAGGAAGTGGGTGCGCCGACGCTGGCCGAGAACTCCCGCGCGGCCGAGCAGACCCGTCACCAGAACGCCGCCGCGCACCCGCTCGTGCGGGAGGTGCTGTCGCGCTTCCCCGGCGCGCAGATCGTCGATGTCCGCGACAAGGCGCCGGAGGGCGATGCCGCCGAGGCCGCGGCGGACGGCGCCGGGCCGGCCGCTCCGCCGCCCGAGGAGGCCGACGAGGACGACGACGCCTGAGGGCGTGCAGCCGCAGCCTGCGCCGCCCCTAGCGGGCGCGGGGCGCCGCGCCTAAGTGCGGAAAGCGACCTTCTTTCCCGAATGGAACCGGAGCAGACCCACCATGCGCGACCTCATGGGCATCATGAAGCAGGCCCAGGCCATGCAGGAGAAGATGGCCTCGCTCCAATCGGAACTCGACTCGGTCGAGGTGTCGGGGGCCTCCGGCGGCGGCGCCGTGAGCGTTCGGATGACGGCCAAGGGTCAGGTGCTCGGCGTCTCGATCGACCCGAGCCTGATGGTCGCCGACGAGCGGGAGATCTTGGAGGATCTCATCGTCGCCGCCTGCAACGATGCCCGCGGCAAGGCCGAGACGACGGCCCAGGAAAAGATGGCGGAATTGACCAAAGGCCTGCAGCTTCCGCCCGGCATGAAACTACCGTTCTAAGCCTTCTCAGTGAGACTCCCGCGGCTCCTCAGGCCATAGATTGAAGGTCGTCGGGGGTTTCGAGGCAACCTACACGCTCGGCTGCCAACGCATTGAGCCGCGGACCGGGCCCGGTCGGGGGTAGAACCTTGCGAATATCGTTAAGCCGGCAATGAACCCCTGGCGAATATTTCATTCGACGCTCCCTGCGTCGTCCTGTCGCACAAAACGTCGTGACCGTTGGGGTGCCCGCTTCTACGCGATGAATCCTCCAAGAAATCAAGGACGTAGCCGGGTTGCAGAGCACCACCTTCGGAAGAAGTCGATACCGAAAATGTGACCACCACCGCTTTCCTCGCCCACAACTGTAAATTTTGTTAAGGCAACGATTTCGACGAGGGGACAAGATTCATGGGCCGGGTCGAACGCGGCCCCCCTTAGCGAGGCTCGGCGGTTCCGCCGGTCTCTTTCCGATCAGAGCCGGCGGAACCACCGCCGCGACCGGAGAGATGCCGTGCCAAGTCTGCTGTCGGCAACCCTCATCACCGCCTGCGCTCTGCTCGCGACTTTTCTGGGCGCGAACCTCTGGGCGCTGCGCATGGCTACGGCGATGACGGCCGCGGACGAGGAAGGCCCCTCCACGTCAGGCTGATCCCCTTCGGAAAGGCGGGAGCGGGCCTCGCCCCAGGGCCGCATCACCTCCGCTTCTTCCGGCCCGTCGATCGACGTCGACTTTCATAGGGCCGTGGCCGTCGACGCGTGCATCGCTCCGAAGGGTGGCCGACAGTTCAGGCGGAGAGACGCAGGGGCGTGGCCTCAAGCCTGGGTTGCATCGCTGAATCCTCGCGATGGCTCGCGACGACCACCTGCCGCACGCCCGTGTCCTTGGCGAGGCGATAGAGCTGGACGAGGGCGGGATCGTCCGCCGCCGCATCCGAGGCGATGACGATCGCGTCCATGCAGGGACCGACTGCGGGAATCAGCTCGACCGCATCCCATGCGGCGTCCGCCTCCAGGCGGCAGAGGACCCAGTCGTAGCTCTGTGAAAGGGCATTGAGGCCGATGGCGAGGCCTTGCGGCTCCTCCACCAGAACGTCGAGGGGAGTCACTCCGCGCTTGACCGCGTGCAGGCGCGATCCGCGCACCGGCTGGATCACGTCGAGGAAGTCGGCTTCGCCGGCCACGAGGTCGGTCAGCCCCGGCTCGGATGGTTCGGAGAGGCCGCCATTGACGTCGACCAGCAGCGTCTGACGCAGAGGACCGAGCACGCGGGCGAGTTCCGAGGCGAGGCCCGGCTTGCCGCCCGCGCGGGGGAATTCGACCACGAGCACGCAGCCGCCCTTCGGCTGCCCCTTGGGCCGCAGCCCGACCGCGCCGCCCTCCAGCCGGGCAATCAATTCGTTCAGATCGGTCGAGGAGGCCGAGGATTTCGCCGGGACGGTGAGCCCGCTCGTGCCCGCTTTCGCGCCAGCTCTCCGGGACGGATTCTCCGCCCCGATTGGTGCCGTGCTGGCGAAGACCGGGTGCTGCACCGTCGCCGTCGCCCTCAGGGAATTGGCGAAGGCGAGCGCCGGAGCGAAACGCTCGGTCGCGGAGGCCGGATACGCGCCGCCATAGACCGGCTCGAAGGCGGGACGGCGTCGGGACGGCGGCTCGGGCTCGGGGTAGAAGTCACGCCCACGATCGCCCGGCGCGGCGGCGCGGACCGGCTCGCCCTCGTCCCCGGTGCGGCCCCCGTCCGGTTCGGGCGGCGCGACGAGGAGATGGCGGCCGACGACCGCCGCGCTCGCCAGCAGGAGGGCGAGCACCGTCGCGAAGGCGATGATCGGGATCTTCTTGGGGAAGGACGGCAGGTCGGGCACGACCGCGCGGGACACCACGCGGGCATTGGCCGGGCTCGCGTTCTCGGCGTCGCGCGCCGCCGCCTCGCGGTAGCGGGCGAGATAGGATTCGAGCTGCTCGCGCTGGGACTTGGCCTCGCGCTCGAGGGCGCGCAACTCGACCTCGCTGCTGTTGCCCTTGGCGACCACGTCCTGCTGCCCCTCGACCGCCGCGCGCAGGGATTCGACCCGAGCCCCCGCGATCTTGGCGTCGTTCTCGAGGGTCCGCACCACCCGCTCGGCGGCGGCCTTGATCTGATTCTCGAGATCTTGGACCTGGGCGGTCAGCTCCTTGATGCGGGGATGGGCCGGCAGCAGCGTGCGCGATTCGAGGGCGAGCTGCGCACGCATCGCCATGCGGCTCTCGACCGTGCGCCGGATCAGCTCGTTGTTGGCCACATCCGGGATCTCGAAGGCGCGGCCCTCCTTGATCATGTCCTTCAGGAGCTTGGCGCGGGCGGTCAGGTCCGCCTGGATCGTGCGGGCCTGCGAGAGCTGGCTCGACAGTTCGGACAGCTGCTGGGACGAGAGCGGCTGCGCGGCGGCGCTGCTGCCGGTGCCGATCAGGCCGTGCTTGGCCCGGAAGGCCTCGACCTTCGCCTCGGCCTCGGCCACGCGGGCGCGCAGCGTCGCGATGTTGTTGCCGAGCCAGGTCGAGGCGTAGCGCGCGGTGTCGACCGAGGCCGCCTCCAGAGAGGCGAGGTAGAGGTCGGCCACCGTGTTGGCGCCCCGCGCCGCCAGCTCGGGATCGCGCGAGCGGAACTCGACGGCGAGGATGCGCGACTTGCCGACCGGATAGACCAGCAGGTGGTCGAGATAGGTGTCGAGGATGCGGTCTTCGGACGGCCGCTCCATCGGTGCCGAGACCAGCCCGAGCATCATCAGCGTGCGCCGGACCGCCGAGGCCCCCTCGGCCTCCGGATCGAATTCCGGGTTGCCGACGAGCTTCAGGCTGCGGATCGCCTCGCGGGCGAGGTCGCGCGACATCGCCACCTGCACTTGGCTCGCCACGGCCTGCTCATCGATCGGCTGGGGCTGATCCGTCCGCTCCGCGGCGGTGCGGGTGAAGGCGGGATCGCGGCTCTCCAGCAGAACCTTGGCTTCTCCGGTATAGCGTGGGGTCACCACCTGCACGAACACGCCGGCCCCGAGCGCGGCCACCAGCGTCGGCGCGGCGATCCAGGCCCAGGAGCGGCGCAGGACCCCCGCGATCTGCCCCACCGCCAATCCGTCGCCCGGGCCGCCGGGGCCTCCGGACGGTGGAAGTGACGGATCGGTCGACAGCCTGAGGCGCGGCATGGGCAGTCTTTACGAAGGCAGAGCGCGGAATCGGGAGGAACCACCCGTTGTGAGCCAATAGGCGACGTTAAGGTTGACGCGGCGTTAAGACGGCAATCCGCGCCGCGCCAGCATCCGGGACAATGCACCTTACCGAAGACAGCATTCCGCGCATGTCCTCGGCCGAATCAGCATTCGTTAACTATACCGCCTTAAAAACCGGCCGAGGTTCTCCACAACGGCGATGGCGATGCATCGGCGCGCATTCCTTCTGGCTCTTCCGTCCGTTCTCGCGCTCGGCGGCTGCCTGCGCCCGGATTTCCGGACCGTCGATCTCGACGCCACCGGGACCGGCTCTATCGGCGCCCGCTACCCCCTTGCGGCGGGCGACAAGTTGCGGGTCATCGTCTTCGGGCAGGACAACCTCTCCAACATCTACGCCGTCGATGGCGGCGGGCGCATCGCGATGCCCCTGATCGGCATCGTCCAGGTCGGCGGACAGACCACGGCGCAGGCCGCCCGTCTGATCGAGGCGAGGCTCGCGTCAGGCTATGTGCGCGAGCCGCACGTGACCGTGGAGGTCGATGCCTACCGTCCCTTCTACATCCTCGGCGAGGTCACGACCTCCGGCCAATATCCCTACGTGAACGGCATGACGGTCGAGACCGCGGTTGCCATCGCGGCCGGCTTCGGGCCGCGGGCGGCGCGCGACTATGCGGTGCTGACCCGCGAGGGGCATGCTGGGCTCATCAACGGGATCGTGCCGATGTCCTATCCGGTGCGGCCCGGTGACACGATCGTCATCAAGGAACGCTTCTTCTGAGCCAATGGCCGCAGCATTCACCAACTCCTAACCGCGATCGGCAAAACAGGCCCGCGGGCGCAGGTCAGCGCCCCTTTTGCGAGCTGATCTCGCGCCTCTTAACCGCACGCTGACACCACCACGACGATCTTGCGCCGCATGGGCCTCCCGCATCGGGACACCCGCGCGGAGATCGACGGACGTGACCGCTCCCATCGCCCCTTCCCTCACGGCCCATGCCGCGCAGAACCGTGCGGCGAGCCCGGTCGTCGACCTGCGGACCCGCGGCGGCGCGGCTGAGCGCCACCGGATCCTCCACGTGTTCCGGGCACCGGTCGGCGGCCTGTTTCGCCACGTCGTCGATCTCACCCGCCTCCAGGCCGAGGCCGGACATGCCGTCGGCCTCGTTTGCGATGCCTCGACCGGCGGAGAACGGGCCACGCGGACGTTGGCGGAACTCGCCCCGCACCTAGCGCTCGGCGTCACGCGGATTCCCATGCGCCGCAACCCCCATGCGAGCGACCTCGCGGCTTTGCGGGCCGTGCGGAAACAGGCCCTCGCCGTCGGGGCCGATGTTCTGCACGGACACGGCGCCAAGGGCGGCGTCTTCGCTCGACTGGCACCGCTGGGCCGAGCCGATCGCAGCGTGATCCGCGCCTACACGCCGCATGGCGGAAGCTACAACTACCGGCCGGGCACGCCGCTGCACCGCGTCTACATGGCCGCGGAGCGGGTGATGGCGCGTGCGACCGACCTCTTCCTGTTCGAGAGCGAGTACGTCGCCTCGCGCCACGCCGCCTATGCCGGTGGCTCGCCGCGCCTCGAACGGATCGTTCACAACGGCATCGGCGAGGCCGAATTCCTGCCCGTTGGGACGTCCGAGGACCCATTCGACCTCGTCTATGTCGGCGAGCTGCGCGAGGCCAAGGGCCTGCCGGTTCTGCTGCGGGCGCTCGCGCGGATCCGCGGCCAGGGCCGCAACCTGCGCCTCCTGATGGTGGGCTCGGGTCCGGATACGGAGAGCCTCGCCGCCATGGCCGAGAATCTGGCCTGCGCGACGCCATCGCCTTCGAGCCGCCCCAGGCGATCCGCCCCGTTCTCGGTCGTGGTCGGGTCATGGTCGTACCCTCGCTCGCCGAGTCGCTGCCCTACGTCGTTCTGGAGGCGGCCGCAGCCGCCCAGCCGCTGGTGGCGACCAATGTCGGCGGCATCCCCGAGATCTTCGGTGCCCTCTCCGGCAGCTTGGTCCCGCCGGGGGATTGCGAGGCGCTGGGGCAGGCC
>Ga0233425_10003866_pt1 | contig 26260 bp, 20 predicted proteins | sample Watercolumn_Towu_2_FD_181712 | JGI IMG/M metagenome (GOLD analysis project Ga0233425, IMG submission 181712) | Freshwater microbial communities from Lake Towuti, South Sulawesi, Indonesia - Watercolumn_Towuti2014_140_MG | ecosystem: Environmental > Aquatic > Freshwater > Lake | place... | reverse complement strand
TCGCAGTGGTTCTGGTTCGAGGGCAACTTCGAGTCCTACGAGAAGAACAAGATCGAGCGGCTCGGCGCGGAGGCGGCCCGTCCGCACCGTGCGACCTACCGCAAGCTCAAGCGCGACTGAGGTGGCCCGCCACCGGTTTCTGCTGCAGACGCGGACGGCCGACCTCGACTGGCTGGGGCACATCAACAACGTGGTCTTCGGCGCGTACCTCCAGGAGGCGCGCATGGAGATCATCATGCGGTGGCGCGGCGGCCTGCGGCACGAGTCGCAGGACACCGTCGTGGCCCGGGTGGAGATCGACTACCGCGAGGTGCTCTACCACCGCCCCGAGCCGGTCGCGGTCGACACGTGGCTCGAGCGGGTGGGCCGGACGTCGTACGTCTTCGCCCACGAGGTGCGCGAGCCCGAGCTCGGCGTCGTGTACGCCACGGGCCGGTCGGTGCTCGTCCAGGTCGACCGCGAGTCGCTCGCGCCCACACCGGTCGACGACACGCTGCGCAGCTACCTCGAGCAGTTCGCCGACGACGGCGCGCCGCCGGTGACAGGCTGACGGGCGTGAGCACCGTGACCGCCCTGCGCCTGGCCAAGGACGAGGTGGCCTATCTGGCGGCGTACCTCAGCCGCGTGACGTCGTGGGACGAGCGCAGCGCCGTGCGCGTGCAGGCCCGCGGCTCCGTCGTCGGCGTATACGCGCCGAGCCCGATGGACGTGCTGGTGCTCATCGCGCTCCCGCTGGCCGAGGAGGTCGCAGAGTCGCTCGACACCACGGTCTCGGCCGGCCGGCTGCGCGACGTCATCGGCGACGTGGCGCGCATGGGCCCGCACCTCGACGTCCCGCTGCCCGACCCCATCACCGGGTCGCCGTCGCTCGCCGTGCTGCCGCCGCGCACCCCGTGGAGCCCGGGGGAGAAGGGCATCGCCGGCGATGTCACCCCGCGCGTGGACGCCGCGGTGGCGGCGTTCCGCGCCTCCGTGCCGGCCACCGGCTCGGTGAACGCAGAGCTGCTGGCCGAGGCCGCGTGGGACGCGCCCGGCTGGGGCGGGGTGCCGATGCGCGCGCTTCACGCCGCCCGGCTGCTCGGGTTCCTGTCGCACCCGGGTGCCCGCATCGAGACGGGCACGACGAGCGGCTGGAAGCGGCTGACGACGCCGGCGGGCCAGGTCTTCGTCCGGGCCACCGCCGGCCCTGTGCGGCTCAGCGTCGTCCGCTGATCCCGCCCGGTCTCAGCGCGCGGGCCTGGCGGTGCTCGCGCGCACGACCAGCTGAGGCGAGACCTTCCCCAGCCGCGGGCTGCCGCCCTCGATGAGCGACAGCAGCGCCGCGGCGGCGCGCCGGCCCTGCTGGCGCAGGTCCTGCGCGACGGTGGTGAGCGGCGGGCGGCTGTAGGCGCCCTCGTCGATGCCGTCGAAGCCGACCACCGACAGGTCGCCCGGCACGTGCAGGTCGGCGTCGGCCGCAGCGCCGAGGACGCCGAGGGCCAGGGCGTCGCTCACGGCGAATACGGCGGTGGGCCGGCGGCGTCCGGTCATCAGCGGCCGGGCCGCCTCGGCGCCGGCGTCGGTGGAGTTGGTCCAGGCCTCGACGACGGCGACGTCCTCGACGCCGGCCCGGCCTGCGGCCGCGATGAAGCCTTCGACGCGGTGCGCGAAGCCCCGTCGTGACACGACGACCGGGCCCTCGGGCTCGAGCGCCATCACCGGGGGGACCCCGACGACGGCGAGCCTGCGGTGGCCGAGGCCGACCAGGTGCTCCGCGGCGAGAGCGGCGGCCGAGGTGTTGTCGACGCCGATCCACGGATGGCCCTTGATCCGTGGGTTCCCGATCGTGACGAACGGCAGGCCGCGCGACTTGATCGCGGACACGGCGTCGTCGTCGTCGGGCAGCGAGCAGATGAGGAACGCGTCGACGATCGCGTCGCGTACGACGGACGCCGACTGGTCGGTGCCCGACATCGGCGCGAGCAGCATCGCCCGCCCGGCGGGGGTGAGCTCGTCGGCCACACCGCGCAGCATCGAGACGAGGCCCGGGTCGGTGAACGCGTACGAGAGGCTCTCGGTGATGACGACGCCGATCGTGCCGGTGCGGCCCCGCCGCAGGGAGCGGCCGGCCGGGTCGGGCCCGGAGTAGCCGAGCTCCGCTGCGACGGCGAGCACCCGTTCGCGGGTGGCGGCGGAGAGCTGGTCCGGACGGTTGTAGGCGTTCGAGACCGTCATGCGCGAGACCCCGGCGGCCTTGGCCACCGTGTCCAGCGTCGGGCGGTCGGTCCCCACCGCGGCCTCCGGGAATGGATGCGGGCTTTCCCGCGTTCGTGCTGTATCGTTCCAGACTGTATCGGTACAGAAGTAGGAAGCCAGCCCCATGCACCTCTCCGTCGACCTCCTCGCCTACCTCGGCTCCGCCCTCGGTGTGGCGATGGTCGTGCCGCAGATCCTGCGCATCGTCCGCAACCCCGGCATGGGGGGCGTCTCGCCGTGGACGTGGGCGATCGCCGCGATCTCGTGCACCTCGTGGATGTACTACGGGGTCCGCGCCCACTCGCTGCCGCAGATCCCCGGCAACATCTTCCTGGTGTCCGGCGCCGTCGCCATCGTGCTGCTCGTGCCCGCTGCGTGGAGCCGCACCCGCCGGGCGGTGCTGCTCGGTGCCGTGACGGCGCTGTTCCTGGCGATCGGCTCGCGCCTCGAGCCCGAGCAGGTGGGCTTCCTGGCCTTCGCCATCGGCCTGTTCGGGATGTGGCCTCAGGTGTACGAGACCGTCTGGCTGCGCCGGGGCATGGGGCCGTCGGCGCTGTCGCTCACAACGCAGGTGCTCAAGGTGGTGTCGCAGTCGCTCTGGCTGAGCTTCGCCATCCTGGCGACCGACATCCCCGTGCTCGTCGCCGCGATCGTCACGCTCACGACCAACCTCGTCGTCACCGTGGTCGAGTACTCCCGCCGGCGCTTCGCGGCGCTGTCGGTCGGTGCGCCGGCCTTCGAGCGCGAGCTGGTCGCTGCGGAGGCCTGAGCTCAGGCCTCGGCGGGTGTGAGCTCGGGATCCGGGTCCGGCGTGCGCCCGGCCAGCTGGTCGCCCCTCGGAACGGCGTACGACGCCACCGCCGCCAGCAGGCACAGCACGCCGGCCGACCACCAGGCGAGGTCGTAGGTGCCCGTGGTGTCGCGCAGATAGCCCGCCACCCAGGCGCTGATGCCGGCGCCCACCATGTGCGAGGCGAACACCCAGCCGAAGACGACGCCGGCGCGCGAGGCGCCGAAGCAGTCGCGGCACAGCGCGACCGTGGGCGGCACGGTCGCGACCCAGTCGAGGCCGTAGAGCACCACGAAGAAGAACATGGGCGGCTGCACGGTCGGCGCCCAGAGCAGGTGGACCACCAGCAGCGACAGGCCCCGCCCGGCGTAGTACACGGCGAGCAGGATCCGCGGGTTGTAGCGGTCGGTCAGCCAGCCCGAGCCGATGGTGCCGACGAGGTCGAACACGCCGATGAGCGCCAGCAGCGATGCGGCCGTGGTCGGCGGCATGCCGTGGTCGTGGGCAGCCGGGATGAAGTGCAGGCCTACGAGGCCGTTGGTCGACCAGCCGCAGACGAAGAAGCCGAACATGAGCAGCCAGAAGGCCCGCGTGCGCGACGCCTCGCGCAGGCGAAGCAGTGCGATCGAGGCGGCGCCGCGGCCTCCGGTGTCGACGACCTCCTCGACGTAGCCGCGCGGCGCGCCGTAGGGGAGCGCGCCGACGTCGGACGGCCGGTCGCGCAGCAGGCCCAGCACGAGCGGCACGAGGGCGAGCGCCACGGCGGAGAGCAGCAGGGTGGCCGAGCGCGGTCCGCCGCTCTCGACCAGCCGGGCCAGCGTCGGCAGGAAGATGAGCTGGCCGGTAGCGGACGCCGCGGAGAAGATGCCCATGACCAGGCCGCGGCGCTCGACGAACCAGCGCTGTGCGACGACCGCGCCGAACACCAGCGCCATCGCGCCGGCGCCGAACCCCATGAGCACGCCCCAGGCCAGCGCGAGCTGCCACGGCTGCGACACGAACGTGGTGAGAGCCATACCGATCGCCAGCAGGCACAGGGCTGCGGCCACCACGCGCCGGATGCCCCACTTCTCCATGAGCGCGGCGGCGAAGGGCGCCACGAGCCCATAGAGCGCCAGGTTGATCGTGACGGCGGCAGAGACGACGGACCGCGACCAGTCGTTGGCCGACGACACCGGCTCGAGCAGGACGCCCGTCGACGAGCGGAACGCGGCCGCCGAGACGAGCGCGACGAACGTGACGCCGGCGACGGCCCAGGCGCGGTGCCGCCAGTCGATCCGTCCCCCGGCGCCCGGCGCCACCTCAGCCGATCCAGGCGGCCGAGGACGGCGGGAGCACGAGCACCCCGTCAGCCTGCCGCGCGACCCCGCCGCACTCCACCAGGATCTCGCCGTCGACCGCAACGATCCGGTCGGCGTCGGCCACGTTGAGCACGACCGTCACCGGCTCGTCGCCGGGTCGCTCGAAGGCAACGACGTCGTCGTCGCCGAGGTCGAGCCAGCGCATGAGCCCGTCGCCCATGGCCTCGCGGGCGCGGCGCACGGCCAGGGCCCGCTTGTAGACGTGGAACGTCGATGCCGGGTCGGCCTTCTGGGCCTCGACGGTGAGCGGCTCCCAGCCCTCGGGCATGGGCAGGTGCGGGGTGCCGGTGGTGAACCCGTACGGCGCGGACGAGCCGCTCCACGGGATGGGGATGCGGCAGCCGTCGCGGCCCTTGTTCTCGCCCTGCGTGCGGAAGAATGTCGGGTCCTGGCGGTCGCCGTCGGCGATGTCGAGCACCTCGGGCAGCCCGAGCTCCTCGCCCTGGTACAGGTACGCCGATCCCGGCAGGCCCAGCGACACCAGCGAGAGCGCGAGCGCCCGGCGCCGGCCCTCGGCGAGGTCCAACGTGCCGTCGCGCAGGTGCGGTGCGAACCGGGTGACCGGCCGCCAGACGTCGTGGTTGGACAGCACCCACGTGCAGGGCGCGCCGACCGCCGCCGAGGCGAGCAGCGAGAGCCCGACCACCTCGCGGATGCGCTCGGCCGCCCACCAGGTCTTGAGGAAGTGGAAGTTGAACGTGGTGTGCAGCTCGTCGGGGCGCGTGTAGTCGGCCTGCCGCTCCGGCGTCGAGACCCAGGCCTCGCCGACATAGGCGCGGTCGGGCGAGTACCCGTCGGCGACGCGCCGCCACTCGCGCCAGATATCGTGGACGCCCGGCTGGTCCCACATCGGCGAGTACTCCTGGGGCGCTCCCGCGAGCACCTCGTCGAAGCCCGGCGCGGTGCCGGCGTCCGGGTAGCCCGGCTCCTTCACAAGCCCGTGGGCGACGTCGATGCGGAAGCCGTCGACGCCCATGTCGAACCAGAACCGCAGCGTCTTCTCGTAGTCGGCGTGGATCTCGGGGTTGTCCCAGTTCACGTCGGGCTGGGACGCGTCGAAGATGTGCAGGTACCACCAGCCCGGGTGGCCCTCGATGGGCGACCAGGCCGGACCGCCGAACGCGCTCTGCCAGTCGTTCGGCGGCTCGGTGCCGTCGGCCCCCTTGCCGCGCACGGCGTGGAAGCGCGACCACTCCGGAGATCCCGGCGCCGTGGCCTTGGCCGCCTGGAACCACTCGTGGTCCCACGAGAAGTGGTTGGGCACGATGTCGACGAAGATCTTCAGGCCGAGGCGGTGGCAGTCCTCGGTGAGGCCGCGCAGCTCGTCGACCGTGCCGAGGCGGGGGTCGACGTCGCGCGGGTCGGCCACGTCGTACCCCCCGTCGAGCAGCGGCGAGGGGTAGAACGGCGAGAGCCACACGGCGTCGACGCCGAGGTCGACGAGGTGGCCGAGCCGGTCGCGGATGCCGCGGATGTCGCCGAGCCCGTCGCCGTCGCTGTCCGAGAACGACCGCGGGTAGACCTGGTAGACGACGGCGTCGCGCCACCAGGGCCGCTCGCCGCGCGGCGCCAGGCCCGCGTTGCCCTCCACCGTCGGGAGGTCGTGCTCGGCGGGCTCGACGTGCGTCATCGGGGCGGCTCCTGTGCGTCCTGGACGGGGATGCCCGGCTGCTCGGGCGGCATCTGGTTGACCATGGCGATGGCGGCGCCCACGAGGTAGCGCCACAGCTCCTGCTCCCACGCGGGGTCGAGGCCCTGCTCGACGATGGTGCGGTCGAGCGCCCTCCGCATCGAGCGCAGCCAGGCGTCGCGGGCCTCGTCGTCGATCACGTAGGGGTTGTGCCGCATCCGCAGCCGCGGGTGGCCGCGCTCCTCGGAGTAGGTGCCAGGGCCTCCCCAGTACTGCTCGAGGAACATCCGGAGCCGGCGCTCCGCCGGGCCGAGATCCTCTTCGGGGTACATGGTGCGGAGGAGGTCGTCCTCGGCCACGCCCTCGTAGAAGTGGTGCACCAGCGTCTCGAAGAAGGCGGCGCCGCCCATGGCCTCGTACGGCGTCGTCGGCTGGTCCTGCGTCACCCGCACATCATGCCGTGGCGCCCGCGGCGCACGTGCACCGGACCGGGCGGCTCCGGCGGGCTACGACGCGCTCAGCTCGGGCAGCGTGCCTGTGCGCTCGAGGGTCTCCGCGTTCTCCCTGACGTTCCTGAGCATCGAGCCGAAGATGATGCCGTGGAACGGCAGCATCGCCTTCCAGTACGCCTCGCCGGGCATGCCCTTGGGGTGGAAGAGGGCGCGCTGCGTGTAGACGGTGATGGGGTGGCCGTCCGGGTCGTGGTCCTCGCGGATGCCGAGCTCGAGCCACGCCAACCCCGGCATCCGGAACTCCCCGCGCAGGCGCAGGAGCTTGAGCGGCACGCGCTCCTCGACCCGCCAGAAGTCCAGCGGGTCGCCGACGCGCAGCGTCTCGGGGTTGCGCCGTCCGCGGGCGAGCCCGACGCCGCCCACCGCGCGGTCCATCCAGCCGCGCACCTCCCAGGCGAGGGGGAAGGAGTAGTAGCCGCGGTCGCCGCCGAGGCCCTCGATCACACGCCAGAGCGATGCCGGTGTCGCATCGACCCGCGTCTCCCGGGCGTCGGTGTAGAGGGCGCCGCCGGCCCAGTCCGGGTCGCTGGGCAGCGGGTCGCTCGGCGCACCGGGGACGCTCGAGCCCGACCACGAAGTGCGCACGTCGGCGTACTGGATGCGCATGAGCGCGAGCTCGACGGCGCGCTCGTACGGCGTGAGGCCGTCGACGGGGTCCGGGATGTAGTGCTGGATGTCGTGCTCGGCGCACACCGACGGCGCCGACAGGCTCTCGACGAGCGGGCGGGCCATCGTGCTCGGCACCGGCGTCACCAGGCCGACCCACCGGCTCGACAGCCGCGGGGTGAGCACGGGCGCGCCGACGACGATGCGGCGCCGGAGCCCGGCGACCTTCGCGTAGCCGTGGATCATGCCCTCGTACGTCGTGACGTCGGGGCCCCCGATGTCGAAGTGGCGGTTGACGTCCGGCGGCAGGTCGGCGCACTGGACGAGGTAGTAGAGGACGTCGCGGACGGCGATCGGCTGCGTCGGCATGCGCAGCCACTTCGGCGTCACCATGAACGGCAGCCGCTCGGTGAGGTAGCGGATCATCTCGAAGCTGGCGCTGCCGCTGCCGATGATCACGGCCGCCCGCAGCTCCGCCGTCGGGACGCCGGAGCGCCGGAGGATCTCGCCGACCTCGCGACGGCTGGCCATGTGCTCGGAGAGGCTGCCGGGCGCCTTCTCCGGATGGAGGCCGCCGAGGTAGACGATCCGCTTCACGCCCTGGTCGCGGGCGGTGGTGCCGAAGATGCGGGCGAGCAGCACCTCGACGTCGTGGAAGCCGTCGCCCGCCATGAGCGAGTGCATGAGGTAGTAGGCGACGTCGATGCCCTCGAGGGCGGAGCGGACGGCGTCGGGGTCGCCGGCGTCGCCGCTGACCACCTGGACGTCGTTGACCCAGGTGCGGTCGGCGAGGCGCTCGGGGTGGCGGGCGAGCACGCGCACCTCGTGGCCGGCGGCGAGCAGCTCGGGCACGAGCCTGCCGCCGATGTATCCCGTGGCACCGGTGACGAGGACCCGCATGCCCGCATCCTCGCGGCCGCGCCAGGCCCCCGCACCCCGAAGGGCCCCGCTCTGGATGGGTGAGCGACCCCTACAGGCGTCGCTCACCCATCCAGAGCGAGCAGGTCAGGGGGTGGCGGCGGGCGGGCCGCCGGGCTGCGGGCTCGCCGGGGGCAGGTTGTTGCGGACGAGCACGGGCACGCGGATGCCGGCCTCGTCGAAGGCGACCTTGAGCCGCTCTCGGATCGCGCGCGCCGCGGTCATCTGCTGGTCGGGCGCGGCCTTGGCGGTCACGCGCACGAACACGGCGTCGCCGCTGACGCTCTCGACGCCGGCGTAGGTGGGTGTGCCGAACAGGATGCCGTCGTACTCGGGGTCGTTGTCCATGGCGACGCCGACGCGGTCGACGATCCGGCGCACGCGGTCGAGGTCCTCGGTGTAGCCGATGGGGACGTCGACGACGGCCATCGTCCAGCCCTGGCTGCGGTTGCCGACGCGCAGGATCTCGCCGTTGCGCACGTACCAGACCACGCCGGACAGATCCCGGACGCGCGTGATCCGGAGCGTGACCTCCTCGACGACGCCGACGGCGGGGCCGAGATCGACGACGTCGCCGACGCCGAACTGGTCCTCGAGCACGAGGAAGAAGCCGGACAGGAAGTCCTTGACGAGGGTCTGCGCGCCGAAGCCGAGCGCGACGCCGACGACGCCGGCGCTGGCCAGGATCGGCGTGAGGTTGACGCCGGCCTGGGCCAGCACCACCAGCGACGCCAGGCTGAAGACAGTGAACGTGACGATGCTGCGCAGCAGCTGCCCGAGGGCCTCGGCGCGCTGCTCGCGGCGCGCGGTCATGAGGACCGCCGTGAGCTCCTGCGTGTGCTCGGCAGCGCGCGCCTGGCCGGGGCGGTCCTGCCGCAGGCGGCGCTTGGCCGCCTCGGTGATGCGGCGGATGATCCGCAGGCAGATCCACCAGAACAGCAGCGCGACGGCGATCGTGAGCGCGATCGACAGCGCGTACTGCAGGAACCACTCCCACACGTTCGACAGGACCTGGACGAACGCGTTCTCCGCCTTGGTGCTCTTGGCGGTGCTGGCGATCAGAGAGCCGGTCACGCGCCAGAGCCTAGGCGCTCGGCAGCGCCTCGGGCTCCAGGCCGGTCCACCGCGCGAGGAACGCCAGCGTGTCGGCGGTCTCCTCCACGGACTTGCTGATCGACCGGGCGCCGTGGCCGACGTTGGCCTCGGTGCGCAGCACGATGGGCCGCTCGCCGGCCTGCGCGTGCTGCAGCGCCGCCACCAGCTTGCGGCCGTGCATCGGGTCGGTGCGCGAGTCGTTGTCGAACACCTGCATGAGCACGGCCGGGTAGTCGCGGCCCTCGACGACGTTGTGGTACGGCGAGTACGCCAGCAGCCACTGCAGCTCCTCGGGCACCTGCGGGTCGCCGTACTCCACGGTCCACGTCGGCCCGAGGAAGCTCGCGCCGTCCGGGACGACGACGTAGCGCACCATGTCGAGCAGCGGCGCGGCGCAGACGACGGTGCGGAACAGGTCCTGGCGCTGCACGAGCGCCGCGCCGACGAGCAGGCCGCCGTTGCTGCCGCCCATGACCGCCAGCTGCTCCGGCGTGGTCCAGCCCTCGTCGGCCAGGTACGCCGCTGCCGCGAGGAAGTCGTCGAAGACGTTCTGCTTCTCGCCGAGCATGCCGGCGCGGTGCCACTCCTCGCCCTCGTCGCCGCCGCCGCGGATGCACGCGACGGCGTAGACGCCGCCCGCCTCCACCCACGCGAGCGCCGAGGCGCTGTACCCCGGCTGCATGGGGATGCCGAAGCCGCCGTAGCCGTAGAGGAGCGCGGGCCGCGGGCGGTCGGGGCCGTCGGACGGCGACAGCACGAACATCCGGACCTGCGTGCCGTCCTTCGACGTGTAGGTCACCTGGCGGCTGAACACCTTCGGGACGTCGACCGTCCCGGGAGGCGACGCGAAGAGCTCGACGCGGCCGGTGCGGGCGTCATAGGTGTAGACGTGCGGCTGGGTGGTGTAGTCGGTGTAGACGAACCACACGACCGGGCCGCCCTCGGGGCGCTCGACGATCCCGCCGAGGGTGCCGACGCCGGGCAGCTCGACGTCGCCGACCTTCGCGCCGGTGGTGCCGTCGTGCAGCGTCATCTCGCCCACGTTGTGGCGCGACCACGCGACGAGGATCTGCGGCGCGTCGAGCTCGTCGCCGTCGAGGACGGCGAAGTCCTCGAGCACGGCGGACGGGTCCTCGGGGATGAGGTCGACCCAGTGCTCCGACGTCGGCGTCGAGGGGTCGACCACGCAGATGCGGGTGCGCGGCGCGTCGAGGTCGGTGCCCACGAAGCAGCGCCCGTCGCGGCCGAACGTCAGGCCGGTGCTGGCGTCGACGCCCTCCTGCACCACGACCAGCGCCGGCTCCTCGAGCGTCGACGACGCCAGGTCGGCGAGCCACAGGTCGTTGCGCGGCTCCGTGCCCTCCTGGCTCGAGATCTGCAGCCAGCGGCCGTCGCGGCTGACACTCACGCCGTAATAGTTGGTGATCGTGCGCCCGGCACCGAAGATCTCGACGTCGTCGGCGACGTCGGACCCCACGCGGTGCAGGTAGATGCGGCGGTGGAAGGGCCGCTCGTTCTCCGGTACGAGCGACGGGTCGAGCCGGCGCACGTAGTAGTAGGCCTCGCCGCCGGGGAGCCAGGCGATGGGGGAGAAGCGCACCCGGTCGATCGGGCCCTCGAGCTGCTCGCCGGTGGCGACGTCCATGACGAACAGGTCGGGCTCCTCGGTGCCGCCCACCGAGAGCTGGTAGGCCAGCAGGTGCCCCTCCTTGCTCGGCTGCCAGGCGTCGAGGGTGGTGTGGCCCTCCGGGTCGATGGCCATCGGGTCGAGCAGCACCCGCTCGGTGCCGCCGGGGTCGACGGTCCAGAGCGCGGCCATGTCGGCGCCGGGCTCGCGGCGCATGAAGAACCTGCGGTCGCCGCGATGGGCCGGCGGGCCGACGGTGCCGGCCGACAGCAGCGCCCCGACGCGGTCGCGCCAGCGGCCGCGCGTGGTCCAGCCGGCGCGCTCCTCCTCGAGGATCGCCGCCTGCTGGGCGGCCCACTCCTCGCGCAGGGCGACGTGCTCGTGATCCCCCGACTCGAGGTAGCGGTAGGGGTCGGGGACGAGGACGCCGCCGAGGTCGTCGGCGGCGTCGAGGCGCGGGGCGCTCGGGTACTGCGGCACCCCGACACCCTAGGCAGGCCGGGCCGCTACGGCGCGCTGCGGCCGCGCACGGCGCGCCCTTGGCATGATCGGCCCGTGAAGCAGCAGGACGGCGCGGCCGAGCAGCCCGAGACGTGCGACGTCTGCGGCGGCCCCGTGCCCGCCGACACCCGGGTCGCCCTCGCGGCGCGCTACCTCGAGCCCGGCGGCGACGAGATGGACGTCGACGTCGTGCTCTGCAGCGACGAGCACGCCCGCAAGTGGGTCGCGTCGCACCACCCCATCGAGGTCTCGCTCGACGACGAGCCGGGCTGGCGCACGGGGCCGGCGTCGACCGCCAAGGGCGCCGTCGGCTGCGTCGGCATCGTCCTGCTGGCGGTGGCGATCCTCGTCGGGGCGGCCTATCTCATCGGCCGCCTGCGCGCCGGGGGCTGAGACGGCGATCATCGGCGGATGACCGAGCTCCACGACCTCACCGCCCTCGAGCAGGCCCAGGCGATCCGTGACGGCGCGACGACCTCGGCCGAGCTCGTCGAGCACTACGCCCGCCGCAGCGACGCCCTCGACCCCGTCGTCGGCGCGTTCATCACCCGTACCGACGACCTGGCTCTCGAGGCGGCACGCAGGTACGACGACACCGTCGCAGCCGGCAGCGATCCCGTGTCGCCGCTGCAGGGCACCGTCGTCCCCGCGAAGGACCTCGTCTTCGTCGCCGGCGTGCGCTGCACCCTCGGCTCGGTCGCCTACGACATCACGCCGTTCGGCGACGACCACGTCGTCACGCGCATGCGCGAGGGCGGCCTGCTCATCACCGGCAAGACCAGCACGCCGGAGTTCGGCCTGCCCTGCTACACCGAGCCGGCCGTCGCGCCGCCGTCGCGCTCGCCCTGGGACCTCTCGCGGTCGGCGGGCGGCAGCAGCGGGGGAGCTGCAGCCGCGGTCGCCGCGGGTCTGGCGAGCGCCGCCCACGGCTCGGACGGCGGCGGCTCGATCCGCATCCCCGCCAGTGTGACGGGGCTGGTCGGCATCAAGCCGACCCGCGGGCGCATCAGCAACGGCCCGCTGCGCGACCCGGTCGGCGAGCTGCCCCACCAGGGCGTGCTCGCCCGCACGGTCGCCGACGCGGCCGCCCTGCTCGACGTCCTCGCCGGCCCGTTCCCCGACGACCCCTTCCCGACCCCGCCGGTCGAGCGCGGCGCCTTCCTCGCCGCGGCGTCCCGGGAGCCCGGCCGTTTACGGATCGGCCGCTACGCGACGCCGGTGATCGCGGAGGCGGAGGTCGACCCGCACGTGCTGGCGGTCTGGGACGACGCCTGCCGCCTGCTCGAGTCGCTCGGGCACGTGGTCGAGGACGTCGCGCCGCCCTTCGGGCCCGAGCAGGTGGCGGGCTTCGAGGCGGTGTGGTCTGTGCTCGCCCTGCTGACCCCGGTGCTGCCCGAGGACGAGGAGCGGCTGATGCCGCTGACCCGGTGGCTGCGCGAGCGCGGGCGCTCGGTGACCGGCATCCAGCTCGCCGGCGCCGTCTCCACGATGCGCCTGCTCACGAGGATGGTCGTCGGCGCGACGGCTGGGTACGACGTCGTCGTGACCCCCACCCTGGCCGCGCTGCCCTCGCCCGTCGGCGGCCTGCGCGACGACGACGACCCCGCGGCGGACTTCGAGGCCCAGAAGCGGTTCACGCCGTTCACCGCCCCGTACAACATCACCGGGCAGCCGGCGGTGTCCGTGCCCCTCGGGTGGCCGGTCGTCGACGGCGTCATGCTTCCTGTGGGCGTCCAGCTCGTCGGCCGGCACCGGGAGGAGGCGCTGCTGCTCTCGCTCGCGGCCCAGCTCGAGCAGGCTGCGCCGTGGGCGGGCCGCCGCCCCCCGGTGTGGTCGCAGGCCTAGCCCGCGCCCGCGGGGCCCGGTCGGCCCGGCCGTGGCGAAAACGTTTGCATCGGCCGCTGGAAATCCGGCCGCGGACAGGGACAGGATGGGCCCGTGGACAACGACCTCGCCGCCCTCGCGGCCGCCTACGGAGTCGCGACGGAGTTCTGGGACCAGTCCGGCCAGCACCAGGTGGTGCCCGCCGAGACCGTCGTGGCCGTCCTGGCCGCGCTCGGCGTCGACGCGACGACGCACGCAGGCATCCAGGCGGCGCTGCACGAGCGCCGGATGCGCGACTGGCGCAGGGCTTTGCCGCCGGTGTACGTCCAGCGCCAGGGCGACGCCGCGCAGGTGTGGGTGCACCTGCCGCACGGCGACTCGGCCCGGCTCTGGATCGAGCTCGAGGACGGCGGCGCGCGCCACGACGTCGGCCAGGTCGACCGCTGGGTCGAGCCGGTCGAGGTCGACGGCGGCCTCGTCGGCGAGGCCACCTTCGCCCTTCCCGGCGACCTGCCGACCGGCTGGCACCGCTTGCACGCGGAGCTGCGCAGCCACGAGGGCGACGCCCGCTTCACCAGCACGGTCCTGGTCGTGACGCCCCGCCGGCTCGAGCTCCCGGAGGCCCTGCGCACCCGTCGCGGCTGGGGCTTCGGCGCCCAGCTGTACTCCGTCCGGTCGTCGCGCTCCTGGGGCCTCGGCGACCTGGGCGACCTGTCCGACCTCGTGGCCTGGAGCGGCCACGACCTCGGCGCGGACTTCCTGCTCATCAACCCGCTGCACGCGGCCTCGCCCGTGCCCCCGATGGCGCCGTCGCCCTACCTGCCGGTGACCCGCCGGTTCGCGAACCCGGTCTACATCCGGGTGGAGGCCGTGCCGGAGTTCGCCTACCTCGGCGAGGCGGGCCGCAAGGCGGTCGAGATGCTCTCGGCCGACGTCAAGGCCACCAACGCCACGGCCGACCTCCTCGAGCGCGACCCGGTCTGGAAGGCCAAGCGCTCCGCGCTGGAGTTCGTCCACGCCGTGCCCCTCTCGCCCGGACGCCGTGCCCGCTACGCGGCCTTCCGCGAGCGCGAGGGCTCCGGCCTGGAGGACTTCGCGCTGTGGTGCGCGCTCGCCGACACCTACGGCCAGCCGGCCGACTGGCCCGAGGAGCTCGCCGACCCGAAGGGCGAGGCCGCCGAGAAGGCCCGCACCGAGCTCGCCGACCTCGTCGAGTTCCACGTGTGGCTGCAGTGGGTGCTCGACGAGCAGCTCGAGGCCGCCCAGGAGGCGGCGACGGACGCGGGCATGGCGATCGGGGTCATGCACGACCTCGCCGTCGGCGTGCACCCCGAGGGCGCCGACGCCTGGGCGCTGCGCGACGTGCTCGCCAAGGACGTCGCCGTCGGCGCGCCGCCGGACATGTACAACCAGATGGGCCAGGACTGGTCGCAGCCGCCGTGGCGCCCCGACGCCCTGGCCGAGGCCGCGTTCATCCCCTACCGCGACATGCTGCGCACGGTGCTCAAGCACGCGGGCGGCATCCGGATCGACCACGTCCTGGGCCTGTTCCGGCTGTGGTGGATCCCGCGCGGCATGCCCGCCAAGGACGGCACGTACGTCCGCTACGACCACGACGCGCTCGTCGGCATCCTGGCGCTCGAGGCGCAGCGCGCCGGCGCCGTCGTCATCGGCGAGGACCTCGGCACCGTCGAGGCGTGGGTGCAGGACACGCTGCGCGACCGCGGCATCCTCGGCACCTCGATCCTGTGGTTCGAGGCCGACGAGGGCGGTGCGCCGCTCGCGCCCGAGCACTGGCGCGAGCTCGCGCTCACCAGTGTGACGACGCACGACCTGCCGCCGACGTGGGGCTTCATCCAGGGCGAGCACGTGCGCCTGCGCCACGAGCTCGGCCTGCTCGCCAAGCCCTACGAGGAGGAGCTCGCCGAGGCCGGGCAGTCGCTCGACGCCTGGCGCCGCCTGCTGCAGGACCGCGGGCTGCTGCGGCCGGACGCCGGCTCCGAGGAGTTCGTCGAGGCGCTGCACCGGCTCATCGCCCAGTCGCCCGCCCGGCTGCTGTGCGTGTCGCTGGCCGACGCCGTCGGCGACCGGCGCGCCCAGAACCAGCCGGGCACCGACCAGGAGTACCCGAACTGGCGCGTGCCGCTCACCGACGCGGCTACCCGGCCGGTGCTCGTGGAGGACCTGCCGGAGGACGCGCTGCTGCGGCGCATCGTCGCCACCGTCACGTCGTGACCGGGCCGACCCGGCCCGCCGCGGCAGCCCGACGACCGTAGGATCCCGCCATGGCCACCTCGCTCCGCGCCCGCACCCGCGCCGCTCTCGTCGTCGGCACCACCGCCGTGCTCGTCACCGGCATGGCCTCCCCGGCCCTGGCGATGACCGGCAACGGCTGGGGCTCGACCTACGACGACGGCGAGGAGCGCGGCACGCCCATGTCGGGCGCCCAGGTCGTGCTCGTGTTCGTGATCCTGCCGCTGGCCGTCGTCGGCCTGATCTGGCTGCTGGCCCGCGCGGGCAGCTGGACCAGCAGCGGTCGCATCGGCGCGGACGACGCCTGGACCGAGCAGCCCGTGGCTGTGGGCGCCGTGGGCGCGGCCGGCGCCGAGTCGTCCGACCGCCCGGGCCTCGTCGAGAGCGGCCAGGCCCCGGCCGTCGGTGCCGCGCCCGACGACGACCAGGCCCCTTCGACCGGCGGCACGAGTGCCGGCTTCTAGCCGGCTGTCGCCGCAGCAGCAGGCGAGCGTCGAGGCGGCCGTCGCGGACGCCGAGCGCGTGTCCGGCTATCCCTTCGCCGTCCACGTAGGGCCGCTCGAGGACGGCCGCACCACCGCCGAGCGCCTGCACGCGGGCTGCCCCGACCGCGAGCGCACCGTGCTCGTCGCCGTCGATCCCACGGCGCGGCTCATCGAGATCGTCACCGGCCCCGAGGCGGCCCGGCGTCTCAGCGACCGCACCTGCGGCCTGGCCGCGCTGGCGATGGCGTCGTCCTTCCAGGCCGGCGACCTCGTCCGCGGCCTCCGCGACGGCCTGCGCCTGCTCGCCGACCACGCGGTTTCTCCGTAGGCCTCCAAGCGGACAGCCTCCTTCGTCGGCGGTCCGCGTCGGCCCCGCTCCGGTCGGCGGCCCAGGCTCGCTGCGCTCGCGGTCGGCCCGTTCGACGGGGCCTCGCTGCGCATCGGCCCCGTCTCCGGTCCTCCGGGCCGCCGTCCTGCGCGGTCGTCGCCTCCGGCGGGCCCAGGTCTCGCTTCGCTCGCCCAGGGTCGGTCGCTGCGGACAGCTCGCCTGGCGGCTCGCCGGCCTTGCGCCCTCCGGGCCCCGCGCGGACGCGCCGGATCATCGGTGGCCGGTTCGGTCCGGGCCGTCGCCGGCGTTCGCGTGGTCTGGCTGTCGCCCTCGGGTCGGGCTGGTCGGGCGCGCTACGCCGTTGTCACGGACGCGACCACCGACCGCTGCGGGTGGGCGGGCCCGGAGGACGGGAGCCGGGCCGAGCGCAGCGAGGTCCCGCGAACCGGCCGACCGCGAGCGCAGCGAGCCTGGGCCCGGCCGCACGCCCCGTAAGACCGACCCGACCACCGACGCGGCGGAGCGGAGCGCAGCGGAGCGGAGACCGCCGGACTGCTCGCCCGCGCGCGAAGCGCGCCGCACTCGTCCGCCCCGGAGGACCGGAGGCTCGGGGCCGCTGCGCAGCGAGGCCCCGGGCCGAACGGGCCGACTCCTGCGAGCGCAGCGAGCGGGGCGGACGTCCTGGCGAGCGGTGCCCCGACGCCCGCCGACGGAGGAGGCGGGCTTGGAGGGGCTTACGAAGCCGCTGCGTCGCTCGCCTGGGCGCGGAGGCTGCGCTCGAGGCCGTCGCGGCCCTCGTCGACGAGTCGGCGGGCACCGGCCGGGATGTCGTCGCGCTCGAGGAAGGACTTGGTCGCGTCGAGGATCTCGGGCTCGACGATCTGCGCCGGGAAGAACCCGAGCACGATGGTCTGCGCCGTCTCGTTGGTGCGCGTGGCCCAGACGCCGGGGATGGCGTCGAAGTAGCGCGGCAGGAACTGCCGGTGCAGATCCTTGGAGTCGGCCGAGCCGAAGCCCATGACGGTGGCGTTGAGCAGCGCGTTGGGCAGGTCGTCGGTGTCGACGCACGCGGAGAAGGCGGCGTCCTTGGCCTCGAAGGTCGGGATCAGCGCGCGCGCCGTGGCCGCCTGGCGCTGGCCGGTCGCGGTGGAGTCGCGCTCGAGCTCGGCGTCGATCTCGGCAGGGTCGGCCGCGCCGAGCGCGATGAGGCGCTGCAGGAGGGTCCAGCGCAGATCCGTGTCGACCGACAGGCCCTCGGGCGCCGTCCCGCGGTCGAGCCAGCCGCGCAGCACGGCGGTGTGCTCGTCGGTGCGCGAGGTCGCGGCGAACGCGCGCGCGAACGCCAGCTGCAGGTCGCTGCCCGGCTCGACGTCCTCGAGCAGGCGCAGGAGCAGCGCCGCCCAGCGGTCGCGGTAGCCGTCGCGCCGGCCCGGTGCGGAGAACTGCTCGATCGCAGCCTTGGTCTGGCTCAGCAGCGTGGTGACGATCGAGATGTCGCGCTCGGTGCCCAGGCCCGACTCGAGCATGCCGAGCCAGTCGCGCAGCGGCATCTCGGCGTCGCGCAGCATGTCCCACGCGGCGGCCCAGAGCAGCGCGCGCGGCATCGGCTCGGCGAGGAGGGCGAAGCGGTCGACCGCGGTCCGCAGCGAGCGCTCGTCGAGACGGATCTTGGTGAAGGTCAGGTCGTCGTCGTTGAGGAGCAGCAGGTCGGGCTGGGCGACGCCGCGCAGCTCCTCGATCTCGGTGCGTGCGCCGACGACGTCGACCTCGACACGGCGCACCCGCTCGAGACCGCCGGGCGTGATGTCGTAGAGGCCGATGGCGATGCGGTGCGGGCGCAGCACCGGCTCGAGGCCGGGCGGGCTCGACGGCGGCTCCTGCAGGACGGCCACCGACGCGAAGCTGCCGTCGTCGGCCACCTCGACCTCGGGGCGCAGCAGGTTGACGCCGGCGGTCTCCAGCCAGGCGGTGGTCCACTGCGACAGGTCGCGGCCGGACGCCGCCTCGAGCTCGGCCAGCAGGTCGGCGAGGCGGGTGTTGCCCCACGCGTGCTTGGCGAAGTAGGACGTGAGCCCCTCGAGGAACTCCTTCTCGCCCACCCAGGCGACGAGCTGGCGCAGCGACGCCGCGCCCTGGGCATAGGTGATGCCGTCGAAGTTCACCTCGACCGCCTCGAGGTCGACCATGTCGGCGGCGATCGGGTGCGTCGACGACAGCTGGGCCTGGCGGTAGGCCCAGCCCTTGCGCTGGATGAGGAAGGTGGTCCAGGCGTCGCGGTAGCGGGTGGCGCCGACGTTGGCCCAGTGGGCAGCCCACTCCGCGAACGACTCGTTGAGCCAGAGGTCGTCCCACCACGTCATGGTCACGAGGTCGCCGAACCACATGTGGGCGAGCTCGTGCAGGATCGTGTTGGAGCGCTGCTCGAAGTAGTAGTCCGTGACGCGCGACCGGAAGATGTAGTCCTCGAGGATCGTCACGCAGCCGGCGTTCTCCATCGCCCCGGCGTTGAACTCCGGGACGAAGAGCTGGTCGTACTTCTCGAACGGGTACGGCGTACGGAAGTGCGACTCGAAGAACTCGAAGCCCTGCTTGGTCTCGAGCAGGATGCGGTCGGCGTCGAGGTGCTCGGCCAGGCTCGCGCGGCAGAAGACGCCGAGCGGGTAGGTGCCGTGCGGGCCGACGTACTCGTCGCGGACGACGTGGTAGGGGCCGGCGACGAGCGCGGTGATGTAGGTGGAGATGCGCGGGGTGGCCTCGAACGACCAGCGCGAGACACCGTCGCCGAGCGGCACCGGTGCGGGCGTCGGCGAGTTGGAGACGACCTGCCATGCGTCCGGCGCGATCACGGTGAACGCGTAGGCCGCCTTGAGGTCGGGCTGGTCGAAGCAGGCGTACATGCGGCGTGCGTCGGCGACCTCGAACTGCGTGTAGAGGTAGGCGGCGCCGTCGACCGGGTCGAAGAAGCGGTGCAGGCCCTCGCCGGTGCGCATGTACTGGCAGTCGGCCTCGACCACCAGGACGTGCACGCCGGCCGCGACCTCGAGCGGCAGGCGGGTGCCGGTGAACGCGGAGACGTCGAGGTCGTCCCCGTCGAGGACCGCGCGGCGCACGCCGGAGGCGATGACGTCGATCCAGGTGCTGCCGGCCTCGCGGGCGGTGAAGCGCACCGTCGAGGTGCTGGGGAACGACGCGGACTCCGGCGACCCGGCGAGCCCGAGGTCGACGACGACGTCGTAGCCCGACACGGAGAGCAGAGCCGAGCGCTCCGCCGCCTCCGCGCGCGTGATGTTCGTGACCGTCAACGCGGTGCACCCTTTCCGGCACTGCGGTCGGGGACCGCCTTCAGGACAACCCCGACATCCTCGCACGCGACGAGGGGTGCGCCGTGAATCCCGCGGTCCCCGGACGGCGCAGCCGCAAACCCTCCTGCGGCAGCCGCAGGGAAGTGTGCACGGACCCTGGCTGGCCATCGCCGGACCCGGGATCTACAGTCGTTGAATGAGCAACGACGCGCCCGTGACCGCCGACTTCTGGTTCGACCCCGTCTGCCCGTGGGCCTGGATGACCTCCCGCTGGATGCTCGAGGTGGAGAGGGTCCGCCCGGTCACCACCCGCTGGCACGTGATGTCGCTGGCCGTGCTCAACTCCGGGCGCGACCTCCCGCCGGAGTACGCCGAGTTCCTGGGCAAGGCGTGGGGGCCGGTCCGGGTGGTGACCGCGGCGCGGCTCGTCCACGGTGAGGACGTCGTCCTCCCGCTCTACACCGCCCTCGGCACCCGCATCCACCTCGGCGAGCAGGAGCTCGACGAGGCCATCGCCGGGGCGCTCGAGGAGGTCGGCCTTCCCGTGGAGCTCGCGGCCGCTGCGACCAGCGAGGAGTACGACGAGGAGCTGCGCCGCTCGCACCACGAGGGCATGGATCCCGTCGGCATGGACGTCGGCACCCCGGTGATCCACGTGCCCGGCCCCGACGGCGACAAGGTCGCGTTCTTCGGCCCCGTCGTCACGCCCGCCCCCAAGGGCGAGGCCGCGGGCCGGCTCTGGGACGGCACGCTCCTCGTCGCCAGCACGCCGGGCTTCTACGAGATCAAGCGCACGCGTAGCGAGGGCCCGGTCTTCGACTGAGCCGCCCGGGCTGGCACGATCGGCCCATGCGCGTTCACCTCGGCAGCGACCACGCCGGTTTCGAGCTCAAGTCGGTCCTCGCGGACCACCTGCGCGAGCGGGGCCACGAGGTCGTCGACCACGGCGCCGGCACCTACGACGCCCTCGACGACTACCCGCCGTTCTGCGTCGCGGCGGCGCAGGGCGTCGTCGACGACCCGGGCAGCCTCGGGATCGTCATCGGCGGCTCCGGCAACGGTGAGCAGATCGCGGCGAACAAGGTGAAGGGCGTACGCGCCGCGCTGGTGTGGTCGGTCGAGATCGCCGAGCTCGCCCGCCAGCACAACGACGCCAACGTCATGGGCATCGGTGCGCGCCAGCACGACGAGGAGACCGCCAAGCGCCTCGTCGACGCGTTCCTCGACACCCCGTTCAGCGGCGACGAGCGCCACGAGCGCCGGATCGCGCTCCTCGCGGGCTACGAGGAGACTGGGACCTTCTGACGCCGGGCCGCCCGGCCCAGCGACGACGAGGAGGGGCAGGGTGCCCGAAGGCCACAGCCTGCACCGACTCGCCCGCTCGATCGACCGCTCCTTCGCCGGCGACGCCGTGGAGTCGAGCAGCCCCCAGGGCCGGTTCGCGTCGTCCGCCGACATCCTCGACGGCCGGGTGCTCGAGTCCGCCGAGGCCTGGGGCAAGCACCTGTTCGTCCGGTTCGAGGGCGACGAGGTCGTCCACGTGCATCTCGGCCTCTACGGCACCATGGTGCGCAGCCGGCCGCCGGCGCTCGAGCCCCGCGGCGCGGTGCGCTGGCGGATCGTCGGCCCGCGCTGGTACGCCGACCTGCGCGGCCCCACGGCCTGCGAGCTCGTCGGCGACGACGGCCGCGAGCGCATCCTGGCCCGGCTCGGGCCCGACCCGCTGCGCCGCGACTCGGAGCCGGGCAGGGCCTGGCAGCGGATCGCGTCGAGCCGGGCGCCCATGGGCACCCTGCTCATGGATCAATCGGTCATCGCCGGCATCGGAAACATCTACCGCGCCGAGCTGCTCTTCCGGCACGGCGTCTCGCCGTTCCTCGAGGGTCGGGAGCTGAAGCAGCCTGTCTTCGACGCGATGTGGACCGACCTGTCGGCACTCATGCGCGACGGCGTGAAGCGCGGCCGGATCGTCACCCTCGACGCCGCCGACGTCGACGCCATGGCCGCCCTCGACTCCGACCGGCCAGCCGCAGACGACCCCGAGCTCGACGGCGGCGAGGACACCCAGCAGATGCGGCGCCGTCGGCGCAGCACCGGCGTCTACGTCTACCGGCGGGAGGGCCGGCCGTGCCTGCGGTGCGGTTCGCTCGTCGCGGCCGCCGACCACCAGGGGCGCCGTCTCTACTGGTGCCCGACGTGCCAGCGGCCGCCGCGCCGCCGTCGTGCGTCATCGGCCGGCGCGGGCACGCGGCCCGCCACGCGCGCATAGGCAGGTCGGCGATGCCCCTCGTCCCCTACCGTGATCATGGGCAGGGCGGGCCCAGGCCCGTCGGCGGACGACGGCGCGGGATCGAGAGGGGTGCGGTGCGGTGACCGACCTGCGCCGCCATGTGCCCCGCATCGCCCTCGAGTGGGACGACGACGCTCCCGGATCGGCGTGGCAGCAGGTCGACTCCTCCCTCGTGTTCGCCGACATCTCCGGCTTCACCGCCCTGACCGAGCGGCTCGCGCGGCGGGGCCGCATCGGTGCCGAGGAGCTCATCGAGACGCTGAACCGGGTGTTCGGCGGCATGCTCGGCATGGCCGGAGCACGCGGCGGCGAGCTGCTGAAGTTCGGCGGCGACGCTCTGCTGTTCGCCTTCCGCGGCGACGACCACGCCTACCGAGCTTGCGCGGCGGCGGTCGACATGCGGATCGCCCTGCGCGAGGCGGCAGCCATCCCCACCTCGGTGGGGCGCCTGCGCCTGAAGATGTCGGTCGGCATCCACTCGGGCCCCGTCGACTACTTCCTCGTCGGCGCGCCCACCCGCGAGCTGCTCATCCTCGGGCCCGGGGCGACGGCGACCGCCGACGCCGAGAAGAGCGCCGAGGCCGGGCAGATCGTCGTCACGTCGTCGACCGCCGAGCGGCTGCCGCGCGGCTCGGTGCGCCCGCGCGACGACGGCGCACTGCTGCTGCGGTGGCGCTCCGTGCCCCCGCCCGGCACTGCTGCAGCACCTCCGCCGGACGTCCACGGCGACCGCTTGCGCTCGCTGTTCCCCTTCGAGCTCGGCAACTACCTCGCCGCCCGCGTGCCCGACCCCGAGCACAAGATCGCCACCATCGCCTTCGCCCGCTTCAGCGGCACCGATGCGCTGCTCGCCGGCCCCGGGCCGCTGGCGGTGGCCGAGGCCCTGCAGGGCACGGCCGAGGTGTTCATGGCGGCGATGAACGAGGAGGGCGTGACCCTGCTCGCGACCGACCTCGACAGCGACGGCGGCAAGTTCTTCATGGGGTCGGGTGTCCCGCAGTCGACCGAGGACGACGAGGGCCGGATGCTGCGGGCGATGCGCGCCGTCCTGGACGCCGGGACGCCGCTGCCCGTCCAGATCGGGGTCAACCGCGGCCATGTCTTCGCCGCCGAGGTGGGCGCGCTCGACCGCGCGGCCTACTCCGCGATGGGCGACACCACCAACACTGCCGCGCGCATCATGGCCAAGGCCCCCGCCGGGACGATGTACGCGCACCCCGCCGTCCTCGAGCGCTCGCGCACGCTGTTCGCGACCGAGCCCGCCGGCCCCTTCGCCATGAAGGGCAAGGCCGTGCCGCTGCTGGTGCACGCGGTGGGCGAGGAGCTCGGCAGCCGCGAGGCTGCGGGCGCCGGCCGGCTCCCCCTGCTCGGGCGCGAGGACGAGGTGGCCCGCATCCGGTCGTCGGTCGAGCGTGCCCTGTCCGGCGCCGGCGGCGTCGTGCTGGTGAGCGGCGGCACCGGCACCGGCAAGAGCCGGGTCGTGCAGGAGGCGCTGTCGGCCTTCCCCGACGTCCGCACGATCCTGGTGCGGGCCGAGCCGTACGGAGCGACCGCGCCGTACCGGGTGCTGCGCGACCCCGTGCGCACGCTGCTCGGGGTCGAGCGCGGCACGCAGGACGAGATGGCCGACGCCGTCCGCGCCGGCGTCCGTCGCCTGGCCCCCGAGCTCATCACGATGGCGCCGCTGCTCGGCGACGTCGTCTCGGTGTCGATCCCCGAGACGCCGGAGACCCGTGCGATCGAGCCGCGGTTCCGCCCGGACCGCATCGCCGAGCTCGTCCTGCGGCTGGTGGAGCGCACCTTCGCCGGGCCGCTGCTCCTGCGGGTCGAGGAAGGGCACTGGGCCGACGCGGCGTCGAGCCAGGTGCTCGCCCGCTTCGCCGCCGAGACCGCGGGCAGGCCCTGGTCGATGCTGGTCACGAGGCGCGACGACGGCGGCTTCGCGCCGGAGGGCGACGTCGTCGAGCTCGGGCCGCTGCCGGACGACGTCGTGCGGCGGCTGGTCATCGAGGCCACCCGTGCCACGCCGATGCGCCCCCACGAGATCGACGAGGTGGTGCGCCGCGCCGGCGGCAACGTGCTGTTCGTCGAGGAGATCACCCGCGCCTTCCAGGAGCTCGGCTCGCTGGACTCCGTGCCCGACAACCTGCACGCCGCGCTCGACGCCCAGATCGACGCCCTCGACCCGCACTCCCGCCGGGTCCTGCGCTACGCGTCGGTGCTCGGCCGGTCCTTCCGCACGTCGGTGCTCGACGAGACGCTGCGCGGCGACGACCTCGTCGTCGACGCGGCGACGATCGCGCGCCTCGACGGCTTCCTCGAGCGCGACGGCCAGGGCCGGCTGCGCTTCCGCAACGGCATGATCCGCGACGCCGCCTACGAGGGCCTGGCCTACCGGATGCGGGCCCGCCTCCACGCAGCTGCCGGCCGCGCGGTGGAGAAGCTGTCCGAGGACCTCGAGGCGGACTCCGACACCCTGTCGCTGCACTTCTGGCGCGGCGGCGACGACCAGCGCACGTGGACCTACTCGCGGATGGCGGGGGAGCGTGCCGCCCGCGCCTACGCCAACGTCGACGCCGCGGTGCTCTACCAGCGCGCGCTCGACGCGGCCCGGGGCCTGCCCTCGGTCACGGCCGAGGAGCGGCTGCGGCTGCTCGTGGGCCTGGCCGAGGTGCGGGAGAACGCAGGTCTGTACGACGCCGCACTCGACGCGCTGCGCCAGGCGCTGGCCCTGGCGTCCGACGACCGTGAGCGCGCGGCCGCCCTGCTGCGCCAGCGGGCGCAGGTGCGCCAGCGCGCCGGCAGCTACACCGCCGCCCTGTCGGAGGTGCGCCGCGGCGAGAAGCTGCTCGACGGCGACAGCAGCGTCGAGGCGCGCCGCCTGCGCGTCCGGCTGGCCTCGGTCCGCGCCGGGATCCGCACCGAGCAGGAGCGGCTCGCCGACGCGAGATCGGTCGCCGAGGGCTACCTGGACGAGGCTCGCGCCGTGCAGGAGAACGAGGCCCTGGCCCAGGCCCTCGCGCTGCTCGACGTCACCGACAACCAGCGCGGCGACATGACGGTGGGCGCCCGCACGCTCGAGGCGATCGAGCTGATGCAGGAGGCCGGCAACCTGCGCCGTGTGTACATCGGCTACATGAACCTCGGCGTGTTCCGCTTCTTCAGCGGCGACTGGGACGAGGCGCAGCAGCACTACCGGCGCAGCCAGGAGGCGGCGCTCGCAGTCGGCGACACCGTGGGCGCTGCCGTCGTCGCCACCAACCTCGCCGAGGTGCTCGTCTACCTCGGGCGCCTCGACGAGGCCGAGGAGGTCGTCGGCGACGCGGTGCGCGTGCTGCGCGTGTCCGGCGTCGCCGGCTACGCCGCCTACGGGGGCCTGCAGCTCGCGCGCGCCGTGCTGGCGCGCGGCGACCTGCAGGAGGCTGAGCGGCTCGCCGAGGAGGTCGAGCAGGAGCTCGTGGCGCTCGGCCAGCGCGACTCCGCCGCCGAGGCGGCGCTGGTCCGCGCCGAGTCGCTCTCGCGCCAGGGCCGGCCCGACCGTGCGCTCGAGCTCGTCGAGGCCGCGGCGCCTGCGACGGTGGAGACCGTCACGCTGGCGCCGCGCCACCGCCTCGAGCGCGCGCGAGCAGCGGCGGCGCAGGGCCGGCACGCCGACGCCCTGGCCGACGTCGTCGAGGGGCTGGCGCTCGCCCGCGAGCACGAGCTGCCCTACGAGGAGCTGTGCCTGCTGCGGCTCGAGAGCGAGGTGCGCGAGGCGCTGGGGGAGGGCCCGGCCGCCGCCGCAGCCGCCACCGAGGCCGACGCGATCCTGCGCCGGCTCGGCGCCCAGCACTGACGCCCCCCGCATGCCGAGGGGCGGCGTGCCCCTGGCACGCCGCCCCTCGTTGTCTGCTGCGGCCTAGAAGGCGCCGTACTTCGGGTCGCCGACCAGGTAGAAGCTGTCGACCTGCGTCAGGACGCCGTCGACCAGGGTCGGGTCGGAGTCGTAGATGCAGGTGTACTGGACGCCGGGCTGCTGCGCGGAGCCGTCAGAGCCCTCGGGGATGCCGGCGGCGTTGAAGTCGGTGAGACCGCCGTTGCCGGAGCCGGCCGAGTAGACGCTCTCCGGGCACCAGGGGATGTCCTGCGCGCCGGTGTCGGGGCTGTCGAGCCAGTTGATGCGCAGCGCGGGCACCGGGTTGGGCAGGTCGGTGTCGTAGACGCGTGTGATCTGCACCAGGAACTGCGCATCGATCGCGCTCGCCGGCTTGCGGAAGGTCACGCCGGTCGCGTCGCTGTCGAGGGTGTAGACGACGGCGTCGCCGCACTCCTCGCTCGTGGCACCGGCGTCCGGGAGGCGCGTGACGGTCGACTGGTCGAACACGCTGTCGGACGACGTGTCGGCCGAGCCGCCGACGCAGAGCTCGCCGTCGGCGTCGACGACGAGGCTGAACGTCGTGCGGTGGGTGTCGGCGGTGCCGACGCAGCCCCAGTCGCTGCCGCCCTCGAGCGAGAATGCGCCGC
>Ga0233425_10003865_pt1 | contig 26270 bp, 24 predicted proteins | sample Watercolumn_Towu_2_FD_181712 | JGI IMG/M metagenome (GOLD analysis project Ga0233425, IMG submission 181712) | Freshwater microbial communities from Lake Towuti, South Sulawesi, Indonesia - Watercolumn_Towuti2014_140_MG | ecosystem: Environmental > Aquatic > Freshwater > Lake | place... | reverse complement strand
ATAGTACAGGTAATCGGACCGGTGGTGGACTTGGAATTCCCGGAAGGGAAGCTGCCCAATATCCTCAATGCCATCCGGATTACCAATCCGGCCATTGATGATCGTCCAGAGAATTTAGTGGTAGAGGCGGCTCAACATTTGGGGAATAACGTGGTGCGGTGTATTGCTATGGATACCACCGACGGTCTGGTTCGCGGGATGGACGGAAGAGATACGGGACAAGCGATTTTAGTGCCCGTTGGCGCCCCCGGCTTGGGTCGGGTGTTGAATGTTATTGGAGAGCCCGTGGATGGCTTAGGCCCGATCAAGGCCGATAAGTATTATCCTATTCACCGGCCGGCTCCGACTTTCACCCAACAGGACACCTCGGTCAAGGTTTTAGAGACCGGCCTGAAGGTTATCGATTTGCTCGTCCCCTTTCCCCGGGGTGGTAAAATGGGGATGTTCGGTGGTGCCGGTGTGGGTAAGACCGTGGTCATGATGGAGATGGTCCACAATATCGCCATGCATCACGGCGGGATTTCGGTTTTTGCCGGTGTGGGGGAGCGTACCCGGGAAGGAAACGACCTCTACCTGGAAATGAAAAACTCCGGCGTTTTGCCCAAAGCCGCTTTGATTTACGGACAGATGACCGAACCTCCCGGGGCCCGGGCCAGAATCGCCTTGACCGCCCTTTCAGCAGCCGAGTATTATCGGGATGAAGAAGGTCAGGACGTGCTCCTCTTTGTTGATAACATCTTCCGCTTCACCCAAGCGGGTTCCGAGGTTTCGGCCCTCCTGGGTCGTATCCCTTCGGCCGTGGGTTATCAACCGACTCTGGGTACTGACCTTGGGGAACTTCAGGAACGGATCACCTCCACGACCAAAGGTTCGATCACCTCGGTCCAATGCGTCTACGTGCCCGCCGACGACTTGACCGACCCGGCCCCGGCCACGACCTTTGCCCACTTGGATGGAACCGTCGTTCTTTCCCGGCAGATCGCTGAGTTAGGTATCTATCCGGCGGTGGATCCTCTGGATTCCACTTCCCGTATCTTGGATCCTAATGTCGTCGGTCAGGAACATTATTATGTGGCCCGGAATGTCCAGCAGATCCTGCAGAAGTATAAGGATCTCCAGGACATCATCGCCATCCTGGGTATGGACGAACTGTCCGATGAAGATAAACTGGTGGTTGGTCGCGCCCGCCGGATCCAGCGCTTCCTCTCCCAGCCCTTCTTTGTGGCCGCTGAATTTACCGGTAAAGACGGGAAGTTCGTTAAAGTCGAAGAGACGATCCGCGGATTTAAAGAGATCATCGAAGGCAAACACGACGATCTGCCTGAACAGGCCTTCTACATGGTCGGCGGGATTGAAGAAGCCGTGGAAAATGCCAAGAAATTGGCCGCAGCATAATAATTCAGCAAGAGGCGAAAAAGGATTATGGCTGATAAACTCGAATTAGAAGTCGTTACACCAGACCGTATGGTGGCTAGTGAAACCGTGGATATCGTCATGGCCATGGGGGCTCTAGGGGAATTCGGTATCCTGCCGAGTCACGTTCCTTTTCTGACCCCGCTTCAGCCCGGTGAATTACGGTTCCGAAAGGGCGGCCAACTGGAATATTTGGCCGTAACCGGAGGGTTTGCCGAGGTCTCCAATAATAAAGTGACCATTTTGGCCGAAGCCGCTGAAAAAGCACGAGAGATCGATATTGATCGGGCCAAAAGGGCCAAGGAGAGGGCCGAGCAACGCCTGGCCAAAGCCAAAGCCGAGGATATTGATTTCGCCCGGGCCGAAATGGCCCTTAAAAGGGCCTTGCTACGTCTTCGGATATCGGAAAAAATCCGCTAATTTTTTACGAACAGAAATGAAAAAAAGGCAAGCTGATCCGGCTTGCCTTTTTTTTTCTTTTTGAAGATTGGGAGAAAAAATGAGTCATCCTTTCGCCAAGGTCCATGTCAGTGTCCCTTTTTTCATGCTCCGGGATCAGTATCTGCCTCTGATCCTTTCGAATCATATCCAGCCTGAGATCGGTCTGGATTCTCTGGTCCTGGATGCCTTTCCTTTGGAGGATTTCAAAAGGATAGCCAAAGAGCTGGCGAAAGCCGGCCTGAATTGTTCCTTTCATGGACCGTTTTTAGATCTTTCTTTTGGGGCCATTGATTCCCGGGTCCGTCAGGTCTCTTTAGAGCGGTATGAACAGGTCTTTGAACTGATTTCTCTCTTCCAGCCCCGTTGGGTGGTCTGCCATGAGGCCTATGAAGAACGGCATTACGGGGATAATCAGGAAAGATGGTTCAATAATATCACAGCCTCTTTTTCCCGTTTGCTCCCTCACGTTGAAAAGACCAAGACTGTGCTGATGGTTGAAAATGTCTTTGAAAAGGATACGCAGCACTTGACCGCCCTGTTTCAGGCCCTCCCTTCGCCGCTGCTTCGTTTTTGTCTGGATGTGGGACATCATCGTCTCTATAGCCGAACATCCTTAAAAGCATGGATTGATGAGCTTGGACCGGTTCTGGGGATGCTCCATCTTCATGATAATCATGGGCGTTCCGATGACCACCTGGCCTTAGGCCGGGGTTCCATTGATTTCCCCGATTTTTTCAGCCTTCTCAAGGAACGAGGACTTGACCCGTTCATTACCCTGGAACCCCACCAGGAGGATTGGGTGCGTCAAAGCCTGGAATATCTGGGGCAATACTGGCTCTAAAGTGAACAGAGAAACCCCTTCGGAGTTAGGGGACTTGGACGAGTCATCCCAGAGGCTCACGCCCCTAAGTATATAGGACGGTCTCAGTCGAGTCATTCCGGGTCCGGCGAAAAGATAACAAGTCTTTAAATAATAAAAAATAATTACCGAGGAGGGGTTCCCTTTCTCCTTGACAACTCCCTCTGTTATGATAAGGGAAACGTAGACACATTTTTTGGAGGCGGTATGGATTACAAAAAGACCTTAAATCTGCCAAAAACCGATTTTCCCATGAAGGCCAATCTGGTTCAGAAAGAGCCGGAATGGCTGAAACATTGGGAAAGCATGAAGCTATATCAAAAAATCCGATCAACCTCTCAAGGACGAAAGAAATTCATCCTCCATGACGGCCCCCCTTATGCCAACGGCGATATCCATTTAGGAACGGCCTTTAATAAAATTTTGAAAGATATCATTATCAAATCCAGACAGATGTCCGGATTTGACGCCCCTTATGTCCCTGGGTGGGACTGTCATGGCTTGCCCATTGAACATCAGGTCGATAAAGAATTAGGACCCAAACGAAAAACCCTAACCCAGACGGAAATCCGGGGGCGCTGCCGGGCTTATGCTGAGAAGTATATCCATATTCAACGGGAGCAATTTAAACGACTGGGTGTTCTGGGGGAATGGGATGATCCCTATCTGACCATGAATTATCCTTATGAGGCGGTGATTGTCCGGGAGTTCGGCCGTTTTGCCCTTCTGGGAAGTGTCTATAAAAGTAAAAAGCCGATCTACTGGTGCACCTCCTGCAAGACGGCCCTGGCAGAGGCGGAGGTCGAATACGAACCGCACACCTCTCCCTCCATTTTTGTCGCCTTCCCCTTAATGAGCGATTTGGGGAATGACTATCCGGTGTTACAAGGGAAGAAGGTCTCAGTTTTGATCTGGACCACCACGCCCTGGACCATTCCGGCCAATCTGGCCCTGGCTTTTCATCCGGATTATGAGTATGTAGCGGTCCAGGAAAAAGAAGAGATTTTTATCCTGGCCAAGGGGTTGCTGGAAAAGGTCAGCCAGCGTTTATCCTGGAAACAACCGCAGATTTTGACCGCTTTAGACCCAAAATTCCTGGAAGGAAAGAAGTGCCGGCACCCTCTCTATGACCGGGAATCCGTGATGATCCTGGCCCCCTATGTGACCCTGGAAGACGGCACGGGGGTTGTCCACACCGCCCCTGGTCATGGGCAGGAAGATTATGAAAGCGGTTTGCGCTATCATCTGGATATCTATTCTCCGGTGGATGATGGCGGAGTTTTTACACCGGAGGTCGGCTTTTTTGCCGGTCAGTTCGTCTTTGAGGCCAACGATTCGGTTAAGAAACAGTTGGATGAGGTTCAGGCCTTGAAAGGGTCCGAATCGATAGACCACAGCTATCCCCACTGTTGGCGTTGCAAAAAACCGGTTATTTTCAGGGCGACCGAGCAATGGTTTATTTCCATGGAAACCAATGATCTCAGGAAAAAGGCCCTAACGGAAATCGACCGGGTGACCTGGATGCCGGCCTGGGGACGGGATCGGATACGGGGCATGATGGAGGCCCGCCCGGATTGGTGCCTTTCCCGGCAGCGGACCTGGGGGGTTCCTATCCCGGCTTTTTATTGTCTGGACTGTCATCAATGGCTTATCAGCGAAGAGATCCTCAATCATCTGGAGGCCTTGATTTTAAAAGAAGGAACGGATGTCTGGTTTTCCTCTTCCGAGGAACAGCTCTTGCCTCAGGGGACGGTTTGCCCTCATTGCCAGGGGACCCGGTTTAAAAAAGAAACCGACATCCTGGATGTCTGGTTTGATTCCGGGGTCAGTTATGCCGGGGTTTTGGAGGCCCGGCCCTACCTGGGTGCCCCGGCCGACCTTTATCTGGAAGGCAGCGATCAGCATCGGGGCTGGTTTCACAGTTCTCTGCTGGCGGCCGTCGGAACCAGGGGAAAGGCACCCTATGAAGGGGTCTTGACCCACGGCTTTGTGGTGGATGGGCAAGGGAAAAAGATGTCCAAATCCTTGGGAAACGTTATTTATCCGGAAGAGGTCATCAAAAAATACGGGGCCGAGATATTGCGTCTCTGGGTTTCGGCCGAGGATTATCGGGATGACATCCGTATTTCCCAGAACATTCTTCAGCAACTGACTGAGGCCTATCGGCGTATTCGGAACACCTGCCGATTCCTTCTGGGAAATATCTCCGATTTCGATTCGACCAGAGATACGGTGCCCTTTGCCGAAATGGAGGAATTGGATCGCTGGGTCCTGCTCCAATTAGAGAAGGTGATCACAAGGGTCAAACGGGCCTATGAGGGCTATGACTTTCATGTGGTCTATCATACGCTTTATCAATTCTGTACCAATGAATTAAGCGCTTTTTACCTGGATATCCTGAAAGATCGCTTGTATACCTCGGCCCAAAAGGCTCAGGAGAGGAGATCGGCCCAATCGGCTTTACTGATTATCCTTAAGGCCCTGGTTCGTTTAATGGCTCCGATTCTCTCTTTTACGGCGGAGGAGGTCTGGGCCTGTCTGTCGCCTGCGGATCGGGAAGCGGACAGTGTTCACCTCACGGCCTTTCCTGTTTTTGATCCGCCTTTAAAGGATGAGGAACTGGAAGAGCGCTGGAAGGTCCTGTTGGATCTGCGGGCCGAGGTGACCAAGGCCCTGGAACAGGCCAGACGCGCCCAGCTCATCGGTCATCCATTGGATGCCCGAGTCATTCTCCATCTGCCGGATTCCTTGAGGTCGACCCTACCTTCGTATGAGCCCTTTCTTCCGACCCTCTTTATAGTTTCCCAGGTGGAAATCACCGTCGAAAAAGGTTCTGCGGAAGGATTCAGCAGTTCCGAATTTCCCGGTTTAGTCATCCGGATTGAAAAGGCTTTGGGAGAAAAATGCGAACGGTGCTGGAACTTCCGAACCGAAGTGGGAACGTTTAGTGATCACCCGACCATCTGTTCGAGATGTTATCAGGCCATTGATTGAGGGGCCACTATTCTATGAGGTTAACAAAATACTGGCCCTTGGCCCTTTCTTTCATCGGGGTCCTTATAGGGGATTTGGTGACCAAAGATTACATCATGACCCACTACCCTCTATATTATTCAAAAACGGTCATCCCGGGTTTTTTCAATTTGGTCCATATCCAAAATAAAGGGGTGGCCTTTGGCATCCTGGGTGGAGCGGCACCCGTGTGGAGGGATATTTTATTGCTTTTGCTTCCGATAGTGGCCATGTCCGGAATTTTTATTTTTGCTTTTTGTTACCCTCAGGAAAAAAAGGGAGTTCTCTTCTCTCTAGGAGGTATTCTCGGCGGGGCCTTGGGGAATTTAATCGATCGGTTTCGTTTTCGGGCGGTCATTGATTTTCTGGATTTTTACTGGGGAAATGTGCACTGGCCGGCTTTTAACGTTGCCGATTCGGCCATCACCATCAGCGTCTTTTTATTGGCCGCCTATTATCTGAAAAAGAGCTGAAGCGATTAGAAAGTTACCTAAAAAAACACTTGCTAATTTTTTTTGGTTATATTAGACCTCATCATAAAGAGGGTCATATCGCAATCAACAAAGCACACCGAAGACGAATCAGCTTAAGAAGGGGGATATTTTGGTTATCTTAGAAGAACTAAGATATAGTAAAGATCACATCTGGGCTCGATTGGATGACGATAATCGCATCACCATAGGAATCACCGATTATGGTCAGGAGGAGCTTGGAGATATCACCGGGATTGATCTTCCGGAAGAAGGGGATGAAGTGGTCAAAGATGAATCCTTTGGCTCATTGGAATCTTCCGACGAAGAGGTTGACCTTTTTTCTCCTTTAAGTGGTGAAATCGTTGAGATCAATCAAGAGCTCCTGGATTCGCCGGAGATTATTAATGAAGATCCCTACCAAGACGGGTGGATCATCCGGGTGGATAGCCCCTCAACTACGGAATATTATGAATTGCTGACGGCCGAAGAATATGAAGATTATTTAAAAGAGATCGTGGGAGAGGAGCAAATAGAGAAAGATTCAGAAGAAGAATAGCGATTGCTTGCCAGACTTCTTCCGAGAGTGGGAAAGGTCAACCGCTCAGATTTTCCCCTTTTTTCTTCCGTGGTCCGAACCGGAGAAAGAAAACTAGTTGCCAGGTTATGATGAAACCGGATACCATTTCTGCCGTTTTCCAGGAAATCGCCCAAAAAATTAAGAAATCCAGGAATGCTGTAGCCTTAACCGGAGCGGGGATCTCGGTGGAAAGTGGCATTCCCGCCTTTAGAGGCAGTCAGGGGCTTTGGGAACGATACGATCCCATGGAATATGCCCATATTGAAGCGTTCCGGGCCAACCCAGGTAAGGTCTGGCGAATGCTGATCGAGCTGGAGCATATTGTTGAACAATCCCGACCTAATCCTGCCCATTTTGCCTTGGCCCAGTTGGAAAAACTGGGACACTTAAAAGCCGTCATCACTCAAAACATCGATGCCCTACACCAATTGGCTGGAAATAAAGAAGTGATCGAGTTTCATGGTAACGGACGAAGCCTGGTCTGTTTATCTTGCGGGAAGACCTTTCCCAAAGAGAGAGTCAGCCTTGAGGAGCTTCCTCCTCTTTGTACCTGTCGAGGGATCCTGAAACCCGAGGTCGTTTTTTTTGGTGAACCTATTCCGACAGGGCCCAGTGAACGGGCTTTTCAGTTAAGCCGAACGTGCGATATGATGTTGGTGGTGGGGACCTCGGCGGTTGTTGCGCCGGCGAGCCACCTTCCTTTTATGGCTAAACAAAATGGAGCGATCATTATCGAAATTAATCTTGAAAAAACCCACCTTTCGGAAACCATTTCGGATTATGTGCTGGAGACTTCCGCCAGCACAGCCTTAACAACCATTCTTGACTGCCTGAGATCCTGATTGCTTGGGCGTTAATAGGCTAACATTCCAACTTCTCTCCTGCGGGTTCCGAAAGAGTGAGACGGCCAATCCAGAGGTAAGGTATCCCCCATGCTTTCTATTATTAACCAAAATGAGATTTTTTCCATGGTCTGGAATGCCGGGCCGGTGGTTAAACTGGTCCTTTTTTCTCTCTTGGCCTTTTCCATCTTTTCTTGGGCGATCATTTTTATGAAATTCAGGGTCATTCGGCGGGCCCGAAAGGAGACCAATCTTTTTCAAGAGATTTTCTGGCAAAGCAAGAGCCTGGCCGTAGCTTACAACGAATCCAAAAGACTGCAACATAGTCCTGTCGCCGAAGTATTCCGAGTGGGCTACCAAGAGCTGGGAAGATTATACAAAATGCACCAGGAATCGGAAGAGTTTGGTAAAAGGGAGGCCATGGATTTGACCTCCGCTAATTTGGTGCACTTTGAAAATATTCCCCGGTCCCTGCGTGCGGCCATGAATTCTCAAGTCACCCATCTTGGGTATGCCCTCACCTTTTTGGCCACAACCGGAAACACCGCTCCTTTCATTGGACTCTTCGGGACGGTCTGGGGAATCATGAACTCCTTTCATAGTATCGGTCTGCGTGGGGGGGCCAGTTTAGCGGTAGTCGCCCCGGGAATTTCGGAGGCCCTTATTGCCACAGCCGCCGGTCTGGCCGCAGCCATTCCATCGGTCATCGCCTATAATTATTTTTCCAATCAGGTCCGAGTCCTGGAATCGGAGATGAATAACTTTTCCTCTGATTTTTTAAACCTTATTGAAAGGGACCTGGTGAGGAGATCTGGACTCAAAAAATAAGGATACAAAAGGAGTGGGGTTGATTCATGCAATTTAGCGGCGGCGATAGAAAATTAATGTCCGAAATCAATGTCACGCCTTTAGTGGATGTCATGCTGGTCCTCCTGATTATCTTTATGGTGGCTGCTCCAATGATGATGCAAGGCCAGGATGTCCAACTCCCCCAAACAAAATCAAAGGTGATTCAATCTCAGGAAGAACGGCTGGTTATTTCGATCACCAAAAATCAGGAATTGTTTATCAATCAATATCGGGTTAACCGAGAGGAACTGCGCGAGAAATTAAAGATTCTCTATCAAAATAAAAAAGAAGGAGAGGTCTTTTTACGGGCCGACCGCAATCTCCCTTATGGTTTTGTCGTTCAGATCATGAGCGATATTAAAAATGCCGGCGTAGAAAAGTTAGGTATGGTCACCGAATCAGGAGATGAAAAAAAATGACCTTTTCGGAATGGTCATCATGGAAAAGCCCCTCAAGGGAAGGTCTGATGACGAAGATGATCCTTATTTCCCTGGGGCTTCATTTGCTGATTCTGGCGCTTTTCCTGAATATTTTCTCTCAAGGGAGTACCAAAAAAAAGCTGGAACCGGCCTATATCGTCAATTTAGTGTCCTCTCCCGGAGAAGAATCACCGGTTAAACCGGTATCCCAATCTCCTCCTTCTCCTCCCCTGCGCAGGATTGAAACCGAGCCTATTCCTCTACCTAAACCTTTGCCGAAAAAGATAACCGAAAAGAAAGAGGATCATTCCCGAGAAATTGAAAAAGCCCTTGAACAATTAAAAAAAGAGGTTCAACAGAAAAAATCCCTGGATAATACACTTGGGCAGTTGGAAAAAAAAGTAAAGGAAGAACACGCCCTGGAAAAGGCCTTGAGACGGATTGAAGGGAAGAATCCTGCCCCCAAAACCGCCCCCACAACGGCGCCCCTCGGGACTGGGAGTATCGCCTCGACCGTGCCGGGGAGTAGGGATGGAGTCGGAGTCGAATTTCAACTGTATCATGGCGCCATCCGCTCCCAAATAAAAAAAAATTGGGTCCTGCCCGAGGGGCTGATTAAAAAAAGCGATATCTCCGCTGAAGTCCTGATTCGAATAGCCCGGAGCGGACGGATTGAGGATTACCGTTTTGAGCGGAAATCGGGAGTGGAGGCCTTTGACCAAGAAGTCCTCCGGACCTTAAAAAGGTCTGATCCCTTGCCGCCTTTACCGGGCGGATACCCTAAAGGAAATTATGAGATTATTTTAACCTTTCACTCTAAAGACCTGTCTGGAAATTAAATGATTATTCGATTTACACGGCTATTAATACTTGGTGCCCTTTTGGGAATGAGTACCCTGCTTCCTCTTCCCTTCACGTCTTTTTTGGAAGCGAAAGTCTATTTGGATATTGATTCGCCTACGGTAAAAAAGATCCCGATCGTTATTCCGGATTTTAAGGATAATGGCGCCAAGGACGGTTCGATCGGGAATGAGGCCGCCGCTTTATTGATGCATGATCTTGATTTTACTGGGTATTTTAAGGTAATAGATCCGAGAGGCTATTTGGGTCGCCTGGAGGAATCGGGAAAAATCGACTTTAGTGCCTGGTCTCTAACCGGTGCCGAATTACTGGTCAAAGGGTCCTATCAAATAGAAGGGACCGATCTCCGTTTGCAGTTGCGGTTATTTGACCTGCCCCAGGGCCGCCAACTAATAGGTAAAGAATATCTTGTCGCTGCCCGGGAATATAAAAGGCCTGTTCATCGCTTTGCCGAAGAAATACTTTTACTGTTGACCGGAGAACCGGGCTTTTTTCAAACGAAAATCACTTTTGTTTCCACCGGGACCGGGAAAAAGGAAATCTATTCGGCTGATTTTGATGGAAATAATTTTCAGCGCCTGACACAGCATAACTCCATTTCTTTAACCCCGCGCTGGTCTCCCAGGGGGAAGGAGATTGCCTACACGTCATATAAAGACGGGGCCCCCTCCATTTATTTACTGAATACCTCCGGGTTGCAATCGACCAAAATATCCAGTCGTCCGGGAGTCAACATCACGCCGGCTTGGTTTCCGGACGGTGACTCTTTGGCTGTCGCCTTAAATCATCAGGGTACTTCGGAAATTCTCCAAATAAACCGGAACGGGGGCGTCTTGCGAAAATTAACCCAAAGCTGGGGGATTGATGTCTCTCCTTCCTGGTCTCCTGACGGCAGACAAATGGCTTTTGTCTCCAACCGCTCCGGGAATCCCCAGATCTATATTTTAACAGTCGGTTCCGGGGAGATCCGGCGCCTGACCTTTCAAGGAAATTACAATGTCGGTCCGGTTTGGTCTCCCAAAGGGAATCTGATTGCTTACGCTGGGCGGATTGATGGGCAGTTCCATATCTTTACCATTTCCCCTTCAGGCGGGGATGCCCAGCGCTTAACCACGTCCGGAAACAACGAATCTCCGGATTTTTCCCCGGACGGCCGAATGATCATCTTTAGTTCCACCCGTCAGGGAAAGTCGGCCATCTATACTATGAATATCAATGGTGCTAATCAGCGAAGGATAACTTTCTTAGCCGGGGAACAATTCAGTCCGTCCTGGGGTCCTAATAAAAAAGATCCATAGGAGAAAGAGGACCAGGATTTTAATAAATTGTTCTATAATTCCGCTTTAAAATGAGCTACAATATTTTCCATACTATTTCATGAAGGAGGAAGGACCTGTGAAAGCAAAACACACCGGTTTCTGGGCAATGGTTTTGTTGTTAATCTTTTCCAGTCTTTTCCTTTTTTCCTGTGGGAAAAAAGAAATAAAAAGTGAAGAGACGGCGGTTCAAACGCCGACCACGGTGGATGACGAAGCGGAAAAAGCCAAAGAACGCGCTCGGATTCGGGAAAAGGAACGTGCCGAGCGAGAAATGAGAGAGAGGGCTCTAAAAGAACAGGAGGCCCAACGGTTAAAGGAAGAAGAGGCTCGAAAGAGAGAAGAAGAGGCCCGTCGGGTAAAGGAAGCGGCCGAAAAAGCTCGAATTGAATCGGAAGATATTCAATTTGAATATGATCAGTACATTCTCTCCGCTGAAGCCAAGGAAAAATTAGACCGGAAAGCCCAATGGCTTAAAGCCTATCCTACGGCCAAGGGCCAGATCGAAGGCCATTGCGATGAACGGGGCAGTGCTGAATATAACTTGGCCTTAGGTCAGAAAAGGGCCGATGCGGTCATGCAATATCTGGTTTCTTTGGGCATTGAGGCGAATCGACTTTCAACCATCAGCTTTGGTAAAGAAAAACCTTTGGATCCCAGTCATACAGAAGTGGCCTGGAGCAAGAATCGGCGGGCCCACTTTGTCCTAAAATAGCCCAGGAAAGGCGTTCCTTGAGCAGGATAGTTTGATAAAATGGTTTGGGAGAGGAGAGGGGAAAGGTGAAAAGGATACCGTTAGTTGTCATCCTTCTGCTGGTTATTAGTCTGGGAGGCGGTTGCGCCTCCCGGGACGATGTGCTCATTTTAGATAAGCAGGCTTCTTCCTTAGAGCAGCAGATATTGAACTTAAAAGATTCCTTGGAAGGAGTAAAAACCGACCTGACGAAACGAGTTGAACAGGCAGAGAAAAAGATGGATACAACGGTAAAGCCCATTCATCAAAATCAAGCCAATACCCTGGCCCAGATTGAGGACCTGAAAAATCAGATCCAGAACTTACAGGGGCGCCTGGAAGCTTTTGAATATAAACAGAAAAGAGAGCAGAATCGTTTAAGTGAATCATTCGTCAGGGATTTAAAGGATTTGCACAATCGGGTGCAACGGCTGGAGCAACCTCCCTCACCGCCCACCCCTCCGGTTCAAAAACCGTCCCCTTCTCCGGAAGCCGAAGGAAAGGTGGAAAAGGGCAAAGAGTCTGGACGAGAATCTTTAGAGGAGGAAAAGGAAGCTAAAGAACCCGTAAAAGAGAAGAAAAAGGCTAAGGCTAAACCGGAAGAACTTTTTAAAGAAGCCGGAGACTTGTTGAAAAAAAAATCATTTGGAGATGCGCAACAAAAATATGAAGAATATTTAAAACTTGAGCCCAAAGGAAAGTTCGTTGAGGAGGCGCGGTTTGGGTTGGCTGAGGCTTTATTCGGGGCCAAGAATCATGAAGAAGCAATCCTGAGTTACCAGAAACTCATCAAGTCCTTTCCAAAGAGTACCTTAGTCCCAGAGGCCCTTTATAAACAGGCCTTATCTTTTTTAAGCCTGAAGGACACCGGGAGTGCCCGCCTCCTGCTGGAAAAGATCGTTAAAAACTATCCAAAATCGAACCAGGCCAAGCTGGCCCAGAAAAAAATAAAAACTCTCTAATCCCTCCCTTCCTGCTTCCAACCGGTCTTTTCCAAAAAAAGACCGGTTTTTCCCCCCTTCTAAAAAGCCCTCAATACAAAAAAAGGATCCTCAACCTGTGTTACTCCGCCATGCCCCGCAGTGGCGTGACACCACCAAAGATGAAAATAGAGCGGGATCAACGAGCTACTTCGAACTCTATTTTCGAACTAATTATGATTAGTTATCCGATGACAAGGTGAAGGAAAACAGGACTTTCACTCTTTTTAATAGGTTTGTCTCCTAGGACCTGCTATAATAACCTCCAGCCTTTTAAGACCATGAACATGAACAGCGAGCGCATTCCCCCTCTCATGGAATCCCGTCGAGGCGGAACCTGACCTTTGTCCGGGGAACTGCAATGAGAAAAGAAGGGCCAGATTAAACAAATTGGGAAGAGGGAGGCCCATGGCGAACAGCCTTATGCCCCTCTTGGAAAAAAGAAAGAACGCTAATTTTGATTAAACATACCTTTATTCATATCGCCGGAATCGGCTCCAAGACTGAACGGGGTCTTTGGAAGCGGGGAATCTTGACCTGGGAGGACTTTTTAGAGCACCGAAAGCCGGTCTTCACAAGTGATCGGGATGCCCAAATCCGTCAGGAGTTGGAAGCCTCTCTGGGGCATCAAAAGGACATTCATTTTTTCTTAAACCGCCTCCCTCAGGCTGAATACTGGCGATTGGTCGAGCCCTTTCAGGATAAAGCCGTATTCCTGGATATCGAGACCAGTGGGGGGTACGAAGGGTTGGACGAAATCACCGTTATCGGTCTCTATAATGGCCAAGAGGTTAAGACTTTCATTCATGGCCAAAATTTAGAAGAATTTGAACAGGCCTTAGATCCCGATTCATTCATCATTACCTTTAATGGGTCATGTTTTGATCTCCCTTATATCAAAAGAACATTCCCCCTTCTCAATCTACCTCCGGCTCATCTCGATCTACGATTTTTATTGAAAAAGCTGGGACTTGGAGGTGGGTTAAAGGCCATTGAAAAAAAACTGGGCTTATCCCGCGATCCGGCTGTTGAGGGGTTGAACGGGTTTGACGCCGCCCTCCTTTGGAACGCCTATCTATGGGGAGATGAATCAGCATTAGACCGTCTTATTTTATACAATACCATGGATATTATCATGCTCAAGCCTTTAATGGACCATGGGGCTCAGGAAATGAAGAGGAGGTTTTTAGGAGATATAGCCTCCGGATAACCTTTTCAAGGCACTTGACTGGCCTATTTCGTCCCGGCAGGGTGTTTTCTTGAGCCGGTTGGGTAGAAAAACCTTTTTCTTCCGTTTTTTTCCGGGAGTTTCCTATTTTAATCTTGACAATATCTTCAAAGTTATCAATATATAAACAAACTTTCTATTAATGATGAGGACGAAGGCGTTGACAACCTTTAAAACCAAAAAATCAAAAGAAAACGGCCAATTTGATAATACTTGGCTGGTTCCCAAAAAGGTCTTTTTTACCAAAGGAATAGGAAGACATAAGGCGAAATTGCAATCTTTTGAATTGGCCTTACGGGATGCCGGAATCGAAAAATGCAACCTGGTTTATGTCTCTTCCATTTTCCCCCCAAACTGTAAAATTATCCCTTTTGAAGAGGGAATCAAGGAGCTTTTGCCCGGTCAAATTACCTTTTGCGTTTTGGCTAAAATTAGTTCTAATGAACCGGAGAGAATGATGGGGGCTTCTATCGGTCTGGCGGTTCCGGCGGATGAATATCATTACGGCTATTTATCCGAACATTCCGCTTTCGGGGAAAATGAAAAGGTCATGGGGGATTTTGCCGAGGATTTGGCTTCAACGATGTTGGCCACAACACTGGGTATCGATTTCGACCCCCAAAAAGACTATGATGAACGGCGGGAAATTTATCGAATGAGCGGCAAAATCGTTGATACTTTTTCGACGACCTGTGTGACCAGAGGAGATGGAATCTGGACAACGGTTGTCGTTGCGGCTGTTTTTTTGCTCTGAGTACCACACCCTTAGAGAAAATTCTGGATCAGGATTTTCAGTATACCTTAACAGGAAGATCTTTTGCGAACTCTTAATTTTCTGGGATTGGATGAAACCGGCCTTTCTCCAGAATCGGCGGATGTCCTCATCCAACCCATCCCCTACGATTCCACTACCAGTTTTCAGCCGGGAACACGTTTTGGGCCGGAGGCGATTCTGCAGGCCAGCAGCCAAGTCGAACTTTGGGACGAGGAATTAGGCTGGGAACCTATGGCTGGAAAAACCTGCCTGACCCTCATGGATATTCCTAGAAATCACCATGGTCCGGAAGAGATGATTGCCGATATTGATAAGTCTCTCCGACCTTTTTGGGAAATGAATAAACTGATTCTCGCTTTGGGAGGGGAACATACCATTACCTTTCCCTTGGTTCGAGGGGTTAAAGAGCAATTTCCCGATCTCGTTGTGGTGGTTCTGGATGCTCATGCGGATCTGCGGGATTCTTGGGAAGGCTCTTATTATTCACATGCCTGTACGTTGAAACGCATTTCAGAACTGGAATGCCCCATTTTTCATCTAGGATTAAGAAGCCTCTCCAAAGAAGAAGACCTCTTTTTAAGAGGGCGATCCCAAATCCGGTCATATTCCAGTCAAGAGGTACTTTGGGGAAATGGTCTGGAACGGTTCCGGCAGGATCTGGGGCGGTTGGGCCGCAGCAATGTCTATTTCAGCCTGGATGTGGATGCCTTTGATCCATCCCTCATTCCGGGAACAGGAACCCCCGAACCCGGAGGTCTGGGATGGTACCATTTTCTGGAAACGATTCGAATTGTCGTGGAAAAAGGGTTGATACGGGGAATGGATGTGTGTGAATTAATGCCACTGGCCGGATCTCGCCTGTCGGAGTTTGTGGCGGCAAAAAGTATCTTCAAATTAGTATCCTATCTTTTTCATCCAACAAAGAAAGAAAGATATCATGTCTGAAGTTAAAAGGCGGTCCTGGGATAATCTCCATGATGGATCTCAAGACGGACTGACCCCTCTCAAAAGTCTGGATATAAAAAAGACAGAGAATTTTTCTGAACTCCTCACCGCCATGTCTCAGACGGCCTTTGGGGGAAGGGCCTTAGGAGAGGCCCAAGACGTTTTTTATAACATGGTTTCCGATCGGGAATGCCTCAAGGTGGGAACTTTTTCCGGGGCCATGTCAGTGGCCAAGATGGGTCTATTAATCTGTGATATGATTGATTGGGGATGGCTGGATATCATCATTTCCACCGGTGCATTAATGGCCCATGGTTTAATTGAATCGGTCGGGTTAACCCACTATAAACATTCACCCAGTCAGAGTGACACGGATTTATACGCCTTGGGGTATAATCGGATATATGATACCCTGGAGATGGAAAAGAATTTAAACCATATCGAAGAGGTCATCTCTCAGGTGCTTAATCGCCTGGATATGGAAAAAGGTCCTCTTTCCTCGGAAAAGTTCTGCTGGGAGGTTGGAAAATATTTGGCCGAAATTACAGACCAACCAGGAATTTTGAGAAACGCCTATTTAAAAGGGGTCCCTGTTTATATCCCGGCTTTTACGGATTCGGAATTGGGTTTGGATATGGCAACCTGGGCTGTCCGGAATATTCTCAAGGGAAAGAAAGCCGGCAACCCGGAAGAGGCTTTAAGCCAAATGGGTTTGAATTTTAATCCCTTTGTTGATTTAGGGTCTTATACTCGACGTGTTCTCCAGGCTCCCACACTGGGCATTTTCACCGTCGGGGGAGGGGTTCCCAGAAATTGGGCTCAACAGGTCGGGCCGTTTCTTGATATTCTCCAATATCGCTTAAAGGAAGATATTCCCTTAAAAAGATTTTCTTATGGGGTCCGTATCTGTCCGGAACCGGCCTATTGGGGTGGCCTGAGCGGTTGTACTTATTCGGAAGGGATTTCCTGGGGGAAGTTTGTCTCCTTTGAGGAAGGAGGCCAATATGCCGAGGTGTTATGTGATGCAACGATTGCCTGGCCCGTATTAATGGCTGGAGTCCATCAAAAGATTTTCCAAGAAAAGTAGTATTCTGGTAATACAATGTTAAAGGCTAATAAATCTGTTTTATTGGTATTAAGTGTCTTGGTAGTGTTGGCCTGTTGGGGTGTTGAAGTCTGGGGAGTTGATCCGGAACCGATAGAAGGACGAATCATCGATATTAATGAAAAAAGGGGGACCATCACCATCAATGGGCACGTTCTGGATGCTTCGGATTTTGAACTGGCCGATTTAAAAGTGGGGAATTGGGTAATAGGCCAATTTGTTAGAGAAAAAGGGAAATTAAGGCTTATTGATCTAGAAGTGATTAAAGAAAAATTATCTTGACATGGGCTTTTAGATCGCCTAATATCTCGTTTTAGAATAAGGCATCAAACTCCTATCTTCTTGAAAATAGATAGGTTTTTTATTTAGAGCCGAGTTTACCCGTAAAAAAAATTTAAAATAAGCAAAGGAGGTGAGTTACAATGCGGAAATTAATTTCCTTGGTACTCGTCGTAATGTTGTTGGTCGTTTTTGCGTTTGCCATGGGTTGCAAGAAAAAGGAGGAAGCCCCCCCGGCCCCCCCAGCGGCTGAACAAAAAGCCCCTGAAGCGGCTCCGGCCCCGGCTCCGCCTGCTGGAGGTGAGCAAAAAGCCCCTGAAGCGGCTCCTGCTCCTGCTCCTGCTCCTGCCCCAGAAAAAAAATAGTGTTTTTTCTTTTTTGGGGAATTTTTCCAAAGGGACAGTTTGAATGTTCAAAAACTGTCCCTTTTTTCTTTCTTTTATCCGTTTCCGCGGGGATACCCGTCTTTAGGGCTTCAATTCTCCCCGAATACTAATCACCTTTTCCGTCAGAGGGATTTTTTTCCCTGAGGCCTCTAGGCCCTTTTTGACGATGAAAGGGAGACCGGCACAGCAGGGAACTTCCATCACGACCGTGGTTATACTTTTGATATCCCCTTTTGTAAAAATCTCCGCAAATTTTTGGATATATTCCTGGGCGTCATCGAATTTCGGACAACCCATCATGACAACCCGTCCTTTTAAAAAATCCTGATGAAAATTAGGGTAAGCCAAGGGGGCACAGTCGGCCACGACCAGCAAATCGGCCCCTTTTAAGAAGGGGGCGGTGGGGGGAACCAGTTTGATTTGTACCGGCCAATGGCTGAGGGCCGATGTCTGGGCGCCCTGGAACCGGGGTTGATTGGCCTGATGACAGGGGTCGCCTTGCCCAAAGGTTTGCAGCTGGGTTGAGGGGCAGCCACAGGGAAGCGATGTGGATGAGTGGCTTTGGGAGGCTTCGCTGTGCTTTAAATGTTCCTCTACGGCGGCTTCATCAAAATCATCCGCCTCCCGTTCAATAATGTTCAGGGCATCATTGGGGCATCCTTTTAAACAGGCCCCCAGCCCGTCACAATATTTCTCGGCCACTAATTGGGCCTTCCCGTCTTTGATCTGAATTGCTCCTTCCGCACACGAGGGTACGCACAAACCGCAACCGTCACACCGTTCTGGGTCAATTTCAATAATTTTTCTTTTGATCTTCATGCATTCCTCCTTGATCGCAACCGAATCGATGGGCCTTGATCTTTCCCCTGATCGATCCGTGTTAGGGGTTTATTCCAAGATGAAAAACTTCCCGGGCTAGCGTTCGCCCACTTTCCGTTAAAAAAGATTTTTCCAGAATGTGCTCCAGTCGATCGGGTCCGGAGGGATTTTCTTTTTGGGTCTCTTCCAGGTTAACGATTAGATCGGCATCATAAAGGGACTTGAAGTTGGTCGTTTCTTCATCTCGAGGATGGTGATGGTGGCTGACGATATCACAAACCTCCTTGATTAATTCCTCCCGAGCCCCTAGTTTAATCAGGATTTCTCTGGCGATGGGCGGCCCCTCTTCTTCCTGATAGCGGGCGGCGGTACTCTGGTATTTCCTTTCAGCCTCTTTGATGCCGATATCGTGAAGATAAGCCGCCGGTAGGATGATCGCCAGATTGCCTTTTTCCTCTTTGCCGATCCGTTCGGCATAGCGGGCCACTTTGGAGGCATGGCCGATCCGGCGAAAATCCTTTCCGAAATACTGTTTCATTTCTACGGCTACTCGATCCTTTAACAGATCTTCCTTCTGGGCGATCAGTTCCGGCGGTAAATCTCCCAGGCATTGCTCGGCGTATTGACAATAGGAAGCGCAGCCGAAATCCATCTTGGGATTCAAATAACGGTATCCGCAGTTTTTACAGCGACGGGTGGTTTCGTCCTTAAAAAACTCCATTTCCTGCCCGCACTGGGGACAATTGGTTTCAAAGATGGAACCGGGTTTCCAATAGCGGCTGTCTTGGCCTGGGCATTTCATGATGGCACCCTCTTTCCGACAAGATATACCGAAGGATCAAAACCCTCCGATATACCCTGTCAATTGCAAATTATCCTAAAATCGCCTTTAAATCCCCTTCCGGTGTGCCAATGGGCATGATGTTGAAATTCTTTACCAGCACATCCAGCACATTCGGTGTAATAAACGCCGGCAGAGAAGGACCCAGGCGAATATCTTTAATTCCCAAAAATAATAAAGTCAGCAGAATGGAAACGGCTTTCTGTTCATACCAGGACAGAATCATGGATAAAGGAAGATCATTGACCCCCACATTAAAGGCCTTGGCTAAAGCCACGGCAATCTGAATCGCCGAATAGGCGTCGTTGCACTGGCCGATATCCAACAGACGGGGAATGCCGCCTATATTTCCAAGGTCTTTATCAAAGAAACGGAATTTTCCGCAGGCCAGGGTCAGGACGACCGTATCCGACGGGGCCATTTCCACAAAATTGGTATAGTAATTCCGGCCTGTTTTGGCGCCGTCACATCCGGCTACCAGGAAGAAGTGGCGGATGGCCTTGCTCTTCACCGCTTCAATAACTTTGTCGGCAACGCCCAGGACGGCATTACGCCCAAATCCGCAGAGCACTTGTCCCCCACTGATATCTTCCGGAAACCCGGGCAGGGAGAGGGCCTTTTCAATCAAGGGAGCGAAATTCTTGTCCTTCAAATGAACCACTCCCGGCATACTGACTAAACCGGTGGTAAAGATGTTCCCTTGGTAGGACTCTTTGGGTTTTTGAATACAGTTGGTGGTCATAAGGATCGCTCCGGGGAAATCGGCAAATTCCTTGGCCTGATTCTGCCAGGCTGTCCCATAGTGGCCGTAAAAATGGGCATATTTTTTCAACCCGGGATAGGCATGGGTGGGCAGCATTTCCCCGTGGGTATAGACAAAAATCCCCTTGCCTTCACTCTGCTTCAAGACCTCTTCCAGATCCTTTAAGTCGTGACCGGAAACCAGGATGGCTTTCCCTTTTTTGGCTCCCAGAGGGACCGGAGTGGGCACGGGATGGCCATAGGTGCCGGTGTTGCCGGCATCGAGCAATTCCATGGCCCGCAGATTAATCTCTCCGCATTTCAAAACCAGACCGACCCAGTCATTCAAGCCCAAGGCCGGATTCAAGGTGGCGGCGAATCCTTCGTGGATGAAGGCGTAGACGGCCTCATCTTCTTGGCCGAGGATCCGAGCATGATCGGCGTAGGCACAGACCCCTTTGATCCCATAGATCAAGGTCCATTGGAGGGCATGGATGTCTTTATCCAGGGTCGTATCGGCATTGATGCCGACCGATTCTCCTTGGGAGACCAACCCTGCTATGTTGGGTGCGGGGGTAAAGGCGGCCGGACCTTCCGAGACATTCACTTTTCCTCCGGCGGATTTGACCTTTTCGGCCAGGGCATTTCTCAGGGTGACGGTCTGCTGGATCAGTTGGGCAAAACGATCCGGCTCAAAACCCACATTGGTCAGGGTTGAAAAAGTGGCTTCACAGGTGAAACGATTGAGGGCCGGATCACTGATCCCTATTTTTCGGCCTTCAACGGCAATCTGGGATAATCCTTTTAAGGCATAAATCAAAAGATCCTGCAGGGCGGCGACATCCGGTTGTTTGCCGCAGACTCCGATTTTGGTACAGGCTTCTCCTTTGGCGGCTTGTTCACATTGGTTGCAAAACATATGGGGCTCCTTTCATTTGATGAATTTGAACTGTTCAGAATTTTAATAACCTTGATGGTTCTATAAATAATCATTTGGGCTGTCATCTGCATTGACTTAAGTCAATAAAGAAATTTTTTTTAAGGAAGCGAAATTGAAAGGATAGAAATCAGTGAAATAAATTTTACCCATTAAACAGAGGGCTAGACAACAAAGGCAAGAGAAAGAGGTGAGGCCCCCGTTTACTATTGTTTCCTTCCCTTTTCGAAAAGAGTCCTTCTTCCTTTCCCAGGCAAGAAATGACGAGGGGGTAGAGCGGAAAGTTGTTCTGTTTTAAGACCTTATTCAGCTTATAATCAAGGTACGTAAATTATTTTTTCTCGCATATCCTTGTCGAATTTTTCTCTTTCTTTGGTCTGGTGGTCTAGAAATTTTTTGGATACCATCTCTAATAAGGCGGGATCATAAAAAAAGACCCCTTTTTCGGCCGTAAACAGAAATAATTTATCCGATTTTACTTGAAAAGAAGAGATGGGGCGATTCGTCCCGAAGGTTTGAATAACCTTTCCCTCGGGGTATTTCTTTCTGAGGAGACTATTGATGGTTTCCGGAAAAAGTTCGGGATGATCCTTAAAAAAAACCATTTGGCCGAAATATTTTCCTTCATAGCTATACCCCAGGAAACGAAAGGACGAGGAGGAATCCTTTGAGCATATCAAAACCGAGACTTCCCCTCTATTGATTTTAAGGATTTTACCCGGTCCATATTGGAGTTCTATATCCGGCCTGCTCAAATCTTCCTTTATACGGCCGTTGGGATATTTTTTTTGATATTCCTGGTTTAATTGGTCCAGGGTCAAACCCCAGGGAAGGGGTTCCCAGACATCGGCCCAAAGCAGAGGGGCCCTCCCGAGGATCAGAACGAAGCAGAGTGCCAATAATAGTGATGGGCTGATCCTGTTTTTCTGGGGAATTCGACGCAGTGTTTGATCCATTCTTGGCCTCCAATCCTGGTAATCTGTTCGGTCTAGTTAGTTTGCATCCGGACATTCACATTTTCGGTCGGTCGAGCCGCTCGAGCCGCTCGACATCGTCGAGCTATAAAGAGGCTCTCATTCGAGAGCCGAACTGTCGAGCTACGAAAAAGCATCCTGTCCGACTCCCGGCAGGGAGTCTCTCCAAAAGATCGGCACAGCCGATCGGCCGGATGCCGAAAGTCGACCTTTAGCCAAGATCGCCATCCGGCGATCGACCGGTCGACACAGTCGACCTTTAGCCAAGATCGCCATCCGGCGATCGACCGGAAAGGGCGTTTCCGGATGAGAACTAGTTAGGGCAAAAAAGGCAACCCTGACCCATGCCGACTAACTGCTCCGAGAAGGTCATCGGGTTTCCCTAAACCCTGCCCTGTCTTTACCTTAACCGATGCCCGACCTGCATTCAAGAGAATAATTGGATTAAGTCCCTTCTAAAATTATGCTTGAGAATTGCCTCTATTCTAGGTACACTTATCTATTTACCATGCCCTATCTTAGATGAAAAAACCACTTATCGCCATCACTATGGGAGACCCGGCCGGGGTGGGACCGGAAATCATCATCAGGACTGTGGTCCATCCCCAGATACTGGAGGTCTGCCGGCCGTTGATCGTCGGGGATCGTCAAGTCCTTTGGGAGGCCGCCCGAAGATTGGGATCTCCCTTTCCGATCAAATCCCTTAACCGTTTAACTCGAATGGATCAGGATCCCGAAGGGCCTTCTTTATATGAGGCCTCTGACTTGCCGGCGGAGACAGTCATCCCCGGTCAACCCAATCCGATGTGGGGGAGGGCCGCCCTCCGGTATATCCGCCTGGCCGCCAGATGGGCCTTGAATGGACAGGTGGAGGCCCTGGTCACCGGTCCAATCAGCAAAGAGATTATCCGAACCTATCAGGCCTCTTTTACCGGTCATACCGAATTCTTGGCCCGCCTATCCAGAACGAAATCCTTTGGTATGATGCTGGCAGGGGAACGGTTAAAGGTTTCTTTGGTAACCATCCATCTGGCCTTAAAAAAGGCCCTGCGGATTTTAAACAGCCGGAAGATTTTAGAGACGATTGAACTGACCCATAAAATCTTGACTGAACGATTCGGCTTGAAAAAACCCCGTCTGGCCGTAGCCGGGCTTAATCCTCATGCCGGGGAACAGGGGGCTTTTGGTCTAGAAGAGGAGACGATTATTCGGCCTGCAGTCCGGGAAGGGATCAGTCGGGGAATGGCGGTCAGCGGACCTTACCCGCCGGATACCCTTTTTTATTGGGCCGCTCAGGGCCGTTTTGAAGCCGTGGTGGCCTTATATCATGATCAGGGACTTATCCCATTGAAATTACTCCATTTTGAAAATGCCGTGAATATCACCATGGGGTTACCATTTATTCGGACCTCGGTGGACCACGGGACGGCCTTTGATATTGCCGGAAAAGGAATAGCCAAACCGGACAGCCTGATCGCTGCGGTCCGCTTGGCAGCCCAATTCGCCGAAATCCAATAGGAAGAGGACCATTTCCTCAGGAAGAATATATGGCTTTAGATAAAATCCTGGTCAAAGGGGCCAGGGAACATAATCTCAAAAATATTGATGTCGCCATTCCGAGAGACCAATTGGTGGTTATTACCGGTCTCTCCGGGTCCGGGAAATCCACACTGGCCTTCGACACCATCTATGCCGAGGGACAGCGCCGCTATGTGGAGTCCCTTTCGGCCTATGCCCGCCAATTCTTAGAACAGATGGATAAGCCCGATGTGGATTATATTGAAGGGCTTTCTCCGGCCATTTCCATTGAACAAAAAACGACCAGCCGCAATCCGAGGTCTACGGTAGGAACGGTTACAGAAATCTACGATTTTCTGCGGGTCCTCTTCGCCCGGGTCGGAGAGCCCTTTTGCTACCAGTGCGGACAAAAAATTTCCTCTCAATCGGTCCAGGAAATCGTCGATCAATTGCTTTCTTTTCCATCCGGAACCCGGTTTCAACTGCTGGCCCCTCTGGTCACCGGACGGAAAGGAGAACATCAAAAACTTCTGGATCAATTAAAACGAGAGGGATTCGTCCGGGTACGGGTCAACGGGGAATTCAGGGAACTGGAAGAAGACATCTTCTTAGATAAGAAAAAAAAACATACGATTGAAGCGGTGGTGGATCGCCTGGTAGTTAGGGAAGGCCTGCAGCGTCGTCTGACCGATTCAGTGGAGCTGGCCCTGAAACTTTCCCAGGGGTTTTTACGGGTCCTGGTCTCCGGGGGCGAAGAGGTCCTCTTCAGTGAACGGTTTTCCTGCGACCGGTGTGAGATCAGCCTCCCGGAATTAACTCCCCAACTTTTTTCTTTTAATAATCCTCAAGGGGCCTGTCCGACCTGTGACGGTTTGGGAACTAAGATGTACTTTGATCCGGACCTAGTGGTCCCTAACACCGGTCTGAATCTTCGGGAAGGGGCCATTGTTCCCTGGGAAAACCGATCCTCGGTCTACTTTCAGCAGATGCTGGAGGCCCTGATTAACCATTATCATTTTGATCTCTATACCCCTTTTAAAGAGCTTCCGCCCAAGGTCCGGGAGGTTCTCTTGTTCGGTTCCGGGAAAGAATCGATTCGATTTTATTTTGAAAAAGAAGGCCGGAGGCATTTTTACGAACGTCCTTTTGAAGGGGTCATCCCCAATCTGGACCGTCGTTACCGGGAAACCGATTCCTCCCTGATCCGGGAGGAATTAGAGCGGTTTATGAACGTCCGGCCCTGTCCGACCTGTAAGGGGACCCGTTTAAAAAAAGAAAGTCTGGCGGTCAAGCTACAGAACCTGTCCATCCATCAGGTGACTTCCTTTTCCGTGAAGGAGGCCCGGGAATGGTTTAAGGCCCTGGATCTGACCCCTCGACAGGCCCAGATCGCCCGACGGATCCTGAAGGAGATAAACGACCGGCTGGAATTTCTGGCCAATGTTGGTTTGGACTACCTGACCCTCAACCGGACCTCCGCCACCCTCTCCGGAGGGGAAGGGCAGCGTATCCGGTTGGCCACCCAGATCGGCTCTCAATTAATGGGGGTCCTTTATGTCCTGGATGAACCCAGTATCGGACTCCATCCTCGTGACAACCTGCGTCTTTTAAAGACCTTGAAGACCCTGCGGGATATCGGGAACACCGTCCTGGTGGTGGAGCATGACGCCAATACCATCCTTGCTTCCGATTACGTCATCGATATGGGACCTGGCGCTGGTGAACATGGGGGACAAGTCGTCTTTTCCGGGACTCCGGAAGAATTACTGAATGCCCATCACTCTCTGACCGGTCAGTTTCTCTCCGGCAGGCGGACCATCGCCCTTCCAACCAAACGTCGTCCCCTCTCCAAAGGGATGATCCAGATTAAAGGGGCCTTCGAAAACAATCTCAAACAGATTGATGTAGCCATTCCTTTGGGAGTCTTTACCTGTGTCACCGGAGTCTCCGGTTCCGGAAAAAGCACCTTGATCATCGACACCTTGTATAAAACCCTCGCCCAGCGTTTATATCGGTCCAAGGAAAGGGCCGGAAGGGTCCAGGAGATGAAAGGGGTTCGCTTGATTGATAAGGTCATCAACATTGACCAGTCTCCCATCGGACGTACCCCCCGGTCCAATCCGGCTACCTATACCGGCCTCTTTACGGCTATTCGAGACCTCTTTGCCCGGACCCCGGAAGCCCGCTCTCGAGGGTATAAGGCCGGACGATTCAGCTTCAATGTTCGGGGAGGACGTTGTCCGGTGTGCAATGGCGATGGTCTGATGAAGATAGAAATGCACTTTCTGCCAGATGTCTATGTGACCTGTGATGTCTGTCAGGGAAGCCGCTATAACCGGGACACCTTGGAAATCTTCTATAAAGGGATGACCATCGCTCAGGTCTTGGACCTGACTGTAGACCAGGGGCTGACCTTTTTCGAAGCCATCCCGGCCATTCGGGATAAGTTGGAGACCTTAAGCCAAGTGGGATTGGGGTATATCCGGCTGGGACAACCGGCCACAACCCTTTCCGGGGGAGAGGCCCAGCGGATCAAACTATCCCGGGAATTGAGTAAACGATCGACCGGCAAGACCCTCTATATCCTGGATGAGCCCACGACGGGTCTCCATTTTGCCGATATTCAAAAATTATTGGAAGTCCTGACCCGGCTGGTTGATAGAGGAAATTCCGTTGTAGTCATTGAGCACAATCTGGATGTCATTAAGACGGCCGACTACATCATTGATCTCGGGCCGGAAGGGGGAGATACGGGAGGGGAGATTATCGGGACAGGAAGTCCGGAGGAGATGGCTCAAAACCCTAGATCTTATACGGGCCGGTTTTTGAAAGAGGTGCTTCATCGACCCTAAACCGGGGTTGGGCATCCTGAGGGACCCGGTTCGGGAAGAGGGTGGGTGTCCCTCGAAGAAGAACGACCAGCACGAAAATAGCGTCCGAGCCTACG
>Ga0233425_10003864_pt1 | contig 26292 bp, 29 predicted proteins | sample Watercolumn_Towu_2_FD_181712 | JGI IMG/M metagenome (GOLD analysis project Ga0233425, IMG submission 181712) | Freshwater microbial communities from Lake Towuti, South Sulawesi, Indonesia - Watercolumn_Towuti2014_140_MG | ecosystem: Environmental > Aquatic > Freshwater > Lake | place... | reverse complement strand
ACTAGACCATCCAGGTCGGTGGCTTGGGCATCGCCGTTCGGACTCACCAGGATCGAACCAATCGGCATCTGGGCAACCGGAATATCCTCGATCTTCCAGGTGGTGGGTTCGATCAGAGTCACTGGGGTATGGGCAAACATAGAACCATTCCCAAGATGGTCAATGGGCAGAGTGAGCAGATCGTTCATCGGGCTCTGCAGCATTCGAATGCTCTAAGCCGCGGTTGGCACATCCACGAGCGGCATCATCACATGGATGTAGCCTTCGTCGCCGACGGGTCGCATCACCACTGGCATCGGTTGTCCACCGTTCTGCAAGAACTCGATGGCGATCTGTGGCGCTGTGACACGCTCCAGCATCGAGAGCAAGTACGGCGCTTGCAGCGCGACCTTGAAAGCGTCGCCTTCGATGGCGGCATCAATGTCACCGACACCATCGCCGCGTTCCGCGTGCGCTCCCATCACGATCACACGATGATTCGTCGTATCGGCTTCGAGCCGAATGCCATTTGCCTTGCCGTTCTTGTCGACAAATGCGCTCACCATTTTGGTCGCCGTCAAGAGTTCGCCGGCGTTGACCACCGCTCGGCTCGTGTGCGCTTGCGGAATGATGCGCGTGACATCGGGATACGCGCCGTCAATGAGTTGCGCTATCACTTCGCTTGTCGAGAGGACAAAGCGTACCTGATTGCGCTCCGAGGCGACGATCAATTTCACGGGTTCAAGTTGTCCTGTGCATAGACGGCTCACTTCTTGCAATGCTTTCACTGGAATGACCAGACCGAAGGGTTCCAGGGGAGCCGCGTTGCCGATCCCAGTATGTTGCACCGATAGACGGAAGCCATCGGCTGCGGCAAGCGTGAGTTGCTGGTCATCAAATTTTGCGAACACACCCGCGAGAACTGGACGTGATTCATCGGTCGCGGCGGCGAATGCCACGCGATCTAACATCTCGCCGAGGGGTTTGGCATCCAACGCGATAGTCACTTTGGGTGTTCCCATCGTGCCCAGTTCTGGGAATTCTTTCGCATCAATGCCTTTGATGTTGGCGACCGTGCGTCCGCAGATGAGGCGGAGTGTCTGGGTCTGGTCGTTGAGTGTCATTTCGACTTGACCCTCACCCAGCGTGCCAACAAAATCGACGATGAGCCGCGCCGGCACCGTGGTCGCGCCGGGTTCGACCACCTGGGCTGGAATCCAGCAGTTGATGCCGATGTCGAGATTCGTCGCCGCGAATCGCACGCGTCCTTCTGTTGTTCGCGCATCCATCAGGATGTGGGTGAGAATGGGCAGCGTCGCGCGATTCGCGACCGCTGTCTTGACCACGGATAGTCCGCGGGTCAGATTTTCCTGCGAGCAAATAATTTTCATGCGTCTCCTTTGGAAAAAATAAACTGAGGCATTCCCTGGTTTCTCTCCACGAGAAATTGGAAATGCCGCAGTTGGCAATTGATCATTCAATAGGCGCGATTCTGACTTGAACAAAATCGCGTAAAAAGAATTGACGCCTTCCCTGTTTGGAAAGCGTCAATCTGTATAGGATTGATCGGTCATCCAGTATAACTTATTCTGAGACGTTACCTCAGGATGATTCGTTTAAACATTTCTCAGAACGTGGTCTAGCTGTTCAAGATCGATCCAAAAGCACTTGGCGGAACCCGCGGCGCGTTTGGCTTCATCGGTAAAGCCTGACTTGGAGAAGAAGGCGTAATAGACTTTCCAATCTTCCAGAGCGCCAGGAACCACCGCCGCGGTTTTCTCCAACAGACCCAGCACGACCGACCGTCCAATCGGTTCAGCTGTCCATTTACATTCTCCGAGCAAGATCGCATGCGCATCTTCGTTAATCGCGACGACATCAACCTGGGGACCGGGACGTTTCCAGAATGAACCCACCCGCCGGGGGACGAAAGGCAAGTGTCCCTCTTCGCCCTGGCGCAGGACCCATTCGCGACAGAGTTCTTCAAAGCCGGAGGTGCCGACATATTCTTCGAGATGTTGACGGATCGTCGCCCAGACTTGCTTGGTGTATCCTTGTTCCAGCTTGGTTCGCGCGGGAGCCAGAAACCGATAGTAGTAGCGTAGGTAGGCATCGGCAATTCGATAGCGACCTTGCTTGCTCTGATCGGGGCGAGTGATGGTCGCGGGAACATCGCGGGCGACGATCCCTAGTTGTTGCAGGGTCGCCAGATACTGGCTTTCATTAGACGAGTTCATGTCGCCCATTTTCGCAATTTCGGACAACCGCGTGTACCCAGCGACGATATTTTCGATGATGGCTACGTAGTTACGCGGCTCGCTCAATTGATCGCGCAAGAGAGTGCCGGCATCATCCAGAATGAGACTGGAGGTGAGTAACCGTTCTAGATTTTCTTCGGCCGTGAGACTGCCATCGCACAAGCGCAGGTACTGCGGAACGCCTCCCAGGCACGCATACAAAGTAACCCGCTCCGTCATGGAGTAATCTGGGAAAAAGTTGGACATCGCCCCAAACGGCAAGGGTTGGAGATGCACACTTTGAGTGGCACGACCATACAAGGGCGAACGATACGTGAGTGTTTCGCGCACAATCATACCGGCATGAGAACCGCTCAGCACCAAGAAGATTTTGGAAGGTTGCAACCGATGATCCCAGATGCGTTGCAGAATGCTGGCGAGACCTGGATTGGCTTCCAGCACATAAGTGAATTCGTCGAGGACGACGACCAGCCGCTGAGACTCGCACAACCGAGCCAATTCATTGAAGACCAGTTCCCAACTGGCATAAGTAAATTCTGGCGGGACTGGCGTGTGCGGATCAATCAGAGTATGGAGTAACTGGGAGAAGGTGCGTAACTGACTAGCAGCTCCGGTGCGGTCGGCCGTCCAGAAAAGGGCTGGATGCTTGCGCTGACTGATCCAATGGGTCAGAAGCGCTGTCTTACCAATGCGGCGGCGCCCATAGAGGACAAACATTTGTCCTTCATTCCGCTTGTACAAATCGTCCAAGATACTCAATTCGCGTTTTCGGTCGTAGAAAGGCACTCCAGACCTCCTTGGCGGTAGATTCGATAGAAATGGTGTTTCTTGATTATTATAATCGTCTAACACCATTATACCTCCTTTGTGTGACAGGTCAAGTCCAGACTCTGTCGGTTGCTATTGAAACCAGTTGTCAGCATTAGAGAAACAGTCATCGAAACGATTTCGGTTCTATTTCCCTTTGTGGGCAACGTTCGATTTGAATACCCGGTTAACGCTCTTACCGATGGCTTGTGCAATGGCTTCCGGTGTGATGAATCTCGAGCGTGTGCTGAGTACATTCAGATTGCAATAAGTGGCGAAGGTTGTCAGTCCTTTCGGATCGGCAAAGAGATGCCAGAGGTATGTCGCCGCAATGTTGGCGACCATCGCATTGATTGAGGGTGATTGATCGCCCGTCAGTAATTGTTCTGCACAAGAGATGTTATCCTGGGAGGGTTGACTCATCCTTTCCTGTGTTTGAACTTGTAACAGGTCAGGATGTTGCAAATCAGGTGCAGGAAGATTTACGCAAAAGCTTTGATCGGGCCAGTAGGGGAACGCGTGCTGTAGTTGACGTACGTTGCGCGCCGCGCCGAAAAGCACCTGCCCTGTATCCATACCATTCCCAGCATCGAGCCACCACAACCGGGGCAAGCCATCGTCTCCACGTTGTCGTGCGGATTGATCGAGTGCATCCGCTATAGTTCGTCGTGCGGCTGCATTGTCCACGCAACCAACGATCACTCCCAGGTCGCCGTACTCCAGTTGCACCATCTCTTTCGCAAACTGGGTCGCATGGACTTGAATACTTTGACCCCAGGATGCGGCATAGCGCAATGCAAGCAACTCGGCTTTGTGACTGCCCACTTCTGCTTCGCCAAAGTTCTGGCGAAACACATTCTTCATCTCCACGACATCGGGATCGATAAAGGTTAGGTGCACCTTCATCTGTCGTGTTTCTCGCAGAAATCGAGCCAGCCGAACGAGATGCGGCGCAAGCCAGGATCCATTGCCGCCGCATCCGACTAGGTAGAATTTCAAGGCGTGGTGTTGTTCGGGCGATGTGATTTTGAGCGGAGATGCGTTCAGGTGCGAGAGGTCGGGAATTGCGGTGATATTGTCCCGCTTTTTATTTCGCCTATTGGCAGAACTTGTTGTGCGATTCTTTGACATCTTGAATTCTCATCTACGGGAGATATACGATCTGTTGGTAGATGACTGCACGAACTTCGCCAGATTCGTCCTCCCACACCGACCACACGTCATTATCAACACTACCATTGACGGCAGCTTGTTCTGCGTCGGCGTACTGAGCGAATCGCTGATCAGTTGGTAAAGGACTGGTCAAATGTCCTGCGCTAAACATCTTTCTCCTTCCTGGCAACCATCCTGGCTACACTTCTGTTTCTTTTCGGTCTGTCCATCGAGTTGATGTTGGTATGCCGAGCAATGTACCTTCGCCTGTCACGGCATCGCCAATCCCAGGTGGTAAATCAAAGACCCAGTTTGCAGGAATGTCGTGGCGATAGCCATACAATCCAACGCGCACGCGAATCACGGGTCTCGTAGACACACTTCCCAGCACTGCATAGACGCGAAACCCTTGTTCGTCTTCATCATCAGTCTGTGAAAAGCTCGCGTGCATATCGACGTGTGAGTGCACTTCGATGCATGCCTTCGCGTACGTCGAGTCGGGTGAATCATCTGTGGGTTTTGCGCGCATGGGAGCTTGGTGTTGGGTTGGCACATGACACCGCCACGCTTGGGATTCATCAAATTCCAGGTGAAACACGATTTCGCACGGTTGTCCTCTCTTGTCGCGAGCTTGGCGAGCCAAGCGCAGCATCTCGTTGACGGTCTCACGCGACACGTGAGGACCGTTGATTGAAAGCGCAGGAGCGAGTTCTTGCAGACCTCTCACCACGAAGGGCTGGATGCAGAACTGCGCTTGAAATTCGCGGCGCGTTCCTCGGACAAAGATGCCGTTGCCCGCCATCACGTACTCGTAGAGCGAGGCATCCAACGGCGGCAACGGAATCCCAGGATTGGCAATGCGGTAATCAACCAGATTTGGGATCGTGTTTGTCATTAGTCTATTCGACTCCTCTCAGCGTCCAATCGATAACCATATTCGCAGTGCGGTTCAAACTGACCAGGTCATCCACTGGATACCGACGGTTTTTCTTTTCCGACAATCGCATCAGTTGCTTGTGCACATCATCGGGATGTTTGCGCGACTTGCCGTTCACCGAATGGTTGGTGAACGGACTCGCGAGAAAGATACGCCACGCTTCTTCGATGGATTTCGCTGAAGCTTTAGGGATATGGTTACTTCCGAAGCAGATCGCGCCGTTGGCATCGACGTTCGGAAGCGGCGCGGCATACAGACCTGTATCCCCTTTCAGTTCGACATCCTTGAATGCCCAAACGTAGTAGCGCTGATCGTAGCCGCAGAAGGCGAGACCAGGCATCGGCAGTTCGAGCATCGCCGTTCTTGTTTCGTTGTCTTGAGTGACGAATGTGAAACGATGCTTCTGGGGTGGATAGGCGATGACGATCCATTCGCCGCGTTTGCCAATGCCCCAGCGCCGCGCATTCATCGGCAACCAATTCGTCTCGATGGTTTCTTCGGCGAAGGCGGCTCGGACCGCGGCAGCGGAAACGAATTTGTGCACGATGCTGTTGTCCTTCGCGCGATAGCGAAACAGATATTGATCGTCACAGATGAAGAGCAAGGCGGCGGTTTCGTCGGTGGATATTGGCGAAAGATGCGCCAAGTTCATCGTGTCCATATCTTTACCTCGCCGTTGATGGAACCTTGATCGCGTTGTTCCATAGCATCACCAGTCGTTTGAGCCAGTAGCGTGGGTGCTTGTCCATCTGGTCGAGCAACGGATTAAGTTGCGCAAAGATGTGTTGCGCCTTGCGCCATTCCTTTCGCAAATACTCCATCGCGGTTTCTTCCCAGGGATATTCTTCCCACGCACATTCCCAGTTGGTATCTAGCCACATATTCCCCGTATCGAGCGCAACCAGTTCGAGGAGAAGTGGAAAGCGGACAGTTAGTCCCCTGGCGTGGCGGCACAACTCTGCGAGTTGGTCCCAGTCACGTTCTCCTGGCTCGGGACGAAGATGTGCAGGCAACCAAGCTTCCCACAACATCGTGTCGTCATCTGAGACCAGTGCCATTGCCGCACGCAGGGACAAGCGCATATTATCGCGTTCGTCTTCCCAGTCCACACCTTGCGGATAGATGGGAATGCTGGGCAAGCGTTCCATATCGAAGAGCATCTCGGGGAGCGGAAACAGGCGTTGATCTACCAGATTGAAGAACTCAAGTTCCCGCTCCGAGTAGCCAGGTTCATGATGCTGGATCGGAATCCGCGTGCTGGCAATCGAGTGGGCAAACTGTTGGGGAAAGTATCGACGGTAGAGGTGTAGGATGCGGCTGGATTCTCGCCACACGGCGAGTTGGGATACGGCTTCCCGTGCAGAATGGATCCTGAACGAGCGCAGTCGTTGAATTGTGACGGTGGCTGAAACAACGGGAAAGGCGGAAGGAGTTGAGGTTACTGACTCAAAGGGGTGTGTCAAAACCCCAGAGGAATTCGCGAGGCAGGCACTGGCGCACATTCGACGAGTCGAGTGAGAGCTTGATGCACCGAGGCGATTTCTTTGTCGCCCTCTTCAATCGCGGCGGTAATCGCTGGCTCAAGTGCAAGGATGGTTCCTGGATCTTGCGTATCCAGTTGACCTAGCAGTTCCATCCAGAGCGCGACAGCAGGGTTCATTCCATCGGGGCATGCAATCAGCGCATCGACCACTGGACTGCCATTCCCTTTGTCTTCGCTCAGGGTGTACCCCTTCCAATCTGCGCGTTTGATCACGCTCACCACCATCGCCCCATCTTTCTCTTTGCGATCAATGGTCGCATTAGCGATCCAGGGAACGAAGGGCGCGAGTGCCGCTTTCAAGAGTTCGTCCTTCTCAGCAATGGTCTCGGGGACCGGAAAGATTTGACCGTCTATGTTTATCGTAATCATTGTGCCCTCCTAGAATAATCCCATTTGCTGTTGAGGTGCTGATGAGACCTTGACCTCGGGTCGCGGTCGATTGTCAGCCGTCGCGGTCGATGATGCTGGGGCAGAAGACAGTGTTGCTTTGCTCTTTTTGCCTCGCGTGGTTTTCGATGCAGTGACCGTCGCTTGGCGTTTTGCCTTTTCTGCTTTCTTCTTTTCGAACGCTTCACGCGCGGCTTGCTCTCGGACAGGCAGTTCCGCTTTCAGTTCATCGAGCAGAGCATTGACGATGGGCGATAGCGTGCCCAGTTCGTTTGCACGTATGAAACGGAGAATCGGCACATCGAGATGGGATCGTACGCCTATGATAACCATCCTTCCATTCGCATCGCCATCATCGGGCAAGAGTTGAATCGCCACTTGAACGGTGCAGTGATCGAAATCGTATGGCTGCTTTTCGATTTCAGACCGTTCGTCCTTTTCAACCTGGGACGTGGGCGCAGTTGACTGGGTCGCATTGGAGGATGCCGAATCAGTCGAGTCGTTGGGCGAGGATGTTTCTGCTTCCGTTGTTTCTTCCGCCGATGCGTCTTCGGTTTCTTCTTCCTCTTCCGTGAATTCGTCTTGATTCTCTTCGATCACAGGTTCAGTGGATTGGGTTTCATCTGTGAATTGTTCGCTCACAGGAGTCACCAGCGTTGCTGGGTTCTGAGCAGAGGATTGAGTTTCCTCTGTAACACTTGGGTGGTTTACATTGTCCTGGGTCATCGTTTCTCCTTCTCTTTTTCATCGCTCAAATCTTGCGAAGGGCGACGCTTGCTTCACCTTCGGAGCGAAATACAAGCACGTCAGGATTCTGGGCGGCGTAGCGATCCAAGCCACGCGAATCCCAGTTAACACGCGGCTTGTTCCAGACCGCGTGCACGTGTGTGCCTTTGACAGATGCGCCGTGCGCGAGAACCAATTGCCTGATCTCTTTTTCCAATTCTTCGATATTCAGCGCAATCGCCGCATCGCGCATGGTGAACTCGGCATCCATATCGGCGAGCGCCGCACGAATGTCATCAGGAATCAATCGCTGTCGTGCTTGTTCGTAATCGATTCTCGCGACATCTCGGGCAGACAGGGTCTCGCTCAATTCGTCGAGCCGCATGCGGATTTCTTCTTCTGTCATCACACACCTTATGGCTTGGCGGATTGCTGATTCGCTTGTGCGCCGCGCATAAATCGTGTCAGCACACCGATGGGTTCGGCATCTGTGTTATCGAGCAGACTACCGATGGCTTGGTCGAGATAGTCGGGTTGTTTTTCAGCGTGGAACTTGCCATCGCCGCCACACTCAGAACACGGCTCTCCCTCAGCGTGACAATCGGGGCATTTGATCTTGGCAACGTAGACAATGCCCTCGCATGATTCTTCGGGCTTTTCATCGCGAAGGGTCTCGATGGTGTCGAAAAACCGCAGTGGATAGGTCGGGCTGTTGCTGTAACCAATGAACCATTGGCGAAAGCGTGCATCATGTGCGCTGGGACATCGCTTGGCATAAACATATCCACTGCCAAAGCAGGTTGGGCAATTGTTCTTCTCAATTCGACCACCTTGACACCTGGGACAGATCGTCCCGAATTCACACGCAGGACACCCCACGCCAGCGAGAAATTTTTTCACCTCCTCGAGTGTGAGATCGCCTTCCCCTTTGGCATAGGTGATTCCAAATGACTCCCAATTTTCTCCACAGCGCACACAAATGATGTCTCCCATTGATTTTCTCCTTTACTCCAAATCATCTTGCGGCATATTGTCGCCGTCATCATCCACCAGACGCACCGACTCAGGTGCATCACTTGGCAAGACCGTGTAACAGAATGCGTCAACATTAGTTGCGCCGCGTCGAAGCCAGTTCTGCTTTCCAAAACATTGCCACGTGTAGACGACCAGGTTCCGCTCGGTGGCAAAGGCTTGCGCTTCTGTGGCTGAGTAGAACAACGTCTGATGCCAACCGATGGCAAACATCACTGCTTCACGCCAATTGCGTCTGATGCTTTTGTAATTCTGAAACACGGAGATCCGTCTGCCCTGGTATTGCATCTCAATCCCGTGCTTGCCATACGGGACGAGACCTAGGTAGTTAGAGATCGTTGCACTTGTGCACATAGCCCCTCCTGTTCAGTAATCACCGTGCAAGGCAAGGACACCATTCGTTCACCATGTTCACGCCACAAGCGAACGAGTCCTTCGGCGAGCGCCTGCGGATCGTTGGGCGTGCCATAGAGTGGTTCGGCATCGAGCTTGCCGTCAGCACGATGCGAGCATCCTGTCAACGTGCGTATGGCTTGTCCATGAGACACATAGGCGATCCAAATGTCCTCACCGTAATTCTTCAAGAGACCCAGCAACAGTCGTTGCGAGGCAATGATTGTTTCGTAGAATTCCTGGGTGCCATTGTCGCCGTGACAAAAACGGTGATCGGCGATGATAATGTCGCCGCCCAGCCAGCGGATAGGTGAATGGCTCATTCGATTTCTCCTTTCCTTGTTGGAAATACAAACGACCAGACACCGTTCGTCTGGTCGTTTATTTCCATTCGCCAGGTCTAAAACCTTCGCCTTTCAGGCGAATAGCTTCAGCACGCGTTCTGGTGTAATATTGCCTCTGTAAATTGTAATCGGGATAGGAGGCAATGGTGGTCGAGTATCGAACTGGCTCACATACGGTGTATGACATCCAATACCATTTGGTCTGGGTCACCAAATATCGTTACCCGATATTGCAGGGTGAGATAGCGACCCGTGTGCGAGAACTAATCCGACAGACATGTATGAGCCGTGAAATTCAGATTCTGAAAGGGCATGTCAGCAAGGATCACATCCATCTGTTGGTATCGTGTCCACCGTTGCTCAGTCCCGCCAAAGTTGTGCAGTATCTGAAAGGGCGGTCATCCCGGATGTTGCAAGATGAATTTTCGCAACTGAAAAAGCGCTATTGGGGACAACACCTGTGGGCACGTGGATATTTTTGTGCGACGGTTGGTGTGGTCACAGAAGATCAGATTCGCGAATACATCGAGAAACATCAGGATGAGAATCCACTTGAGAACTTCAGTGTCGATGGAGCAGACTGAGTTTCAGTCAGGAACTTCAGGAGGCTTGAGCCGCTGGACTTTCAGCTGGCTTTAGCCTGAACCGCCACTTTCAGTGGCTAATAATTCTACCGACTTTAGTCGGTAGTCGTTTAATCTTGGAATACAATTGATTCGATCAATAGACGCGAATCACCTTTCTGGGCTTGAGGCGGATTACAATCATTTCGCTGTCTGCCCATTCTTTGGCAAGTCGTTTGGCGTTTTTCCTGGTTTCGTACCGCAAAAGCATTTTCCACATCGAAGCGTGCTTGGAATCTTCCTCGATGCTCAAATCCCCTTGAATCATGTACCCCTCTTCTTCAATGGGCAGTTCACCGCCAATGACGACAGTGCCCTTGGGGTTTGCCAGGATGTTGCGTACCTTACGATTATCACGGTCGCTGCCAAACAGAATGTCATCACCATCCCGTCTGAACCAGATGGGGACAACATGAGGATAACCATCTACACCCTGCGTAGCGAGTCGAGCTATCCGCGGCTTGGTTAGAAATTGTCGCACTCGGCGATTAAGGATGGGGGTTGTGGTTGCACACATAGATTTCCTCGTTGCTATTAGCATTGCGGAATGAACAGACCAAGTCTGGTTGCCCTATATCATCAACGCAAGTTGTAGAGATAGAGCAGTGCCGCCCAGCCGCTGGGGAGTGTGTTGGGTGGAGTTTGCAGTTCGTGACCATACTTGACCGCCATCTCCAGAAAGAAACGCGCGTGGAAGAAGGCTTCCAGGATTGGGCGTGTCACGGCAAGCCAGTTCTGATTATCTTCTGGCTTGAAGACCTTGCCAGTTCCCTCCTCGACAATGAGCGCAAACCATTTGTTCAGTGGAAGTTGGGGAGCCAGTCCCTGAAGCGCCTTCACAATTCGTTTTGTTTCATCCTGCAATCCATACACCTTGAAGCTCTGGTGATAGAAACGATATATAGGATCCTCGTAGCGCCAATGATTACTACCTTGCGTCAGCAAGGTTTCGAGATCAGGCAAATGTGACTGTAGATTCTTGAAGAGCGTTTGGACTTCAGGACGGTCGTCGACGTCACTTGCCCTGAAAGCATCCGCTCTCGCGGGTTCGGTCATTGGGCAACTGTTCCTTCCAACCGCGCTAGAAAGTCTTCAGTGTCGATAATCGGGATACCGGAAACCGTTTTCAGATCAAGTAGATCGTGATCCTCACTCACGATACAATCAGCTTGACCGGCAACGGCGGTCGCTACAAAGATGTCATCTTTGGGATCGCGCACCACCGACGGCACATCGCCAATCTCGACAAACTGGGCTTGGGTGACCTGGTCGATCACCTGTCGAATACTCACTCGTCCTAGACTCTTGAATTTGCGTTTTAGCTCAGGTCGTTGCAAGACGTCTAAAAGTTCCTGGACGATAGGCTTGGACACCAAGAGGGTGAAACGATTAGAATAATCGGACAGGATTCGACCGCTGCGGCTATGCGGATTGATCAACGCGCGGACAAAGACGACGGTATCAAGAACGACGCGATCCACGTTTCCTCCGGACGGCGGTGACCGCGCGGTCTATCTCCGCGTCGATTTCTTTTTCACTGTGCCGCGCCGCTTCCTTGCGGACGGGGGCATACAGATCGTACAGCTTGCGCGCCCAGTCTGAACCGGCAGCCGCATCGGTGACTTGGACCGGGCGAATGCGCAGTTCTTGGCCGGCAAGAGTGATTTGCAGAAGCGTGCGCTCGTCAATGTCGAGCTTGGCGCGAAACTCAGCGGGAATTGTTATCTGACCGCCCCGCAACGGTCGAACCAGTTTCGTCAAAGCCATCGGAAAACCTCCTATCTACAGAAACTACAATATTGTATTTCTGTATTTTTGTCAAGCCCTCCGAGATCGGTCCAGCGCTAATTTAATACACCGCTAAATTATAATAATTTACGCGTGTATTATTTGCATTGCCTTACGGGAGGAGTGCCTGTCTTTTGCGAATCCATCTACCTCACCTGTTCGACCAGATGAGCAAACACTACTTGCCCATTCTGTTTCATTGCCAATTCGTTCACATCCTTGACGTTCAGCAGCGGCAGCACGATGCGTGCCCGCTTGCCAATCGTCGCGGCGAGTTGATGTGCGCACTTGCGTCCTGGCTCGTCCGAGTCGGTGACGATGAAGATGCGCTGTGCGTTCGCTAGTTCACTCACCAACTCTTGCTTGAGATGTGAACCCAGGAGCGCGACAGCGAGATAACCCCACTCGACAAGGGTGAGCCAATCGAACGCGCCTTCGACGACAAACACATCCGACGCGCCGCGAATCAGTTCACCGCCGTAGAGGGGTTTTGGGGCTCCCGGCAAGCCCAGATATTTAGCTTTTTGATATTGCTGTGTCGCTCGACCGACAAGGTAAATGGCTCGACCATTGCGAAACTCAGGAATCACGATGCGCTGACGAAAGTATTCACCTCGCGGTCCGATCAGTCCCAGGTCATTGGCGATTTCAGGATCCCACCCGCGAAAGCGAAAGTATTTGGCGAGGTCATTGCCCGTAGCATAACCAATACGATGGCGGCGAATCATATCGAGGTCGATGCGTCGCTTGGCTAGATATTCGAGAATCCGCGGTTCCTGAAAGATCGCCGCATGATACACTTCGGTCGCGGCAGTCATCAGCGTGAAATGCTCATCGCTCAAATCAATGGTTGAGGATGACGGCATCGGAGCCGGCACAGTTCGTGTTACAAGTCTTGCCGTCAAGGTGTTGGTGCTCAGTCTTTGCAAAGCATCGGTGAAGGACAGATGCTCGATGCGTTCGACAAAGCGAAAAACATCGCCTCCGATGTCGCAACCGAAGCAATACCAGGACTGGTTGTGCACATAGACGACAAAGCTGGGTGTGGGGTCTTCGTGAAAAGGACAGTGTCCCGTAAGACGCCGACCGCTCGGTCGCAACTCGACATACCGCCCGATCACTTGCTCAATGGGATTGTTTGCTCGCACGGTTTCGATCTGTTCACGGGTGTCACGAAACATGGTTCGCGAATGTTGAACGCTCGCCATCCTGGGTTTCAGACCGTTTTTGTCTTGACCATTGGGTTGTCTCGGTATTGTTTGAATCATCGATTCTCTATGTCCTTTCTCCGCATCAAGCCAACGCTTCCGCCATCGGCACTGCAATCATCGATGGCTCTACATCCATCGGCGGCACACTGGGTGACGGCACCAATGTGTCTCTCGTCGCACACCGCCGTTCGATGAGGTGTTTTGGAATGGCGGCGAGGAATCGGCTGGGCACGTGCTCTTTCATTTCTTCGCCAATCACGCGCGAGCGCGCATAGGTCAGATAGAGCATCGACATGGCACGTGTCATCGCGACGTAGGCGAGCCGCGTTTCTTCTTCCATTCCTTCGGGCGTCTTCATTGCTCGAGCGTGCGGAAAGATACCTTCCTCTAACCCCGCTATGAACACCACTGGAAACTCCAATCCCTTGACCGCGTGGATCGTTGCCATCGTGACGCCGTGCCCCTCGGCAGGCATGTCCAAACTGGTGTCCCCGCCCTCCACCGCACTGAGGGTTGCGAGGTCAGCCAGAAAGATCCCCAGGGCTTCCTCTGAATGCTCATATCGTGTCGTCATTGCGCGCAAGAGACGCAGGTTCGCCATTCGGCGTTTGGCATCGGGGTCTTTCTCGATCCACGCGAGATACCCAGTTTGTGCGAGCAGGTAGTCGAAAAAGTCAGGTAGCGTTTTTTCCTTGAGTGCACGCGGTAGGTTATCGAAAATCAGATCCGCGAATTCCATTGCTGCGTCGAGAACCTTCTGCGGTAGATCGGTGCGATGGTGCAGTCCTGTGATGGCTGCAAAATTCAGTTCGGGTTCACCGCCTTGCAGTTTTTGGAGCGAGGCAGGACCGAGTCCACGCGTTGGTCGGTTGATGATACGTTGCAGAGCCGCGGCGTCGAACATGTCGTGGACGATCCGCAAGTAAGCCAGGACATCCTTCACCTCGCGCCGCTCGAAGAACTTGAAATCGCCGACCAGGGTGTAGGGCAACCCTTGGTGCATAAAGACTTGCTCCAAGAGGCGTCCCTGCGCTCGCGTCCGAAACAGGACCGCGCAATCATCCAAGCCGCAGAATTGCTCATCGTCGAGTCGTTTGATTTCATTCGCGATGAAGTTGGCTTCGTCCCAGTCCGTGTTCAGCGGCACGACGACCACCGCCGACCCTTGATCGTTATCGGTTCGCAAATCTTCCCGATAGGACAGGTCCTGCACAACCGCTTGCGCGGTGCTCAAGATCGTCGAAGTGGAGCGATAGTTTTGCGTCAAGACAACCATCGGCGCATCGCGGAAATCTTCGCGAAAGCGTTCCAGGATATTGTGAATGTCTGCGCCGCGCCACGAGTAGATCGCCTGCACGGGCGAGCCGACACAACACAGATTGCGATTGCGCCAAACGAGATGGCGCACGAGTTGATACTGCGCGAATGAAGTGTCCTGAAACTCGTCTACCGATACATAGCGGAATAGATTCTGGTAAAACTCAAGCGTCCCAGGATTTTGCCGCAGGATTTGCACTGCCAAGCGAATCAGATCGCCATAGTCAACCGCGTTGTTTTCCATCAAGAGTTGTTGATACCGCCGATACGCTTTGGCAATCGACTCTTCAAAGAAATCACCTTTCACGCGCACAAAATCGTCTGGACCATACAGGTTGTCCTTCGCACGGTCGATGATCGGCACGACTTGATCAATCGTCCAGCGAGTTCCGTTCACGTTCGTTTCTTGCATCGCGCGATGAAGCAGTCGCTGGGCTTCAATCGCATCATAGACGGCGAGCTTGTCGGGTTTGTATCCAAGAGCACCCGCTTCAGCCGAGAGCAGTTTGAATCCCAGGCTATGGAACGTGACAGCTGTGATGTCAGACGCTTCTTTACCGACCAGTTCTTCCAAACGACGCCGCATTTCCCAAGCCGCTTTACGTGTGAACGTGATCGCCAGGATGCCGTGCGGTGAGACGCGACCCTGATCGAGGATGTTGGCGATGCGATAGGTCAGCGTGCGTGTCTTGCCGCTACCCGCGCCCGCCAGCACCAAGAGCGGTCCGTCAACCTTCTCGACGGCGGTCCGTTGTTCTGGATTCAATCCTTCGAGTTCGATCACAGCGCGATTGCCCTGATACAAGCCACACCCAAGAACTCATCTCCGCAAAAAGCGTATCGAGGAAATGTTCTTGGACGCAGACGCTCATCTGCTTTTGCACACATATTTATTCCTCTTTCCCCAAACGCAGGCATATCCTTCAAACAGGATAAGTGATATGGATGTCCCAGCCAGGCGCGTGATGCGCCTGGCTGGGACGATGATCTTTCAACCGCCGGCTATTCGGCTGCCGCAGCGTCACTCCTCGCTGGATGCTTGAACCAGCGTGAGGATTGCACTCGCTCAGGGAGTTCCTTCCGCGTTACGGGCACGGTCGGCAGTTCAATCGCCCAACCCTCTCCGCGTAGTACCATTACCCGATCTAGAGTCCAGGACGTTCCGTGATTGCGTGAACCTTTCGTGACGGGTTTCCAAACCTCGATTCGTCCGTCGCCAATCACGGGCACAAATCCTTCACTCGCCAAGTGATCTGCAATCGGTCGTGTTTGAGCGTATCGCGCATTCGCCGCTTGGCGTGCCAGTTCGAGCGCGTGTTCAGCCACCGCCGCAACGCGATCTTCCACGCCCACGGCTTGGGCTTCGTCCATTAGTTTCTTGATGCGTCGGACCGCGCCCAGTTGATCGGCTTGGGCTTCGATGCGCGCGATGATGTCACGGGTGATTTGAGCGCGGTTCGCTTCATCGAGTGCTTGTTCAACTTCGGCGACCTGGGTGGAATCCGCCTTTCCTGCTTTTGCCTTGTCGAGCAAAGTCTGAGCGTCGCGCAGCATTCCATCGTTGATCGCTTGCAGAGCCGCGATGAGATTTTCCTGCGCGTCTGCCGCGAGTCGGACGGCGTCGGCGACATCAGGCGCAGCGGTTTCCAAGTGTTCCAGGTTCTGCTCAGTGAATTGGAGTTCGAGTCCATCGGAGATCGTGCTGGCTTGGATTTCCGTTTGCATGTCTGCGGCGTCAGCGTTAGCTTGCGCGAGCGCGTCTTCCAACTCCAACTGGCGCACGTTGAAAGCCAGGTGAATCTTTTCCATCGTCGCTTTCAAAGCATCACCCGAAAGGAAAGTTTGCGCACGGCGTTCCATCTCCGCGCGGTCGCCAGCAAGTCCGTCCAACTCGGTTTGGGTACTCTTCACGCGAACCTGGGCGGCTTTGAGCGCCGCGTCGCGCGAATTCCGTTCACGTTCGATGCGGGAGCGCGTGTCGTTCAGTTCGCGTCGAGCCGCTTCGATGCGTCGCTGTGCCGCCGTCTTGATTTCGTTCTCGATCTCTTCCAAGGTTGGCACCACGGCGATTTGACACGTCGTCGGTTCCGTGCTATATTCGGTTGTAGATACGGAGCTGGCGAAAGCCACTTCAGACGCCTCTTGAGCTGCGAACTCAAGGGCGTTTTCTTTTTCCCCAACTTCGCTTGCTACGATTAACAAGGTTGGGCTCTCGCTCACGATTGTTGTCGTGTCGGTGTTCATCGGATTCCTCCAGAACGTGGATGACTCCTCATCCATCGCATTTAGATTTTCCTCTTGCGACTCCCGCAAGGGATTGACCTTCCACTAATCGAGAATGTCTGATAACAAGTTGTCGAGCAGACCTGGGTTGTGCTTGCGCAATAGTCCCAGAGATGCACGTGCTTGTTGCGGAAACGCTTCCTCAATTCCGCTTCTTGCAAAATCTGCGTACGCGACGGCGGCTCGGATGCCGACCCATTGCAGATTGAGCAGCGTATACAACTGTTGCGCCGCGTTCTCGCGCTGGTCGAACTCACCCAAGCAGTTCGCGCACCGACAACCTGGTTTGTGCTTGTGCTTCATACCAGCACTCCTTTGCTTGTTGCTGTGTGATGATTTCATTTCTGTAGTGCGGTCATCGCAAACATCACCCAGGGTTTCATCAGCGCCCACGCGACGTGCGCTCCAAAGTATCCCAGGGCAACGGCGACGAGACCAAGAATCCATTTGTCCTCTTTGCTCACTGCATCTCCTTGTTTGGATTTGGTTTTTGTGTTGGGGCTAGTGCAACTTGCCAGAGAGCGCGTTGAAGAGTGGTTGCAGTACTGCAAGCAATGCCTGGATGATCACGTACGCGAGCACGAGCACTGCACCGAGCGCGGCTAAAAGCTCTTTCATTTTTCTCACCTCCTTTGCGAGAAAGATTTTTTGTGCGGTTCATTGAAGAACGGCGCGTCTCAAATTGAAGTTGGAGAAACACGCCGCTCCCAAGATGCGACTCAACTCACAGTCACGCCGCACTGATCGCAGAACAACGAATCGTGCGGGATGCTGGCTTTGCAAGCAGGACAAGTGATTGGCTCCTGCACCTGCTCGCCGCATTGATCACAGAACCGAGAACCCTGCAGCAACACGGCATTGCAGTTCACACAGACAACTTGCGCCGTACTCAAAACTTGAGTGTCCATTGGACACCTCCTTGTTGCACAGCCTTGCACCCGTGCATGTCCTCACTGACGAGAAATACAACAAGCCCTTTCCCAGGATTCCCTTGTTTGAGGAATGTCTTGGGTGGAAGGGCTTGCGGTGATTGGAAGAAGCTGTAGTCAGTCGATGCGCATTAAACCCAGATTCTCAATGAGAACCCAGGATTGCACGAAGGATGGATTTGGAAACAGGTTATGCGGTCGGTCGGATCGGCGGAACTATAGTTCCTTGCCTGGGAGTCCAAGAATGCAAAAAGCCAGTTCGCTGAGCAGTCTCAACAAGCCGGCTTTTACTAGGTATAACAAAGCACACGGAGGGGCACTTCGTGGGAGATAATTTCTATGGAACTGTTTGCTTTCGCGAGTGAAACTCTAATGAATCAGAAGATCCATCGTTCAGTATGACCGAGAGACCATGACACCTACAGTCAAACCTATCTCGGATGAAAGCAGAATCGAGATACAATCGTTCCTTGCAACGAATGAGACATTGGTGAATTAAAAGCAAGCACAGTATACGGGATAGATCTGAGTTGAGTCAATGGTTTGGACAGACAATGGAAAAGGATGCAGTGTGAGTGTGTTTGCCAAGAACCCATAACATAGTCGCAGATGGATAGAATAGAATATATTAGATGGTCGCAGATGTTTCTTCGGGCAGACGCTATTTTCTCGACCTATTTCGCTATTGTCCGAAATAGGCACGAATGTAAAGTGGCAGAAGTGGAGAATCCAAAGTGGTAATAAGGGGGAATCTAAACTGGCAAGATATTGTATTGACCCGTTGATTTGTGTCGTAAACCAACTATCTAGTTTGTCTTTTTCAGCTCACCGATCAGCACTGTTCGATTGTGCAAATGGTAATGAGCCAGTTCATTTTTGGAACTCAAATGAGTTTTGACAGTCACAATCGGTAATCGGGTGTCACAAAAACCCCATAAATCGAGGCATTTTGGCAATAGGCATTACCGAATTTGAGAATCAAAACTCATAAGGCAACGTGATACACTGGAATGGATAAGCTTGTTCTAGCCCCGCGGGTGCGGATTAACCTAACCATCGAACTCGCCTCGGTTCAACTCGGATCGAGCTATTTGAATTGTCTTCAAGTGACGAAGGATAAGCCCAGCTCGGTAAACACAACTTCAGCGCCCATCGTTCAGCGATTCAAACCAGCGATGGGCGTTTAGTATTGGGCGATTTATTGCCGAAAACACTATCTAAGAATATAATGTATGTGATAGTTGTTTGCCTCGTTTCAATGAGTTTCTCGACCGGGTGGGTGCGAAGTGCCAGCGCGGGCACACAGAAGAATGAGTAAGTAGCAATTGCCCACTCAGGTCAAAAACATGCGGTCACCTATTCTATTCTCTCATTTCAGATATACTTCGATATTCCCTGTCTTGAATAGGTTTTTGCTGCTCGTCGGTGAGTTTCCACCGAATCAAACAAAGTTGTAGTTCTAGCGAACTTCCCCAAGAAGGCAAAGACATGACTACAGGTAATGCATACTCAGAATCATCGATTGATACTATCCATCAATTAGTGAGTTCTGCGCGCCAAAATGCGAAAAGCTTACGTGCGCAAGCAGATGAAGCGGCTCGAGTCCAGCAGGTCTGGGAAGAACTAAAATCCTTCATCGAACGGAACTGGCCGCTCCATATTATCGCTTTGATTGAGAAAGAAGCTTCACTGCTTAGGCAAATGCGCAATGCCGGTGATCCATCTATCCAAGCGATCGAGGAGATTTTTCGGGCGGCCAAAGGCCAAGCAGATGGATTGCGATATCGTCTACCCAAGTATTTGGAAGACGCATCCAAAGCGAATAGTTTGCATCTGGACGCTGAGAGTCGTCATCCCAGGTACAGCTTCTACGAAGGATTCTTTCGTGTTGATGTTGACGATACGAAAGGGATTGCCAAGCTCTCTGACAATGAGGGTGAACTGGCCAAGTTCCCTGCCGATACAGGGGCAATTGTTTCTGCGATTCAGCGCGAGTACGCTCGTGTCTTTGGCAGACCGTTCAACGGCCAATCCTTTATTCAAAAACTTAGAACGCAATATCTCGCCGTATTGAAAAAAGAGAATCTAGCCGATGGTACCGGTCTCCCTATTCGTTCCATCACACGCAGACTAGGAAAAAATGAAAAGGGATTTCGCACGGATGAATTCTTGCTTGATCTGTCTCGTTTAGTGCAAGAAGGTCCAACAATAATCGATGGGTATCAGATTGATTTGCAACAAACGAAGGACACTAATCAAGGTATGCTTTTGCACGGACAAGCAGGACGAGGCTACGTTGGCTTTATTACCTTCAGAAAGGGTTAATCGAGATGAATTCTATCGACGCTGTAAAAGCAATTCTCGTGATTGAAGCATTGCGCAAGGGACTGCCTCCTCAAAGAGGAGTTGATCTCTATTCGGTTGGCAGTGAAAAATTAATCGAGGGCATCAAAAAGTTCCATCTGAGTGGAATTAGTGAGCGTGGCATTATCCGCTTTATCAACGGCTCCTGGGGTGCCGGAAAAACGCATTTCTTTAGACTTCTGCGCGAAGTAGCATTTGAGAACAATTGCCTAGTATCCAATGTCGAATTGAACGTAAACGACGCAGCCCTCAATAAATTCGAGAGCGTTTTCTACGCGATTGTTCGGAATGTTGCCACACCGACGTATTTTTCTGAAACCACAATCAATGACGCTGCGCCGTTTGGACGTGTGGCTCAAGAATCGCTAGCTTTTCTATCCACGGGTACGCGTTCTCTTGATAATGAATTGGCGCACGAGCACTATACAAAAGCCTCTGAGAGTTTACTCGCAGATCATAGTATTGACATTGATTTCAAGAAAATGGTCCAAAAATATTGGGAGACTTTTCTTCCTGAAGGGGCTGCACCGGCAATTCAGGAGCAGACTCGCTCCGAGATACTTCAGTGGTTTAGTGGCGAAGGAGCTATTGGAACTTATCGAAAGAAGTTTGGGGTAAATAAAATTGTCAATAAAAACAACGCGAAACTCATGCTTCAATCACTTGCGGGGTTCGTGCGTCTATCAGGGTATCGTGGGTTGATCATTCTTTTTGATGAAGCTGAACAAGCCTATTCGATTATGCGTCACTCTGCCTTGCGGGATGCACATAACAACCTTTTGTCCCTGATTAATAATGTCGAGACTCTACCAGGGCTATTTCTGATATATGCCACAACTCCCGATTTCTTCACGGATCCAAAGCATGGGATCGTTATCTATGGCGCTCTAGCTGGCAGAATTGGCCGCCCTGAGCAAAGACCCCCTCGGGCTTTGGACAATATATGGAATTTGGATGCGGTAATCACTCAGCTTCAGGATTATCAAGTCGCTGGCAAAAAGATTCGAGAAATATACTTGTCGGCATATCCTGAATCACAACAGAGTATCCCCGACGAAAAACACGTGGAGACATTCATCGCAGATTTGGACAAGATGTACCCTTCCCTCAGTGCAATTAGATTCTGGCGGGTGATGGTTACGGCCCTGGTGACGCACTTGGATGACTATATGGAGGGTGAAGTGCGTCCAACTGAAAAACTCTATGGGGATGTTATGGAGCAGTTGCGGGAGGAATAATCTATGGACCCGACTCTAGCCAGACGTGCCATTGAATCATTGCGTCAGGGTATTCCGCCGACCGGATTAATCCGTTATTTCACAGTGGGCAGAGAATCCGAAATCAATGCACTGGAGGGGAGGTTTGAAAACAACAAATGCGGGGCTCTCTTGGTAAAAGCCAATTATGGTTCTGGCAAAACGCATTTGTTGCGATTCATCCGTGAAGATGCTCTTGCCCAGGGCTTTGCGGTCAGTTCCGTGACCCTGGATGCAAAATCTGCAGTTCGTTTCAATCGCATGGACCAGATTGTCGGAGCGATCTGGCGTGGGTTAGAATTGCCGACCGATCCTGGACGTCAAGGGATTCGGACTATTTTTGAACGCTCTCGTCGTCAGATTCAAGAAGGCAAAGCCAAGAACAATGGTCAGCTCTTTTGGAATTCTTTGACTAATGATGGGCGCTGGGATTTTTCTGAAGCGCTAGAATCTCCTGCAATGTTCATCGCGCTACGAGCGTGGACATGTGGTAAAATTTCAGTTCAAGACCTCGTTGAAGACTGGATGACTCAACCCTGGAACTACTATGCAAGAAGGAAGTACCTCTATCAGGAACTGGTCGAGAAATTGAGAAAGTATTTTCGAGATCCTCGGCCTGAATGGAAATTCTACAGCCTGACGGATGGCATTTTTAATTTCCAGATGCAGGATTATGTACAAAGTTGGGATGCTCTCCGGGATCTAGACAAACTCGTCCGGGCCTGTGGAATGAATGGAGTTATCCTGCTATTTGATGAATTTGAAGATGTCTTGAATAATCTTACCAGAATTGATCTTCAAGAGGCGGCTTTTTGGAATCTGTTCCGTTTCTATTCAGGAAAGCAATTTCCTGGCATGACCTTTTTTGCTGTTACCCCAGAATTTGTTGATAAATGCAAACGCCTTCTAATGGCCAAAGGCAAATGGGACATGGATTATAACCAGTTCAAAGCCTTACCGTCTTTTGAAATGAGTCCGCTTGAGAAACCCCATTTGGAGAAACTTGCCGAGAAAATCATGGAAACCCACGGCGCGGCATATGATTGGGAACCCGACGCAGTCATGAAGGCATCTGAATTAAAGCGCATACTCAGCACCTGCATGTCTGTCCGAGTCCAAGATCGGGTTCGCCAAACGATCAAAGAAATCGTGAAAGCCCTAGATCACCATCTCGAGTCCTAGTAATGAATAGCATTGACCGGCTCGAGCAAAGAGTTGCTTCGGCATTCTATGGGCGTTTTCCGGCTTTACGCCCGGCTCAAGATGCTGCGATTGATCCGCTGACCAACGGGGGAAATGTTGTCTTATCATCCAGCACCGGCTCTGGTAAGACAGAAGCGGTCGTCGCTCCCCTAATCCATCGTTACTGGAAAAGCGCGATTCAAGCAGATTGCTTGACCCTTCTCTATATTGCACCGACCAAAGCATTGGTCAATGATCTAGAAAAACGGCTCGCTCCCCCTTTATCTGCTTGCGGATTACGCGTTGGAATTCGTCATGGCGACCGTGATGATCTGGTGTCGGGTCAAAATCCGCATGTCCTGGTAACAACTCCAGAATCGCTCGATGTGCTGCTTTTTCGGAAAGAACCTCGCCTAAAGACTGTCCAAGCAGTCGTGATTGACGAGGTTCATTTGTTGTATAACACCCAACGGGGATTGCAATTGTCAATTCTTCTAAAGCGGCTGGAGGTGTTTGCCGGGAAGAATTTGCAGTGGGCCGCCCTGTCTGCCACGGTAGGACGTCTTCAGGACATTCGTGATTTTCTCTTTAACGCTGAAGAAGAAGCTTCCTTGCTCCAATTCCCTGCTCAGCGGCCGATCGACGCATTGATAAGACATATTGCGAGCGAAATAGATTTCTTCAACCTTGTGCAAAAGATCACTCAGAACAGATCGGTCAAATTACTCATCTTTGCCAATTCGCGTCGAGAGTGCGAAAGGCTGGCAGGAATTCTCCATAAAGACGGACGTTTGCGAGATTCGGTTCTCGCACATTATTCTTCTCTGTCGCCCGAGATGCGTGTTGAGACTGAAAAGAAATTTGCCGCATCTGAACTTGCCGTGTGTATCGCCACAAGCACATTAGAACTAGGCATAGATATTGGAGACATTGATGCGGTTTTACTTTGGGATGCGCCCCACAGTGTTGAATCATTCTTGCAACGCATTGGACGTGGCAATCGGCGATCAAACAAAACTAATGTCGTGTGCTTAATTCCCGATACATCGAAAAGTGTTGTGACGGACACGTTGCGGTTTCTTGCTCTGATTGATGCCGCCAGACAAGGCGAACTGCCTGTTCGTACGCCGTACGATCTGTTCGGGGCTGTGGGGCAGCAAGTCAGTAATATCATTGCCTCCGAAGGGGGACGTTTTACTCGTGTAGCAGACTTGTGTGAGCTCTTTTCGCACAAGTCTTATCTTGATCGCCCAATAGTTGAACTGATTTTGGCGGAGTTGGCCGACAAACATTACTTACAACATCACGGTTTCAAGAACCAGTATGGTGCAGACGAAAATCTGCACACGTTGGTAGACTTTCGAATGATTTATGGGAATTTTGGATTGGGCTCCCAAATGATCCAAGTTCGCCACGGCGCAAAAGTGTTGGGCGAAGTGCCCGCTATCAATCTTTTGCGTGTTCACCGCCAAGATGTAGTTCGCTTTGCCGGAAAGCGCTGGCAGATTCAGAAGATATCAAGTGAGCACATTCTGCTTCAACCAAGCAATATTCCTGGTAAAGCGCTAGATTTCATCTATCCAGGGGGCGGCCTCGGATTCGATGGTTTTTTGACTGACCGTATGTGGAAAATTTTTCACAGTGATGTAACTCATCCTGAACTACCCACCGATCTTCGCATTTCGCTTGAGAAGGCTCGCTATACGCTTGGAAAAAGTTGTCACGTTGAGAATATTCCCTTTATCCGCAATTCGGATGGCATTCAGTATTTCACATTTGGTGGACATTTGGTTAACAAGGCAATCGCACTCATTACAGGGCAAATAGAATATAAGGTAGAGGACATATCCCTTCGTGCGATTTCACCCGTTGATTGGAAAGCGATTCCAACCGATCCCCAAGAGTATGAATCGATCTTTGATCAGTTATTTGAGATGTCTTCAGCCCAATCCTTGTTCCAATCCATGCTACCACTGGAACTGCAGAAACGTGAGTTTCTCCAGGACTGGTTGAAAGATCAGAGTATCCTGCCAATCTTAGCCAGGCTGAAGAATTCACCACCAAAAAGAATTGAGACAAATTTCCTATAACTTATTGGACTTCGACATTGAGCCAAATCTGTATTGTTCCTCGACACAAAGGGCGACGCCATACGTATCTAGGTCACTGATTCATGTCCACCAAACTGATCCTGGCTCCGGCTGCTTCCGGCAAAACTCATCAATGTATTGAACGAGTGTGTTCAACTTCTCACGTCTACCCGCTGTCCGCGGTGTGGGTTATTTTGCCCGATAGTCATCAAGCCACGGCCTTTCGCCATCGATTGGCAAAACAAGGTGGCGCCATGGGCGCACGCGTAGGTACATTTGCCGATCTACATGGAGAAATCCTGGCGTTGGTTGGCACACCCATGCCCGTTGCGCCAGATTCCGTCGTGCATCGACTGGCGCTGGCAGCCATCGATGCGACCGCCGACAAAGGACAGCTCAAACATTATGCGTCGATTCGACGTCAACCTGGCTTTGCACTTGCGCTGACCCGGCTTGTGGCTGAATTGAAACGAGCGCGGATCGAACCGGCCTCTTTTCAAAATGCGGTGAAAGGTCACGGGCAACGGCTGGAAGAACTCTCCCAGCTCTATAACGAATACCAGGACTATCTCATCCGTCTTGAGTGGGCGGACATCGATGGACTGGGCTGGCTGGCAGTTCGCGTGCTCCAAGAAAATGTGACCATTGCGAGCCATTGGAAGCTCCTCGTCGTCGATGGCTTTGATGACCTTTCTCCGACTCAACTCGAAACATTGAGACTCCTTTCTGACCGAGTGGGTGAGACAATCCTCACACTCACGGGCGACCTCGCCATGCAACGCAACGCGTATCGCCGCTTTGAGCGAACACTCAAACGCATCCAAGCCACACTCACCCCGCAAATCGAAACGCTCGAGCGCTGTGTCACCTGCGTACCTGTCCTCGCGCATCTGGAAAAATCGCTGTTTGAATCCGCGCCGCCAAAAATCAAACCGGATGCCGCGCTTACTTTTATCGAAGCTCAAACTCAAGGCCTCGAAGCGCGCGAAGCGCTTCGTTGGCTCAAAGCGCGAATCATGCGGGAGGGTATTCCTCTGCACGAGTGCGCCATAATTGCGCGGGACATCAAACCGTACCATCCCTTTTTGCGTCAAGCCAGTCTTGAATTCGGAATGCCTACCTGGTTTGCCAGCGGCGACCCTCTGGTCACCAACCCTGCGATTGCCGCGATACTGAATGTGCTTGAGCTAGCGATGGGCGGATGGCAACGGCGTCCGGTAATCGATGCGCTCCGTACTCCGTATTTTGACCGCACAGCGTTTGGGCTAACACCCACCGATTCCAACCGTTTCGATCAAGTGGCGCGCTGGGGTCAGGTGGTCAAAGGCTTGGATCAGTGGGGCGATGCCTTTACCCAATTGGCACGGCAAGCCTCAACTCCTGAGATCGAAGGGGAAGATGACGAAACGAAAAAGCCACCGACACTGCCCCAGGGCGAACAGGCGCAGAAGCTTTGGGACAGCCTGCAAGGATTTGCCCGGGCGGTAACGCCTCCAGAGAAAGCCACGTTGATCGGATTTGTCGGGTGGCTGGAAGATCTCTTGGCGCCAAGTCATGGACTAGCGGTGATCGAACAAGCCGAAACGCAAAAAGACACCACGGACCGCGACCGCTCTGCCCTGGTCGCTTTTAAGGATATTCTGCGCGCATTGGTCCTGAGTGAAAAGATCGTCCGCGAAAAGAGTGAAATG
>Ga0233425_10003863_pt1 | contig 26301 bp, 28 predicted proteins | sample Watercolumn_Towu_2_FD_181712 | JGI IMG/M metagenome (GOLD analysis project Ga0233425, IMG submission 181712) | Freshwater microbial communities from Lake Towuti, South Sulawesi, Indonesia - Watercolumn_Towuti2014_140_MG | ecosystem: Environmental > Aquatic > Freshwater > Lake | place... | reverse complement strand
AGGAGCCGTCAGGCATGAGGATCTCGTATCGATTCTCCGCGTCAACGCGCCCGAGAGCTTCGATCAGCGCGCGGCTGTACCGCCCCAGCCCCACGTTGAAGTCTCTGAGATGCCAGGCAGCAATCGCGATTCTCACGACCCAGGCCTATCTTTCGACCGACAGAAAGAAACCATTATTTGTCGACCGACTCCCACTTCATCTGGTGGGCCAGCAACTGCGGGTGCGACACAAAGAGGTGCCACACCACGGCCTGAAACGACTCGGTGTGGGGTGTGACGGTCGATGGATTGACCGTCGGGATGATGACGCAGGCGTCTGCTACCTGTGCGGTGTAGCCTCCATCCCTCCCCACCACCCCATACACTTTTGCGCCCACCCCTTTCGCATATTTGACGGCTTCGATGAGGTTGGTGCTGACTCTCTTCTCCTCGTTGCCCCCGCCCACGGAGAAGACCAGGATCGCATCCTTCGCAGCCAGTCGGCTGCCTCTCAGCCAGTTAGCGTAGGCTGTGTCCCACCCCTCGTCATTGATGCGCGCCGTCAGCTCCGACACATTGTCGGTAGGCGCATAGGCTTCGAGGCCCACGATCTTGCGGAAGTCGTTCACCGCATGGGAGGCATTACCGGCGCTTCCTCCGACCCCCAACACAAACAACCGCCCGCCGGCTGAGCGGAGCGTGACCAGCCCCTCGACGATCCCGACGATAGCATCGACCGAAAGCTCCGCCGCCACGGCCTGAACTTCATCGAGATAGGCGGTGACGTATGAAATCGTCCGTTTTTGCATGCCTCAATTCCCCCACGATAAGCCCGACCGCCTGACCAAGGCTTGCGACCCTGTAGTCGGCCTCCACGCCCTGGTTGTAGGGACGCTGCAGAAGGATCGTCATGCAGCCAGCGGCAGCCCCGGCCTGCATGTCCTTCCGGGAATCGCCGACGAGAAAGGATTCCTGCAGATTAATACCCTCGCTGGATGCCACCGTATGGAGCATCCCGGGCTTGGGTTTCCGGCAGGAACAGCCGTCCGCGTCGTCATGGACGCAGGTCAAGACCCGTTCGATCGGCAGGCTGGCCAGGATTCGATCGGACATCGCTTGCAAGACCGATGGAGCGAGCAAGCCTCGCGCGACGTCCGGCTGGTTGCTGACCACGAAGAGGCGGAATCCATCCTCCGCTAACTGCTCCAGAGCCGCCTCCACCGCTTCACAAAACCGAAACTCCTCAAGGGAGCGTGGCGAGGCGGGTTTCCCCTGCCGAAATACCACCTCGTTGATCACCCCGTCCCGGTCGAGGAATACAGCGCAGGCTCCCTTCTCGTTCGCCATTATACCGTCGCTCCTGACAGCCGGACGGAAGCACGAGCCTGGGCCGATCGGTACAAGGCATCGATCATGGCCATGGCCTCGATTCCTTCTTCCGGGGTACCCCTGTAGGTCGCGCCATTGCTCACCGCACGGACAAAGTCGTCCCATTCCAGTCGCCATGACAGGTCCGGTCCCTCGAAGATGTCTTCCTTCATGGCCGGCACCCCGCCCGCCGGGTTCCGGACGGCCGTGATCAGCCGCTCAGGCCCATAGCTGCCGCCGAGGCCCTCGATGCAGAGCGATCCCGACTGTCCGTGGACCTCAAAGGAAAACAGGTTCTTCCACTGAGTCCAACTGGTATGCAGGCTCGCGATCGCACCGTTCTGATAGCGAAAAAGCCCGAAGGCATTGTCTTCGAGCGGACGAATTGGCCAGACCGCCGTTTGAAGAAACGCAAAGGCGTCGGAGGGCATCCCTCCGAACCACCGGATCAGGTCCACAATGTGCACCCCCTGGTCGGTCAGCTCCCCTCCTCCGGCAAGAGTCGGGTCGCCTCGCCATTCTTTCTCGTAGCCCGGCCTCCCCCCATGCCCATAACGGGCTCTGATGTTGATCATGCCACCAACCACGCCATCAGCAAAGAGCCGGTGCGCCCGGTCGATCGCCGGATGGTAGCGATGGTTAAACCCGATCTTCAGGACGCGCCCTGCCTTTCGCGCCGCTTCGGCCAGTAGCCTGGCCTCCGTCAGGTTCCGACCCGGCGGTTTCTCGATAAGCACATGCTTCCCGGCCACGAGCGCCGCAATGGCAATCTCAGCCGTGTATCCGTTCGGTGTTGAAACCACGACCGCATCGACAGACGTGTTCTCGATCGCTTTCTTCCAATGCTCAACCGATTGGCACTCAAAACGGGCCGCCAGTTTCGTGCGGCGGGCTTCATCTACGTCCGCAACGACCGTGAGATTGGTGCTGGCATGTTGGCTGGCCTCCGCGGCGCGACGGGATCCGATCATTCCGCACCCGACGACAGCGACTCGAAGGGTCATCGGCAGACCATGAGTTTATTGCCAATCCATGCCCCGATCCTTCGGGACAATCCGTCGCAACGTGAAGATATCCATCTTCTGCAACTCTTCGAGGTGTCGCTTCCATCCATCCCAGCCATCATAGGGCGCCGCCACGAATTTTCCGGTGATCCCCTTGGCCTCATCGGATACGAGAAAGGCGGCGGCTCCGGCGCCTACCGCCGCCGGCACCCCGCCTGTCTCGATCTGTCGCTTCGTGTTTTCGAGAAACGCTTTCCCGGCCCGTTCCCCGGCCACAAGCGTGTCCTGATGGAGCCTCGTGATGACAAACCCAGGGGCCACGCAATTGACTTCAACGTTGAACGGCTGCATTTCCTGCGCTAAGGTCTCCGTCAGACGGACGACCCCGACTTTGCCGCACGCGTAGGCGGTGAAATTCGGAAAAGGTGTGGCCGCGCCACCGCCGGAGAACAGAACGATCCGCCCCCCCCCACGAGCTTTCAGCAGCCGGCACGATTGACGCGCCACAAGAAAGGTCCCGAATAGATTGGTCCGAACCGCATCGAACCAGGTCGAGGGGTCCACGTCCATGACCGGTCCGATGGGACCATAGACTCCGGCACAGTGGATGACCCCCTCCAGGCCGCCGAATCTCGCCACAGTTGCCTGCAAGACTGCTTCGACTTGGTCCTGGTCGGTCACGTCAGCCTCTCGAGCCTCCACCTGCGCGAAGCCCTTCTGGCGGAGTCCGTCCAAGGCCTGCATGAGTGGTCCTTCCGTCCTCGCGCAGATGAGGACCTTCGCGCCAGCTTCCAGGCACGATTCCGCGCAGGCCAAGCCGATCCCCATGCTCCCGCCCGTAACCACGATCCGCTTCCCGGACAGATCGACTCTGTTTCCCATCCTGGCCCGCTCCTCTAAGCCCGCCCGATCGTGAGCACCCGGAACCCCAGCTCCTTCAGTTCTTGACGGCGAGACCGGAGCATGTTCTTTGTATCGAAGAGAATCGATCGACCCATGGCACTTCTGACTCGACTGTAATCAAGCGACGCAAAGTCCGGCCACTCGGTCAACAGAATGACTAAGTCCGCTCCGCTTGCCGCCTCATAGGCGGATGAGCAGACGGTCAAGCCGGCCGGGACGGACGCCTCCTTCCAATCTGCCTTGGGGTCGAAGGCCCGAAGATAGGCGCCCTGCTTCGCCAAGTCCTCAGCGACTTCCAACGAAAGGCTCCTCCTGAGCGTGCTGGTACCGGGCTTGTACGTCATCCCCCACAAGGCGATCGTCTTGCCGTTCACTGATCCTAGTATTTTCTCGCATCGGCTCCTGACGACCTTGATGCGCGCTTTGTTGTAGCGCCAGATGTCGCCGAACAAGGGCGCACCCCCTCTCGCCAGTTCCCGGTTACGCTGGTCCAGAACCTGCAGGTCTCTTCCCAAGGTGCCCCCCGAGAACCCGATTCCTGACGTCAGATACGCCCTGGTCCCGATGCGGGGATCATGCCTCATCGCTGCCGCCACATCGGCAAAGTCTGCGCCCACGGCTTCGCAGAGATCGGCCCACTGATTGGTCAACGTGATCGAGGCAGCCAGAAAAGTGTTGATGGCGTGTTTCGTCATTTCCGCGCTGGGCAGGCTCATCCTGAGACAGACGGCCTGCATGGACGCAAACAGCCTCTCGACGGCCTCCGCAGCCTCCTCGCTGTCAGCCCCGATCACAATATGGCCGGGACGATCGTAACAGGCCAGCGCTTCACCGAGACGCAGATTCTCGGGCGAATAGACTAGTTCGAGAGAGTCATCGATCTTCTTCAAGCTGGCGCGGAGAGTCCTTGCCGTACCAACCGGCAACTGGGCACTGATGATGACAATCGCATAAGGGTCCAGGCACGGTGCTATCCTGGCAACGGTCTCCTCGATGACCGTCACATCCGAGGTATCGTCGTCGCGAACCGGCGTGTCATAGGCTACAAACACGTACTGGCACCCCCGGAGGACCTCCACAGACGAGGAAAAGCTGAGGCGTTCTTCCTCGATACCTGCGAGGATCGCCTCCACCAACCCCGGTTCGTAGATCGGCGGGTGCCCAGTTGCCAACCCCTTCACGATCGATTCATCGGGATCAACGGCCCGTACGATCAGGCCCTGTTTGGCCCAGGACGCGGCAATCGTGCACCCGAGGTGCCAGAGGCCGATCACCCCGATCATGGGGGCCTCACCCCTCTTCGTCACGTCTACTCTCCCCCAACGGATAGCGAGGCGGGTGAAAGAGCATGGCCTTGGTGCTGGCGATGTTGGCCACGACTTTGCTGCCTTCCGGCTCGATCATATAGTGCAGCCTCGGCATCCCCTGCGACAGCATAAACTGCTCCAGTTGCCGATGGCGTTTTGGACAATACAACATCAGAAACCCGCCGCCACCCGCGCCGATGATCTTGCCGCCCAGTACGCCATGGTGCGCCCTGACTTCGTCGTATAAACGGTCTACCAGAGACAAGCTGATTTTGGAGGACAGCCGCTTCTTGTGCTGCCAATGCTCATCCAGCATCTGTCCCCAGACATCGAAGTCTTCACGCTCGACCGCCTGCAAGATCCGATAGCCGAGGTCCTTGATGCGATGCAGACTTGTGGCAACCTGCACGTGTTGCGAGTTCGCTTGCGATTGCATGGCTCCGTTCTGATCCGCCAACACGGCGAGGGTGTTCCGCCGCAGGCCCGTGTAATAGATGTGCGTATTCGCCACGAGGGCGGCCATCGAACTGCCCCCGAGCTCGATGGACCGGACCTTGACATTTCCGTCTGTCCCGATCTCCAACACCGTCAGCCCCCCGAACGCCGCCATATACTGGTCCTGCTTTCCAATCCCCTTTTGAAGAACGTTCAGCTCGACATGGCAGGCCTCCTCGGCCAACGCCTGGAGTGAGACATAGTCCCGCCGGTAGTGGTGCAGGGCGGTCAGCAAGCCGACCAGATAGGCGCTCGATGACCCCACCCCCGTCCCGTCCGGCAGGTCGGCCATGGACGACACTTCCATCTTCTCTTCGATCCCGTGGAGCCGGAGGGCTTCGCGGGCCAAGTCGTGTTTCAATTCGCCGACATGGTCGACCGTTTCGCTTTGGCTATAGTGCAAGCGGATCTTGTTGTCCACGGTCGGGGGATTGGTCATCACATACATGTACTTGTCGATCCCCATCGCGAAGATGAACCCGCCGTGTTTCTCGTAGTATGACGGCAGGTCCGTCCCGCCTCCCCCCAACGTGACCCGGAACGGGGTCCTGGTAACAATCATGACAGGTCCACCTCCCCGCTCTCGACCAAGCGAACCGCTTGATGGTAACTGTCCGGCGTATCTAGTCCCAAGCAGTATCCCGTGATCACGTATCCGAACATCGCGTCGCCCTGGGCCAGCAGAGCAGGGAATAGGTCTCGCCCGAAATCATACAGCCGGTCGGCGGGAATATGCCGCAGCACTTCTGGCTCTAATAGGTAGACCCCGGCATTGACCAGGGGCGAGCCCCCGTTCATACCCCCCTCGCCAAACACCTTGATCCGACCATCCGGTTCCAGGGTGACGAGTCCGCCGGCGATTCCCGTATGCGGATGCCTGCGACGGTCGAACAGTGCCACCGAGACCTTCGGCCGGTGCTTCCGGTGAAACAGGAAGAATGCCTCCAGATCCATCCGGATCAAGTTATCACCGTAGACGACCAGCAGAGTGTCCGCCCACTCGGGGGCCAGGTTCCGAACCGCCCCGGCCGTGCCCAGGATCTCCGGTTCATAACTGTACCGGACCTGCAAGCCAAACTGTGATCCGTCCCCGATAGCCGCCCGGATCTCCTCTGGACGATAGTGGAGGTTGATCCATACGCGCCTGATCCCTTGGGATGACAGCCAGCGGAGATTCCAAGCCAGGATGGGTATCCCGGCAATCCGGATCAGCGGCTTCGGTTGGCCGCCGGACACAGACACGATGCGCGAACTCTTACCTGCTGCCAGTACCAGAGCCTTCAAGTCCTGCACGTGACGCCCTTCTCGCGGTAATAATCGACGAAGCTCCGGAGCCCTTGCTCTAAGCTTATCCTCGGCTGCCATCCCAAAGCCTTCGCGGCGGAGATATCCGCCAGAGTTTCTTGGGCCTCCCCGGGCAGATCTGGCTGATGAAGCGGAGGGACGTCGGTGTGCAGAATGGCTTTTACCTGTTCATAGATTTCCTTCACGGAATAGTTCACTCCACTGCCCAGATTAAACGCCCGGCCATCGGTTCTGTGGTCTGTAATGCACTGCAGATGGAAGGCGTTGACGTCGTCCACATGGATGAAGTCCCGTCGCTTTTCTCCGCTGCCATAGATCACCGGCCGTTCACCTCGCAGCAGTTTCAAAATGAAGGCGCTCATCACCGGAGGAATGGTCCGCCGGTAGTCCTGCCGAGGCCCGTAGACGCAAAAGTACCGAAGCGCCGTCATCCGAAGCCCGTGGAACCGCCGGAATGCTTCGGCAAAGGCCATGCCAGCCGATTTGCTGACCGCGTAAAAACTTTCCGGCTGCACCTGATGCTCCGGAGTCGGCAGCACCTGGGTTCCCTCATACAAGGCGGAGGATTCCGCATAGATGACCTTCCGTGCCCCGATCCGCCGGGCAGCCTCGAAGACATTAACCGTTCCCGTGACATTGATCGAGGCCGTGTCCACGGGGTCGTCCTGGCAGTCGCTGATACAGTTCTTAGCCGCCAGATGAAACACCACATCTCCCTCCCGCATCACCTGACATAGGTCGGGGGCCCGGATATCCAGCAGATGGAACTGCACTCCATCGGGGACCTGCTCGCGCACCCCATAGCTCAGATTATCGACGCCCGCCACGGTATAGCCTCCTGTTAGCAGACAATCAGCTAAGTTGCTGCCGATGAAGCCCGCGACGCCGGTGATGAGGATTCTGGGTTTCACAGGGTATATCCGGCGCTCTGTGCATCCTGATAGAACATCTGCACAGTTTCCAGCGAGTATTGCGTGAGGTCCTTTCCAAAGGTCTTGAGCCCGGCAAGAATGTCGGGGGTCATGGTAATGATATGGCAACCGCACTCCTCCGCCTGAATCACGTTCAAGGCCTCCCTCGGACTCGCCCACAGAACCTCACAGGCAGGCAAGACCTTTGCGATCTCGACCGCCCGTTTCATGATCGGCATCGGATCCACCCCGGCGTTGGCGATGCGCCCAGCAAAGATCGAAATGATACAGGGGGTTGTGGGAGAGAGGTGCTGAACAAGGTGCTCCACTTGGATCGGGGTAAACACCGCCGTAACATTCAATCGGATACCAGCGGCGGAAAGTCGCTTTAGAATAGGCGCCGTCGAGACGCTCTTGGTGTTGGTCACCGGGATCTTGACATAGACGTTGTCCCCCCAGGAAGCGATCTTCCGAGCCTGCCGCTCCATCTCCGCCAGTTCATCCGAGAAGACTTCAAAGGAGATCGGCAGGTCTGTGATCTCGGCCAACGCATCCTTGGCAAAACGCTCATAATCCCGGACCCCCGCCTTTTTCATCAAGGTCGGATTCGTAGTAAACCCGTTCACCCCGCTTCCGCCGCGATACAAAGCCACCATGTCGGCTAGGACGGCCCCGTCAGCAAAAATCTTGATCTTCACCCGGCTCCTCCGTTGGAAGGATACTGTCAATGCCCAGACTACTGAATAATGCAAACATTTTCAATGATTTCGTGCGGAGAGCAAAGGCGCAGTGCCGGGAATTAGAAGAAATCAGGCTCTACTCGCTTATACGGGAGGACGCCTACGATTCGCGGACAGTCTGACTTCTGTCGTATGGCGAGACAATTCGATACTTGATGCAAGCCCATATCCAGGTCCACGGGTCGATCAAAACTTTGATTTTTTTGCCTTCCTTAAAGGACCGAGACCGGTACCTGACCGGAATTTCAACCGGTTCAAACCCCTTGCGCACAAGCTTTGAGAGCAACTCGACATCGAAATTGAATCGGCAGCACTCAAATTTCAGTTTATGAAGGCAGTCTCGGCGAAACACTTTGTACATTGTCCAGGGATCATTGAGCCGTTGCCCATAGAGAAGGTTGAACAATTTGGTCAGCAGCACGTGGCCCAGGTTAAAAGTGACTTCCAAAAACCGCTGGTCGGCAAAGACACGGATTTTGTCGCTCCCGCTGTGGCGCGACCCCAGAACAAACGCTTGCCGATAGGTTCGCAGTGGCTCGATCAAATCATCGTAATCGCCGATGTCATACTCAAGGTCGGCATCCTGGATTAAGACGATGTCGCCTGTCGCATGATGCAATCCCTGTCGCACCGCATAGCCTTTGCCCCTATTCCGATCCAAGAGGAGAAGTCGGACACCGGGGGCATCCCGATACCGCAACACATCCTCACGCGTGCCATCACTGGAGTTTCCTTCGGCAACAATGACCTCCTTATCAACGCCTTTCAACTCTTTTGCGATGAGCCGATCGAGGACTGTGGTGACCGTTTTGTGCTCGTTGTAGACCGGCATGATGACGCTGACCAACAGACGTGAGCGCGGAGCGGCCGGACGAGCCAATGCCAGGAGGCTGCTGGTGGAAACAGAAAAAAGCGCGTTTTGCAGGGCTCGCGGCGACAGGTGCCAAAATAACGATACGAGCGGGCTCACCCCTGATACGGGATACCGCTGGAAATGCCTGTGAACATAGTCCAGGGACAGAACTTTCCTTGCCGGCACCAGATCGACAGCCTGAAAGCCTGTACGGGCTAGTGTATTCCGCAACGTGGCAGAGTCGAAATAATACAGGTGTTCCGTCTTGAACTCAAACCAGCGGTGTTTCAAAATTCTCGCAGACCAGCTGTCGAGCGTCGGGGTGACCAGGAGCAGCACGCCGGTTGGTTTGAGCACGCGTCGCACTTGCATCAAAAGCTCGACGGGATCGCGCACGTGCTCGATTACATCGACGCAGACGCAAACATCAAAATGATCGGCCGGAAGCGACGCCTCCTCAAGCGTGGAGCACGTCACTATGTCTCGACCCAAGCGACGGTTCGCGGACTGGGCCGCATGAGGGGAAGGTTCCACCCCTTTCACCTCGTAGCCCCTGGCCAGGCCCTCAGCCAACAGATCACCCTTCCCGCAGCCGACTTCCAGCAAGGTTCCCTCCCGAGTTCCACCGTACTGGACGATTGCATCCAGGTACAAGCGGGCGGTTTGCCGTTTGATGCGTGAAAGGTGCCCCTGCGATTCAGGATCCGTCGACTCTAAAAAATACTCAGTCGAGTAGATCCTCGATAGAACCTCGTCCGAGGGTTGGGGGTTCAAAAACACGAGCCCGCAGGCCTGGCACTGACAAACAACCCTCCCTTCGTGTACAAACAACTTTTGCTGGCTCGTCCCCTCACAGGCCCGACACAGAAGAGCTTGAACGCTGTTCATTGCACACCCCGAGCCAAATCTTGGCCATCCAGAGTAAATTCGTATCCCTTATGTCGTTTCATTCTGTGTGGCCTAAGTTTGCAGGAGGGCAGGGCTTCTCCATTTGTGAGCAACTCTTGCCCGCCAGACCCTTTTGGAATGCTCGCTTAGCGCTCATGCCCCGCCCCTACTCGCGACTGCCGGACGTACCCACACCGCGAAGGGACACCCCTCACCCAGCATCTGGCTGTTCAGGCGCCGGCCACTGTCTCTATAGTTGGCTGCAATAAAATCTGACATCCTTGGATTCATCGGAAACCCTGTGATCATTTGCCCATTATCACGACAGGCGACCAGGACATCTGCTCGCGTTCGTTCAAGTCCCTCGATCACCTCACCGACTGAGATATCAGCCTGCGCATGAATAACTTCGGGAAACCGATTGGGAGGTATGGCACCGGCCAGAAAATAATACAAACCAGAACCTGCGGCCAGGATTACAACCTGTTTTCGCTCTCGGGTCATCTCTTTCAGATACGCCAGAACCTCATCTTGCACATAGACCGGATACTCCCGCGTCAATCCCCCCCCCGCAACGGCTATGTGAATGAGGCGGCGGACATCGCTCACGAGACGAGGCTTCTTGATTAGGACGCTAACGATCTGTGGTTGGGCCTCATTGAAATACCAGCTTGCAACAGTCAAGGCCCCTAGCGAACAGGCCACAACAAGTCCGGCACGCCAATGTAAGAGGCGAAACCTCCGGCTTGCCGCGATCCCCGTGGTGGCCAGGATCAGCAGCGCCAGGGTCGGCAGCAGGATTCGAGGAATGGCCTGCTTCGCCGTCCACTCCCGGAACCAGGCATGAATCGTCAAGGCTCCCATTGAGAATGCAGAAAATCCTAGCGGAGCCTGCTCGCTGAACGTGAGTCGCATATCATCCCGCTGGAGTACCGCATTAGATTGCCTCTTCGTGACGATACACAAGACGTATATGACACTAATTATGAACGGGAACGAGACCACCGCCAATGCCCAATAATTATATTTTCTCGTCGCATAGCAATAGGAGAGCAATCCAAAGAGAAGCGTGGGCCACAGCGCGGTCCAGCGTGAATCACTCCTGCGTAGCACACGGAACGCGATGACCGCGGTTGAAACGGCATAGAAGGCCGGGATGACATACCAGGCCATATTCATAGGCTGCAAAGGCGGGTACACTTCGTGCCGAGTTTCGTAGGAGTTATACTGCAATCTCGTGGCGAAGGTCTGGACAAAATCGCCGGTCGTACCCGTCAACCCGAGATACACCAAAAATGGCAGTAGACCCAGAGCGCCCCCCAGAAACAAGGGCTTGGCCACGTTCAGGAATGTGGAGTCAGCAGAACCGGCATGACCCCGCACCGGTTCGGCTTGACCACGAGCAAGTAGCATCTGCTCAACGGCCAATACGAACGGAAACAACAAAACCGTGCCGAGCAGAAAGAAGGCGTGCTCGATCGAGGACGTCACAAACGTCAGTCCGGTTAGGATTCCCGCCATCATAAGTTGCACTCTCTGTCTCTCATATATCCAGGACGTCAGAAATCCCAAGGCCCATAAGACCACGATATGGCGCGGAAGGAGTAACACAGGGTAGAAGGCCAGCCCAACCAGTCCTACCACGCGCCAGGCAAGAACGGGAAACAGCTTCCAGATATAGAACGCAGCCGCGACATAGGCCAGCGGGGCAAGAAGCAACCCAAACAGCCGGTCTGCAGCAAGAGATTCACCAAACAGCTTAAAAGCGATCAGCGGCTGGAAACCTTCTGGGAAAATACCGTGCGTGAAGAAGGCGTTCCGGTAAGGAAGCCCGCCATTCAGAATGATTTGGGCCGCCCCCACTCGCTCCCCTTCGTGCAGCCAGTCAATATCCGCAAACAGCGGAACACTCGACGTGGTGGCCATCCCAAGGTACAGCACATAGATCGCCACCAGTAACCAAGGCGGAATCGGAGGAATCAATGCAGATGCATTCCTAGTCACAGCTCTCCTCCAGCCTTGTTCCTGAACAACGTATCCTGTCGAGTCGCCATCATTTTCACTCCTAATACCCCGCAAGACTCGTCGCCTTATAGATTCCCCGCCATGAAAGGCGAGGCTCTCTCATAATTCAAGCTGCGCTTGTCCCGTTTCCTGCGTACCCTGGTACCGCACATACTGCCGAATGACCGCTTCATTGATGCCCACCGGCGAGGCGAAAAATCCTCTCGCCCAAATCCCACCCCCATCCCCATACACTTTTTCCAGGAACCGCGGGAATTTCATCCGGACCTGTCGACTCGTCACACTTTTGAGCACTTCCACGACTTTCGACACCGCTACTTCGGCGGCATGATCATGTGCGGATGCCCATGATCCGGTTCCACCCCCATTTCCTCAATCATCCAATCCGGATGAAATTCCCGCACTTCCCGGATCGCTTGCTTCAAATAGCCGGCAATCCCTCGCACGAGGATGTTTCGCCGATACCGCGTCACCCAGACAAGGTGATACTGCGTCGTGTACACCACACGCGCCTGGCGATGGAGCTTCATCGGCACGCATCCTACCACCAGGGCACGCAGGAAACGGCTCCTTGCTCTCCCCCCCCACCCTGCCAGGTGGGGAACTCCCGCTAAATCAGCCGAGTAGATCCTCGACAGAACCTCGTCCGAGGGTTGGGGATTCAAAAACACGAGCCCGCAGGACTGACACTGAAAAACCGGATATCCGTCGTGCATGAACAGCCCTTCCTGTTCAACACTCTCGCATGCCCCACACATAGAAGCCTGCACGAGACTCATCTCCTTCGACCAATCCACGGCAAATCGTCTATTGCTAGAGAGCTTCTCACATCAGACAGTCAGAGAAGCCTGCTTCGTTGCTGTCACGAAAGCAACCTGCTTTAGTTAAGGACTTCGCTAGGGAGCACCAGAAGAGCAAACAGGCAGGACCTGTTCGTTGATCGACCGGCAGGTAGCGTACCCAAAAGCAGGCAAAAACGCAAAGCGAATCTCGGCACCTCTCGAGCCGATTTGGATAGACGTTGACCACCGGTATGATCGTCGGTGCCTTAATTTGGCGAAGCGCTGTGTTCCTTTTCCGCAACCTTGGTTGCTCCCAGAATCAACCCCTCGCCGAACAGCACTTCATCGGAGAGCAACATCTGCCTGACGCCAGCAACGCGCGGATGCGTAGCCGCCGCGCGCTTCCCTTTCGTCTGCAACATGAGGCGGAGGAGCTGATAGAAGAAGTATCTCTTCTTAACCTGTCGGTTTGTCTCGACTCGATCCACGCGGAAACCCCACCGACTCAAGGTGTAGCGTAGCTCCAGAAACCCAATTGGGTTGATGTGTGCAATAGGCTTTTCGGCTCCTGTGTCCGGATCGATCTCTACCATGTAGTGAAACTGGTCAGGGTATCCCCGCAGGAGATAACTGAGGCGCGATCGCAGGGACAGGACGTTCGGGGTGCTGATGTAAAGCTTTGCTCCCATCTGTAGGATCCGGTTGGCCTCGCGGGCCAACAGATGAGGGTTTTCTATGTGCTCGATCCCTTCAATGCAGGCCATGGCATCAAACTCCCTATCCTCAAACGGAAGCCTCGTATTGAGATTCGCTCGTTCGCACGCACGGCCTGGTATGACAAAGCCAGCAGGGTCCAGATCTGCTGAAACCACTTCTACTCCACCATCCAGTAACATCTGGGTCAGCGCGCCGGTCCCGCAGGGCAAGTCCAGGACACGCCTGTGTCTAGCTTCCAGAATCATCTTGGCAATGTGGACGCGGGTCATGTGAACGGTATTCGGTCCATGGTGATCAGGATGGACGTGATCAAATTGCATGCGTTTCTCCTCCTCCAGCCCTGTTGTCAGACCGCTGGATCGCCCTCCGAAGCGGATTCCCGCTCTACACATAATGGGGAGCCCTGCCAATTACACATGTCGTTCTGTTATGATGGGCATCTCGAAGTGCTGCTTGACCAGACTGGTAATACCATGCCCCTCGTCAGTGCCATTATTCCCGCCTATAACGGCGCCTCTCGGTACTTGGAGCAGGCTATCGCGAGCATTCTTTCGCAAACATACTACGACTGCGAACTCATTGTCGTCGATGACGCGTCGACTGATGACACCGCACGGCTGGTCCTGCGCTTTCCGCAAGTCCGGTACTTGAGGCAGGCTGACAACAGGGGCCAGTCAGCCACGAGAAACGAGGGCGCGCGGCTCGCGCAGGGTACCTTTTTGGCCTTCCTCGATCAGGATGACCTCTGGGAGTCTTCATTTCTCGAAGAAACCGTCCAGGCGCTGCGGGGGGCTCCTGATGCAGCCGTGGTCCATTGCGACGGATATCAGGTCAATGAGCAAAACGAGATCCTGGAATATGACGGCGCCATGAAACAGACCACAAGCATTACCCAGATCCTGCGCGGCGGGCACGACGTTGCCACGTCCGGCTCGTTGTTCCGCAAGGCCTGCTTTGACGCTGTCGGAGGATATGACGAGCAACTTCCTGTCTGGGAAGACATCGACCTGGCCATCCGCCTGTATCAGCGGTTTCGCCTGTTGCATCTACCGAAACCTCTCTACCGCCACCGTCTGTACGCACGGAACGCCTCCCGGGACATCCCGTCTGAACGAGCGCTCCTCGGCCGGCACCGTTTTCTCGAGAAGCATGCCTCCGCTTGCCAACCCGGCACGGCGACCGCGGACGCGATCGCGCTGGATTGGGCCCATTATTATGGAGACCTGGGGAAGCACTATCTTGAAGCAGGCCGGATTGAGGATGCCCGCCGGGCATTCCGACTTTCGCTACAACAGGCCCCCTTCAACCATAAAGTCCTGCTGCGGCTTTTGCGCTCCTATCTGCCACCTGCAGCCCTCAACCGAACCAAACCCTCAGGACACATGGAGCAACTTTGATCTCACTGCAACTCCGGAACGGCTATACACACGGCCTTCGTCGAGTCAACGCTAAACACACCGCAGACTGTCCGCATCAGAAATAGGATCTGGCGAGCCGGCTTACGGCCCGCCAGGCCGCCTTCCAGCTCCAGGACTCTCGGACGCAAAGGCTCAGGGCATCCTTTAAGTAGGCACGACCTCTGGTGCGGTCCCCCTGCCTGATGCTCCATTTCCCCATATCTGCCAGACATAGGGCTTTTTCCCGCATGAGATAACTCCGCTTGTCCGGCTCGTGACCGAACCGCTGGAGCAGAGACTCGTTCAATAGAACCCGATGCTCTAATTCCACCTCAACAGGCTTGGCGTTCCCATGCCGATGGTATGTGAGCGGCTCGTCGATCAAGACGATCTCGCACACCTGCGCGACTCTTGGCCAGAATTCATGATCGTCCATTCCAGCAGAGCCAAAGCGTTCGTCGAACCCGCCAACCTGATCAATGACCGATCGCCTGATCATCGCAGCCGAGGGCGTCGGGCCGAAGCCTTTGACGAATAACTGGTGGAAGGAACCCGAAGCCCCTCGGGGAGCCTCCCGCATTGGATGTCCGTTTTGCTCTAGATGGGCGACGCCCGTGATCACCAACCCGACCGACGGCCTCGACTCCAGCACCTCGACCTGGCGAGCAAGCTTCGTCGGAGCCCAAAGATCGTCATGGTCGAGCAAGGCAATATAGCGCCCACTCGACAGGGCGATTCCGCGATTCCTTGCTGTAGCCACTCCCGCATTCTCGAACCGGTAATAATGCACTCGGTCGCCGAGCATCTTGACGATCTCGGCCGAGCCATCGGTGGAACCGTCATCGATTACAATGATTTCGCGATCGGTAAAGGTTTGAGCCAGCACACTTTCAATCGTCTCTTTGATGACTGTAGCAGCGTTGTAGAGTGGAATCACCACGCTGACCGTGATGGGACAATCCATACCAGCCTTCACATTATCCAAGCATCGTTCTACAGGCATGACCGCAGAAGACGCGAATAGGTCCGGAATTTGCGCGGATTGTGCCGCAGCGACCGCAAGAGCATCTGCAAGCCTTCTTTCCGATGGCCCGCCTTCACTTCGTGTATTCCCCAGTCCGAGTAACACTCTGCCAGCATGGCACTGATCAGCATTAGTTTGGACTGGTCACCCGCGTACAGTCCTTTCATTCGCAGCAGAAAGCACTCTCGACTACGCACAACCACCTGCCCACCAGACCGGCTGAATCCGTCACTGTGTACGCGGCGACACATCCCGGAGTCCTCGAGGAACACAAAACGCCCCTTCACCTTTAATTTGACAGAAAGGTCGAAATCTTCAAAGCCACTCAGGTTGGGATCAAATCCGCCAACGCTCTCCAATACGTCCCGACGAACCAACATTGCGGACGGCAAAATCAATCCGTCTCCGATGATGCGACCGAGCGGCGATTCGAGCGCCCATGGATACTCTGCCAGGGTCGCCCCGACCTGTAGCAGGTTGCCCGCCGCATCCATTCGATCTGAATTGCAGTGGACGAGGACCGCATCCTGGTTCGATCGCATTGCGGCCACCTGTCGTTCCAGCTTGTGAGGATACCAGCGATCGTCCTGATCAAGGAATGCCACGTAGACGCCGACCGCCAGCCTTGCGCCAGCGTTGCGAGCTGCCCCCTGTCCTGCATTGGCTTGGCGGAGGATAGTTACTTTCTCCCCGTACTCCTTAAGGATCGCGAGCGATCCATCCGTCGAGCCGTCATCCACGCAGATGATTTCATAGTCATGATAAGTTTGAAACAATACACTATCAAGCGCTTCTCGCAGGTACCTTTCGCCATTGAAAACGGGGATGATCACACTGACTGTGGGCATGGAAGCAGCGTTACTCCAACGACCGGAAGATTTCTCGTTCTAAAATTTCTCTTTGGATGAACTCTGCAACCACGTCGTGGCCGCGCTCGTTCAGATGCGTATCGTCCCGCCACCAGAGCAATTCCCCGCTGGAAGAGAAAAGTCGCCGAGCTTCTTCCACAAGGTACGGCTTCCCATCCAGGCAACGCAGCCCAGTCCGCTCGCAAACTTTCAGTACTGCCTGCGCAAAACCGGACCATTGCGCATCTGTAGGCTCCGGCTTCCGCTGGTCAAGAACCCAACGGTACACCTCTCCTTTCGTCGGGAGAAGAATGACCAGCAGGTTGATTTTCCGCTCCTCTGCCAGCGCGCTCATCGCCGCTATCGTTCGCTCCAACTTCTTGAAATTCGGGTGTTGCTCGACTTCGGCCTTGGACACAGTTCCCCATGACTCATGGGAGGCCTCAAACAACATGGACCTTCCGTCGGCAGCTTCCTGGCCACAATATTGCTGGCTCCGCCCCGAAGACGAAAGCGCACCACTTCCATCCAGCGGTTGAGCGGGGATCGGTTTCTAAAAGTTCTCCACCTCACCAGCCCCGCTCCGACCGTTCCCCTCCACGGCAAGGCTTCTAATTTCCATATCTTCCCACCGGCATCATCCAGATCATTGCCGGTATAAAAGATCCATGCCACGGTGGCATTTCGGGCAACGGCCAGACGCGGCCATTCAATAGCGAAGTTCACGAACTGATCGTAGGGGCCTCCTGGGAAAGACAGATTATAGACAGAATGACCATAGTGTGTGGCGAGCAAGGTTGCAAAGAGGCGGTCCTGCGTGGTTCCCCCACCAGCCCCAAAGGAATCTCCCAATATGATGAGGTCTATGGGTTCCGTGATGAGACCATTGCGAAACCCTGCCGCATCGGTCTCGAACCGAATGCTGCGAGGCTCTCGAAATGCGGGATTACCGGCCATGGCGGCCAGGTCCCCATAGCTCTCCATGTCAACGGCCAAGTTGGAGTCCCACCGCCCTACGATCGGCAAGCGAGGCAATTTGCGAGAAGCAATATTCAGAGGTGTGAAACTGAGACGCGGCTCCATGACGGGCCGAAAGAGGAGATCAAGGCCGGACACCGTGAGACACAGAGTCATCAGAGAAAGGAGCAGGCTTTGCAGAAGCGCCGGTGGGCGCGGCGCCACCAGAAACCATGCGATTGGTGCCAGCAGTCCAACTTCTATCCAGCCATCCTTTAGCACCCCTTCCGCATACAGGGTGCTGGTCGCAATGGCCACAAGCGCGGCAAAGGCGCTTCTGCCTCTGACTCTTGGCCACAGTGCCGTGTCTATCCCATCGACCATCCGCCGGGTTTCCTAATCCAACTGGAACTCTGACCGCCAGTCCGTATCTCCCTGGAGAGACGGCTGGGCGACCTTGCGCAAGAGACAGTTGCCGATCACCAACGCGTCCATTTCCGTTCGCATAAAGCACCGGTATGCATCCGCCGGCGTGCACACGATCGGCTCTCCCCGCACATTGAACGATGTATTGACGAGAACCCCGTACCCGGTCTTTGCCTCGAATGCCTTCAACAAGGCATGGAACCGGGGGTTCGTCGTACGCGAGACGGTCTGAATGCGGGCGGAGTAATCCAGGTGTGTCACCGCGGGAATGTCCGACCTGGGCCGATTCAGACGGGCGATGCCGAACAGGCTCCGCTCCTCCTCCGTAAGCGATCGTCGTCGGTTTTCCCGAACCGGCGCCACCACCAGCATGTAAGGGGATGACTCCTCCAACTCAAAATAGTCGCCCACGCGCTCTTCCAGGACAGCCGGCGCGAACGGACGGAACGATTCTCGATATTTGATCTTCAGGTTCATCACCGATTGCATTCTGGGAGAGCGGGCATCCCCCAGGATGGACCGGTTCCCTAGCGCCCGCGGCCCAAACTCCATGCGTCCCTGCACCCACCCCACGACCATTTCTTGAGCGAGCAGGTCCGCCACCGTGCCATACAGCTCCGTATCGGCCAGCCGTTCAAAGGGCGCCCCGTGCGAGGTCAGCCATGATTCAACGTCTTCTTGGGTATAGGACGGACCGAGATAGGACCCGGCCATGCCGTCCGGTTCGTGACCCGGCAACACCCGGGCGAGCCCGCCTGCGACGTAGGTCGCCGCCAGGGCTGCACCGACAGCCCCGCCCGCGTCGCCGGCCGCCGGCTGGACCCAAAGCCGGTCGAAAATCTGCTCCCGCAAGAGTTTCCCGTTCGCCACACAGTTCAATGCCACCCCGCCGGCCAGACAGAGATTTCTCATACCGGTTTGTCGCCTTACATGTCGTGCCATCCGAATGACCACCAGCTCCGTCACATCCTGGATTGAACGCGCAAGGTCCATCTCCCGCTGCGTCAACTCCGCTTCCGGCCGCCTCGGCTCACCGCCGAACAGTCGGTGAAAGCGGTCATTGGTCATTCGCAAACCGGTGCAGTAATCAAAATAATCCATGTTCAGACGGAAGGAGCCGTCATCCTTAAGATCGATCAAATGGGCCAGAATCAGACCGACATACTTCGGCTCCCCATAGGGCGCCAGCCCCATCACTTTATATTCTCCCGAGTTGACCTTGAAACCGGTGTAGTAGGTAAAGGCGGAGTACAGTAATCCGAGGGAGTGAGGGAACGTGATCTCAGCCTGGAGTGTGAGGAACGAGTCCTGCCCCAGACCGAAACTCGTCGTGGCCCATTCGCCTACCCCGTCCATGGTCAATACCGCCGCTTCCTTGAACGGCGACGGATAGAAGGCCGAGGCCGCGTGGGAAAAGTGGTGCTCCGGGAACAAGAATGGCCCTCCCCAAGACTCACAGCGAACATTAGCCGCGACTGTTTCCAACTCGGTCCTCAACAGCCGCTCCAAAAACAGCTTCTCCTTGAGCCAAACCGGCATAGCGGTGACAAACGACTGCCACCCGCGTGGCGCAAACGACAGGTAGGTTTCCAGCAACCGCTCGAACTTGAGCAGCGGCTTGTCGTAGAACGCCACACGATCCAACTCTTGCAGGCTTAGGCCGGTTTCTCGTAGGCAATACGCCACCGCGTGCCGTGGGAAGCGCGCGTCGTGTTTTTTGCGCGTAAACCGTTCTTCCTGTGCTGCCGCAACGACCCGGCCGTCCACCGTCAACGCGGCGGCCGAATCATGATAGAAGGCGGAGATTCCCAGCACTCGCATCGCACTCAGCTCCGCCGACTAAAACAGCGTGTAGATGAACGGTGCCACAGCCGATCCTTCCGTCAACACCAGCAATGCTCCAAACAACAGCAACACCAGGATAATTGGTAATAGCCAGAATTTCTTGCGCTCTCGCATAAATGCCCACAACTCCCTTAGAAATGACCCCATACTCCCTCCTCAGCTACCAGGACCGGGCACCCGTTGCATCCCCAAGAACACCGGGTGCCCTCCAAAGAATGCAATGGGCGCCCCACATCTCCTTTCACGCTTCATGTACTTCAGAATTGTCGTTCCATCCGCTGAGCCGTAAACTCCTCCGGACGTCGCTTGTGCCAATGGGTTGCGGCTGTCCTGCACATTGCGGTCTGAATCGGCTGTCTGCCCAATAGCCGCAGTAGCAGGGCCAGCGGGGTGAGCAGGCCTGCAAAGACGACCGTCAGCAGAATCCGCGAATTCACGGCGCCCAAAACCGCGGCCAGCCGCATCCAAAACCGGCGGACCGGATCGAGCCAACTAGGGAGAAAGAAGCCCATCGTGAGAACTGCCACTCCCAACCAGATCAGCCACCACGCTATTGCCCCGTCCCAGAAATACCGAGCTGCGGCAAGGGCGCCCAGTCCCCCCGCTATAATCCAGCTAAACGACCGGTTGAGTTTATGAATCTCTTTCGCGCTCAATGAAGGCTGCCCGCTCAATGGTTAGCCTTTAGCTTACCAATTTGCACCTGGAGAACCGGGGAAATAGCCTCCGCAGCCAACTCGTGCCCCATCACGCTCCAGTGAATATCGTTCTGGAAATACAGATGGGCAGGATTGCCTTTCGCCTCAAAGACCGGAAGGAGATCGATCACTGGGACTCCGTTCTCTTCGCACCATGCCCGCAGCAACCGCTGTGGTTTCGCAAAATCATATTGCGCACGCGATGCGCCGATGCTGGCAAGATACTCGTCCCGCAAAGCAGAATCAAGCTGAACGGGGACTGGGATTAGCACCATCAGCAAGGGGACCCTTTTCACCCGCAGAAAATCTCGCATGGCTAAGAGTGTGGCTTTCGTGCGGCTCCAATGATGCACAAAGTACGGAGTATCGTCCTTAAGGAAAATGTCACTGCTCTCATGAATCCCTTTGAGGTATCGCGATCTGGATACGACCGGCGGCAAATCAACACCCGCTCCACTGGTACGCAGGTGCCGACCGGCTTGCTGTATCTGCACGGGGCCCACCTGCACGAGATAGTTCAAGTTGTGGTAGAGATACCACCTCGACGGCCCCAGTGTATCATGGACCCAGTTTCCATTACTGTGCACGTAGTAACTCTGGCCGGCCACTACCAGGATCTCCGGCAAATTGAAGTCATCCCCACGCTTGTTCTGTATGTCATTACCGACAAAGAAATTGAGCATGACAAGATCAGGATGAAATCTGATGCCGTAAGTCTTCAGAAGGTGGAGCTGCTCGTTGGGCCCCCACGCAGGAACACCCAACTTGATTATCTCGGAATCAGGGGCGACCGCTTGAAGCCGACGTTCCGCAAGAGTAACGAAGGCTTCATCGTAGCTGACACCTGCGCCCCACGTAAACGAATCTCCAAGCGCGACAACCCGTGGAGCCGGAAGAGTCCTCTCAAACGCATGTTCACGGTCTTTGAATCCCTGAGAATTGGCAAACCCTATCGAACCCCGAACCACCGCATAAGGCTTGAGATTGGCCGGAGTATGTTTATCACCGAATAGCCCGCTTCTGGCCAAGACGGGATCGGCAACCCGCGCCAGGACTTCTCCCGCTACTACAAAGACTACGACATTGACTAAGCCGATTCTGATCCATCCATATGATCGGCTGCTCAGCGCACATTCCAAACTTCCTGGGCTCAGTAAAAACCAAAGGGTCCAGAGAAGCCCTGCAAGATTAAAGGCAACAAATTTGTCCGCATGATGGGCCTGGTAGGGAACAGGGTAATTGACCAGTTCCGTTAGTCCTGCCACCAGGGACCAGAGGACAATCCATGCCACAGACCAGTGAGACGCCGTTTCGTGTTGAACCGTGGCCGGGTTCCACGTCCGTCTCGTCGCCAAGGCGAGCAAGAACGCGAGCACTCCCAGCAAGAACAGAGTAAAAATCAGACTGCCGGTTGGGGGAGGATTCGCAAGTTTGGAACTGGGAAGTATTAGAAAAAGATACCGCCCGATGTCGATGGCTGTTAGCAGTGCCCCCACGGACCACACAGCACAAAGCCCCGTGACAACACCATTGGCAAGCGACCTTTCTTTCACTGAGTTCTCAACTCCTTACCCGCTCAATCCCTCTTGAGACGGTTTCGCTTTCTTCAATGCGCAGCGGTCAAGGCTAGAGCCAGCCTATGTAGGACCGCACAAGCCTCTGGACCGAGCGAGAGACCATCTTCCAGGCAACCCTCCCCTCGATCGCCACTCCTATCGCATGGATGAGGTCTTTCCTTCCATCACCGGTGAGTCCCTGCTGTATCTTGTGCTTACCAAGGTCGGAGAGGAAGGAGGCTTTCCAGCCCATCAGATAGCGTCGCTTTTCAGGATCATCCTTGAAACGCGCCCAGAGGGTGTCCAAAAGAAATTGAATGCCGACGACCCTGCTGCTATTGGAGTAGCGGACGGGGTGACGACGGTACAACGTCAGAGGCTCCTCAATGTTATATGCTTGTGTGACTTCTAGGAGTCTGGTGGGCCATTCGAAATCCTCCCATCCCCGTTGCCGCTCATCGAAGCCACCGGATCGCTCGAACGCTTCCTTTCGAACAAGAAGCGTAGATGGCATGAACACAAACCCTGCCCTAAAGATCCTGCTGAAAGGGTCGTCAGGACAGTAGCCCTTGATCAATTCAGGCTCAACTTCGCCTTGTTCGGAATAGTATTGCATATCAGATGTTACAACGCCGATGTGCTTCATGGTATCCAATATCATCGATTGTTTTTCGAACCGACGGGGAAGGCAGACATCATCGCTGTCCAAGAAGCCGATGTATTCCCCCCGGGCGATGGAGACCCCGCGGTTCCTGGCAACAGCCTGACCGCTGTTGTCCTGCCTGAGATAACGGACAGCTTTTCCGAACGACGCTATAATCTGCGGGGATGCGTCGGTGGAGCCATCATCGACGACAATGATCTCCAGATCCGAATAGGTTTGATCCAATACACTCCGGATGGTTTCAGCGATAAACTGTTCGGTGTTATAGACGGGAATAACAACGCTAACTTTCGGCATGCCTCATCCCTTATGGACAGCAACGTAATTGGAAAAAGCAAAAATGTTTTCACGCCAATCAACGGGATCAACCTTAATCCAACCGTTTCTTTTTGGAAGCAACCTATATAAATCATAATCCAAGAGTGCTTTATGGAATTGATATAGACTGCCGCCGGTAATCAGGTAATGCCAATTGAACTCGAACTGAATGTACTCAGGCGGCATTGTCTTAAGAGTATTCTCCGCTCCAGCCAAGACATGTAACTCGTATCCTTCTGTATCAATTTTGATCAAATCGATATGACTTATCTTTTGGTCAGCTACCAGCTGATCAATGGTCGTCACTTGCACACTTACCTTACTCGGGAAATGCACATATTCGATTGCCTCAACCTCCCTATGCAGCGACGAATGCCCTGTCATATTGGGGTCATAATAGATATCCCTCACACACACCTCCTCCCCTACTGCCAAACTGAGCGCCTCGAATCTATCTCCGTATTTCATTTTCAGCTTTTGAAGATCATCGGAATGGATCGGCAACGGTTCACAGGCAATGACTTTTGCGTCCAGCTTTTCAAGAAGCAACCTGGAATAGTCACCCTTATTCGCTCCGATAGCGAGACATAACTGAACATTTGATTTACTCAGAATTTCCTCGATAAACCATTGCTCACCTGACACTTCGGGCTCGCCCAAGTTATTGAAGCCCCTATACTTGACTATCCAATCAAATAGGTAGCGATTGATATGCTGCTTATCCGGTCTGGTTAGGTACTTGAAAAGTATTTTTTTAGTCGCTTTTCTTATACCCATGCCAGATCACCATCCCGTTACTTGGCGTTTGCACGTAGCCCCAGGGCTCGCAGCCACCGCGTATAGGCTCGGAGCCGGAGCGGCGCGTACCGGATCGCTTGCCCGTAAAAGCATCGGGCCTCGGCGCGTCGGCCGATTCGCTCTGCGACCCCACCCCGCCCAAGATAATAGTTCGCCCACTCGCGGTCCAAGGCCGCTCGTTGTGCTCCCGTCAAGGGCTGCATCTGCTCCAGCCTGGTCAAAAAACGCTCCCGGCTGGATAGGACTTTCTCCTTGTGCAAGGCTTCGTCAAACGCCATGTCGCGGTACCCGTGGCCGCGTTGGAGCTTGCGAACCAGGACCCGGTCGACACAGTCGAATTGGGTGGCCGCGTAAAGCCTGATCGTCAGATCTGAATCCTCGGACCCGTAGAGGTCCGGATTCAGCGTGCCAACCTTGTCCAGCAGTGCATGCCGAATCATGAGCGTGGATGGGAGCGCCGTGTGTCCCCCCACAAACGCGCGCACCAAGGGCTCGGCGCTATGCCGTGCCCGGACCCTCTCCAGCACGGTTCCTTCCTGATCCACCACCTCGTAATCCGTGTGGACAACCCCCACGGCTGTTCGGTTCCGCATGAGCGCAAGCTGAGCCTCCAGCTTCTCAGGCAGCCAGAGGTCGTCGCAGTCCAGCAAGGCGACAAACTCGCCCTTTGCCGCTTCAATCCCTCGATTCCTCGAACGGGCCGGGCCGCCGTGGTCTTGCTGGAACCAGGTGACCCCCATCGTCCGACGGAGCTCGGCCAGGATGGTCTGGGTTCCGTCCATCGATCCGTCGTCCACGACGAGGATTTCCACATCTTTCACGGTCTGATCCCGGACGCTCGCCACGGCCTTCGCGACAAACGGTGCTCCGTTGAACACGGGGATCACGACACTGACCAGCGGATCACGCCCCACGCACAGCCTCCTTGGTAGACAGCAGCTCCGTAGCTGCAGCGAAGACTTCCTCGACTGAGATCTGCTTCATGCAGCTTTCCTCGCCGCGCTCACAGGTCGGATGAAAGCAACGGCGGCAGTCCAGCCCCTTATAGAGAACCTGCACCTTCTCTCCACGAGGTCCCCATTCCCTTGGGTTCGAGGGTCCGAACAACGCCACCACCGGGACCTCCAGCGCTGCTGCCATGTGCATGGGACCATTGTCGTTGCCCACGAAGAGATCACATCGTTTAACGATCGCTGCATATTGCAAAAGGGTCGTGCGCCCGGCCAGAACCACAGGAGCTGAACGGGCTTTGTTGCGGATCGTCTCCGCGACGCCTCGGTCCTTCTCGTCGCCTCCCACCAAGACCCGGCGGCCGAACGCGTCGGCAAGTCGATCGGCCAGTTCCGCGAAGCGCTCGGCCGGCCAGGCCTTGAACCAGTAGCGGGCCCCCGGCTGAATCATCACGAACCGTGAACCGGAGACCCCGAGCTCACTCAGGAGCCGGGATGCGCCTTCCTCATCTTCGGGAGCGGTGTGCAACACCAGCGGCTCGGACTTGGGAATGATGCCCAAAGGCCGCACCGCTTCCAGGTCACGCTCCACGCGATGGAAGCCCTCCGGCACCGGCACGACCAAGGTATAGAGCAGCCCGCGCCACCGGTGCTCGTCGTTGAACCCGATGCGGATCGGGGCTCTGATGAGCCGAGCCAAAATGGCGGAACGGTCGCCGTCGGTGAGATCCAGGACACAATCGAAACAACGCCGGCGGAGACCACGCACAAACCGTAACTGCGCACCGAGTCCCCCGCGCTCCACTACCAAGACCTCGTTCACATCGGGGTTCCGTTTCAGGATCTCTTCCGTACCCCGGTTGACCGCCATTGTGAGGCGCGCCTCCGGGAATCGCTCGCGCAAGGCGCGCAGCACCGGTGTTGCCAGAAGCACGTCTCCGATGTAACGGAGCTTAATGACCAGAATGTTCTGCATGCCACGTCACTCGTCACTCGTCACTCGTCACTCGATAGGACGGACCCACTATGCAGGAATAGCCCATCCCTCCTCTCGAATGACGGATGACGAATGACGGATTACGGCCTTTCTGCGCAGATCTCCCGATACAGGGCAAGCGTCCGTCTCGCGGCCTTTTCCCAGGTGAACTGTCTCGCCCGCTCGAAGCCCTTTTCTCTGAGCGCTGACTGTAGCGCGCGATCCTCCAGCACCCTGACGAGCGTGTCTCCCAATTCCGCGGTATCCTCGGGATTCACGAGCAGGGCTGCGTCTCCCGCGACCTCCGGCAATGCAGTGCGATTCGAGGTGACCACCGGCGCTCCGCAGGCCATCGCCTCCAGGACCGGCATCCCGAACCCTTCGTAGAGCGACGGGAACACAAACAGGTCTGCGTTGGCATAGAGCAGCCGGACGTCCGTGAGGGGCAGCCTTCCTGTGCAATGCACCCGCCGCTCAAGGCCGAGCGTCATGGCGGTCTGCTGCATGTCGCCGAAGCGGTGCCGGATATCCCCCACCAGCACCAGGTGCCAATCTCCAAGACGGCCT